>Ga0272442_10004168_pt1 | contig 19896 bp, 14 predicted proteins | sample SSMForm2O_FD_200262 | JGI IMG/M metagenome (GOLD analysis project Ga0272442, IMG submission 200262) | Marine sediment archaeal communities from Little Sippewissett salt marsh, Falmouth, MA, United States - SSM-Form-2O | ecosystem: Environmental > Aquatic > Marine > Wetlands > Sediment ... | reverse complement strand
GCAGAGCATGATGCAGCAGCTCGCCCACCTCGTCGTTCAGCCCGGCGAGCTCGGCGACCAGCGCCTTCAGCCTGCTGCCCGCGTGCCTGAGGCGCGAGCGGTCGGGCTCGGGCGCGCGCTCGGCCAGGATGCCGAGCCTGATCTCGCCGTCGCCGAGCCCCAGCCGCGCGGCGAGCGCCAGCGACAGATGCTCCCTCTCCCTGTCCGCCCCGCGCAGGCGGCCGGCCAGGCGCTCCTCGGTCATCTCGAGCGCCTCGAGGCCCGTGAGGTCGTTGCGGACGATGTACTCCCGCTTCTCGGCCGCGCACGAGATGAGCGCGCCGTGGAGCTCCGCCTCCTCCTCGAGGACCCTGACCAGCTTCGCCCACTCGTTGGCCATTGCGCTGCCCTCCCTCTAGCCTTTCGCGTCCACCCGAGGTGCCGTCCGGACCGGCCTGATCGCGGCCGCGTAGCGCCGGCCGATCTGCCCAACGAGCGCGTCGGCGACGCCGAAGCCCCCGCGGTCGGCTATCACGCGGGCCCTCTCGGCGTCCAGGAACGGCACGAACGTCTTCTCTCCCGCGGAGTTGCCGACGATCGTCCCTGTCTGAACGCTCCTCCTCATGACGCCGAGCAGCACCGTCAGGAAGACGGACTCGAGCTCGGTGGCGAGCTCGCGCACCTTCCGGAGCTTCTCGGCGGGCGAGGCATCGGGGTCGAAGCGCACCGACGGGTCGAGCCCGTAGCGCCGCGAGAGCGCCGCCGCCACCGGCGGCTTCGATCCGCACGCCCCGCTGAGTATCTGCGCCGCTTCCACGGGTCACTCCACTATAAGCTCGGCGTTGAGCGCCCCAACGCGGACCAGCTTCTCGAGCACTGCGATCAGGTCCCTCGGCGTCACCTTCATGCGGTTGAGCTGTGCCACCACCTCCTGGAGCGTGACGCCCTGCTCGACCGGCATCACCCGACCACGCTCGGCGCCGCCCGGCATCCTCCCGGCCGGCACGGCCGGCCCCGCCGCGGCGGGGATTTCAACGTAGAGGTCGCCGTGCGAGACCGCCGCCGGCCCCACGCGGACCGACTGGTTGACCGCCACCGTGCCGGTCCTCTCGTTCACCACCACCATCGCGGCTAGGTCCACGTCGACCGGGTACTTAAGCAGCTGGCTGATGAAGGCGACCGGCTTCGCCTGGTCCCACTTCGGAATGCTGACCTTGACCAGCCCCGGCGAGGCGGGCACGGCGATGTCGCCGGCCTTCTCCCTCATCCCGCCGCGCCACATGTAGTTGTTGATGGCGTCGGCCACCGTCTGCGCGAGCGCGAAGCTCGGGCGCTTGATGGCCAGGTCGAAGGAGTCGCCCCTGGTGAAGCTCATCTCCACCTCGCGCTCGACGATCGCGCCGCGCGGGATGCGCCCGGAGGTCGGGTGCAGCGGCTTCTCCGCCCCGCCGAAGGTGACGGAGCCCTGCGCGCGGGCGTAGACCATCTCGGGATCGGGGCCGTGCAGCGGCGTCGCGATCAGCCGCCCGCCCTGGAGCGACTCCGCGTCGCCGATGGCGCTGACCGTGATGTCTATCCGCGAGCCCTCCTTCATGAAGGGCGGCAGCTCGGCCGTCACCGTCACGAGGGCGATATTCTTCGAGCGCAGCTCACCGGCCGTCAGCGTCATGCCGACGTTGCCGAGGAAGCGCCCCGCCGCCTTCACCGCCGCCGAGCCCCTGTCGCCGGTGCCCCTCAGGCCCACCACCAGCCCGTAGCCGACGAGCTGGTTGGGCCTGACGCCGACGACGCCGGCGACGTCGCGGATCTCCGCGGCGCCCGCCGTCACGCCGAGAACGCCCGCCAGGAGAGCCGCCGCCGCTGTGTGCCTCATCGATCTTCTCCTCGCCTCGTGTTTCCCCGATAGGGGCGCCGATTCGGGGTGCGGGCCGGGATAATCGTATATTCGCCCGGCCCAGCCCCCGGATCCGAGCACTCAGAAGACATTCAGGAAGTCGAATATCTTCGCCAGCCACCCCCTCCTGTTCGCGTCCGTGACCACGCCGCGGCCCTTGTAGACGATCTGTGCATCCGCGACGCGGTCGGAGTCGACCGTGTTGTCGTCCTTCACGTCCTTGCGCCGGACCTCGCCCGTGAAGATGAGCGTCGACGTCTCCTCGCCGACAATCACCGTCTTGCGCGCCTCGAGGACGAGATTGCTGTTCGGCATGATCTCGATGACCCGGGCGGTTATGCGCGCCTCGAACGACTCTGTGTGCTCGACCTCGCCCTCGTTGTCGCGCTCGCGCTCGTGCGAGAGGCGCGCCGCGGGAAGCTTCGAGGACGTGTCGGTGGGAACGGCCCTCATGTTCGTCACCGGGCCGTTGACCGTGAACCACTTGGCGACGGCCGTGTCGAGGTCGGCGTTCTCCTCGGTGTCGGTCTCGGTCGACGTCGAGGTCTTCGACTTCTCCCGGATGACGACGGTGATGAGATCGTACTTCTTGACCTTGCGGTCGGCGATCAGGTTCTCAGACTTCCAGATGCTCTGGGCGACCGACTGCCCGCCGAGAACCAGCACCATCAGCGCCGCCAGCAACGCGCTCCAGAGATGCCTCATCTCTTTCCCTTCCCGTCCGTTATCAGGACCTCGCCGTAGACCACGGGCCTGACCGTCCTCGGGCCCGTCACCACGGCCAGATAGGCCTTGCGGCTGCGGGGGTTCTCCACCTCGATGGCGTCGCCGAGCGTGCCGCTCTGCCGCGCGACGGCCCTGTCGGTCACGCGGAAGCCGGTGCTGCGCACGAGGACAGTCACGGCCTCGCCGCGCCTGACGAGCTCCGGGGCCGAGACCTGCGAGCCCCTGAGCGGCTCCCCGGCGGCCATGCTCTTCGAGAGCTGCTTGCCCACCAGGGCGGCCCCGTCGTAGAGGTAGTCCTCGGAGACGCTTCGGACCGCCACCGTCACGGTGCGGAGGTCCTCCGCGCCGAGGACGTGCCCGCCCTTCAGGGCTCGCGACGGCGCCAGCGCCTCGCGGACCGCGGCGACGTCCGCGTAGACGACCCCCGCCGCGCCCCGATCGCCGCCGAAGCGCCCCGAGAGCGACGCCGTCACCCTCCCGAGGCTCCGCCGGCCCGTCACCGAGTCGACCTCCAGGCTGTCCGCGTCCGCCGCGCCGCGCGGCAGCCGGACGTTCTTTATCTCCACCTGCATGTCGCCGGGCTCGAAGCCCGAGCGACCGGCACAGATCTCGCCGATTCTCTTCTCGAGGCGCGAGCGCTCGCCGGCGGAGAGCGCCCCCGCACCCCCCGCGCCGGCCCGGCCGCCGGCCGCCCGCCGTATCTTCGCGACGGGAGCCTGGACGGGACGTCCGTGCAGCTTCACCGGCCCGTCGCCCACTATGCGCACCCGCGAGACGTCCAGCCCCTCCGCCGCGAGGCGGCTCACGATGTAACCGCGGGATATGGTCCTGAAGCCGCCCGGGGCCGGGCTCCTGCCGAGCAGCACGCCCGCCGCCCGAGCGCCGAGCGACGCGTCGCCCTGAAAGCTCGCGACCTCCTCGAAGCGCACGAAGTGCCCCTCGGGCACCGCGCGCGCGACGAGCCTGGCGGTGATCTCGGCCGCGCCCGCGCTCGCCGTTCCCACGGCGACGAGCGCCGTCGCGATGAGTGCCGCTCTCGATCTGCGCCGCATCCTCAAAGGTCAGCTCCCTCTTCCGCTACCGCCTGAGCGTCGCCGTCGCCTGCAGCATCTCGTCGGCCGTCTGGATGACGCGCGAGTTCATCTCGTAGGCGCGCTGCGCCGTGATGAGGTTGACGAGCTCCCTCACGGCCTCCACGTTCGAGCTCTCGACGAAGCCCGAGCGGACCACCCCGAACTGCTCGTCGCCGGGCACGCCCGTCGCCGCCGATCCGCTGGCCTCCGTCTCGAGGTACAGGTTCGACCCGTGGGCCCTCAGACCCGCCGGGTTGACGAAGCTGGCCAGCTCGATCTGCCCCACGTTCTGAGGGGTCGGGTCGTTCGGCAGGATCACCTGCACCGTGCCGTCCGTCCCCACCATTATCGAGACGTAGTCGTCGGGGATGCCGGTGACGTTGGGGAAGACCCTGTAGCCGCCGGAGGTGACTATCGTGCCGTCGCGGTCAACCTGGAAGGAGCCGTCGCGCGTGTAGGCGGTCGAGCCGTTGGGCAGCTCGACCTGGAAGAAGCCCCTCGCCTCGCCCTGGTCCTCGATGACGAGGTCCAGCGCCCGGTCGGTCTGCGCGAACGCGCCGACCGAGAAGAGCGTCGTCGTCGCCGTGTTCCTGACGCCGTGGCCGATCTGTATCCCCGTCGGCGAATACAGACCCTCCCCCTGGCTGACCGCAGCCCCGGGCTCCTGGAGCTGCACGTAGAGCAGGTCGGCGAACTCCGCGCGCGAGCGCTTGAAGCCGGTGGTGTTGACGTTCGCCAGGTTGTTGGCGATGACGTCGACGTTGCGCTGCTGGGCCTGCAGCCCCGTCGCAGCCGCGTTCAGGGACCTGAGCATCTCTACCTCCCCGTTCTCCGCATCACTCGGGCCTGCGACCGGGGGCCGGTTACTTCAGCGGGCGGCGACTACTCCGCCCCCGGTCGCGTGTCGGTGCCTCCCCGTCAGCCGGGCAGCCTGGCGATATCACTGGCCGCCCTGGCAAGCGTCTGGTCCTGGATCCTTATGAACTGCATGTTCGCCTCGAAGGCCCTGAAGGCCTCGATGAGATCGGTCATCTCGCGCACCGGCTCGACGGCCGCTAGCTCCACCGAGCCCTGTATCACCTCGGAACGCGACGCCGCGGGCGACGCCCCGCTCCGCGGAACGAAGCCTCCGCCGGCGCGCGTGAGCTCTCCCTCACCGAAGCGCCAGACCGCAAGGCGGCCGTATTCCTCCGTCTCGCCCTCCGCCGTCTTCCCGGTGATGACGCCGTCGAGGGACACCTTCACGTCGGCGTTGGGCAGCGTCACGGGCCCGCCAGCGCCCATCAGCCTGCCGCGGCCGTCCGGCGTGACTATCTGGCCCGAGGAAGAGAGCACGAAGCTGCCGTTGCGCGTGTAGACGACCCGGCCGGCCTCCTCGACCGCGAAGTATCCCTCGCCGCGTATGGCGAGGTCCAGCGGCCGCCCCGTCTGGACGATCGCCCCCGCGCGGTCGATCGTCGCCGTCTCAACCATCCTCACGCCCCCGCCGAGCTGGTCCACCCCGCCCCCCCCGCCCCCCCCGGCGCCCCGCCGCGCGGCGGCCTCGGAAAGGACCTCGCGGAAGCTCGCGGTCTGGGGCCGGAAGCCGGGCGTCGAGGCGTTGGCGAGGTTGTTGGCGATGACGTCGGCCCGGTGGGCCTCGCCCACCGCGCCACCCGTCGAGAGATACATGCCGTAGATCACGTGACGCCTCCCTGGCCGGACCAGTCTCCGCCCACACGTGAGCAATGCCCGTGCCAATGCCCATGCCAGTTTGGCCCCAGGGGGCATAACGGGCTGCAGGGCCTCTACGGGGGCTATCGGGGGCTATGCGCCCCGTAAGTGGTGGGCGGGCCGGGGCGGGCCAAGCCCGCCGCGAGCGGCAGTATCTTCCGCCCGGCGGCAACGATTTCCGGCAGGGGGCGGGGTGTCCGGCCGAAAAGAGAAAGGGCGCGCCCTGGAGGGCACGCCCCTCGTAGTATCAGTCGCCGCTGGGCCGCCGGGGGGACCCGGGGGTCGGGGCCGCGGGGCCGCGGCTACTTCGCCTCGCCGAAGAAGCGGTAGAGCTCCTCCTCCTTCATGACCTTGACGCCGATGTCGCGGGCGCGCTTGAGCAGGCGGTCGGCCTCGGGGCCGGTGCCGGCGATGAGGTAGTCGGTGTCGACGGCCAGTTCGTCGATGAGCTTGCCGTGGTGCTCCTCGATGAACAGCTTGATCTCGCGCTTGGACTTGAAGATCGTCTCGCCGCCGAAGACGAAGATCAGCTCCTGGCCCGGCGTGAAGTACGGGTTCGAGATGAAGTCGCCCACGACGATCGGGTTCATCCGGTCGGCCGCGACGCTGAGGACGACCCTGGGCTTCTCCAGCGGCGTGACCTCGTCGTCGTTGTCGCCGAGGAAGCAGTAGACGCAGTACCGCAGGTCCCGCTTCGTCGCCCGCCACCCGCACTGCGGGCAGGTAGGCAGCTCCTCCTCCGCGGGCAGGAGCACGCAGTCCGACGAGGTCGGCCGCACGACCATGACCTCGCAGCGGCCCTTGATGACCTTCTCGCCGCTGAGCTTCTCCTCGAAGACGGAGAATTTCATGCCCTTCCGCACGCCCTGCACGCGGCCGATGTTGACCGAGAGGAACCGCGTGACGCGGTCACCGACCGCGATGATCTCGCCGTCGGCCTCGACCTTCATCTCGTCGGCCTCGCGCTGCTTGATGCGCGCGATCTTGTCCTCGAGCTCTCTCTTCCTGGCCTTCCGCTTGGAGACAATCTTGACGTCCTTCTCGGACTTGTCCTTCACCTGCTGCTTCTTCTTCTCCAGGTCCTTGCGCGCGCTCGCCAGCTCGTCCACGAGCCGCTTCTTCGCGTCCTCGAAGGATCTGACGGTCTCCTTGACGGTCTTCTTGGCCCGGTCGTACTGCTGGTCGCCCTCCTTTGTGACGCTGGAGACGTCGCGCCACGAGCCCGGCACCCTCTGCCTCTCCTGCTTCCAGTTCTCCCAGCGGTCGTCCTTACGTTTCCTGTTGTCGCGGAGCGAGTCCTTGAGGTTGTCGTTCCTGTCGTTGTAGGCGACGACGTCCTTCTCGGCCTGCTCGATGAGGCCCTCGAGCCTGGTGACCTCCTTGTCGACCTCCTTGATCGTCTTCGTGTGATGCTCGATCTCCTTCTGCATGTCGTCCTGCTGCAGCATCATCGCGAACATGAAGCAGGCCGACACCATCGCCAGCAGGATGAAGATGACCAGGGCACTGTTTATCGTGGACTTTCTCTCGGCCATTAAACCGGCCCTCTCAAATTAATAGTGCCGCAGGAAATCGAAGATATCGAACTCGTAGAGCACCGGGACGCCCAGCTCGCGCGCCTTCTTGACGTGCTCCTGGGACCATCTCTGCGAGACGAGGTAATCGGTAGTGGCGGTCACATCGTCGTCGATGACGCCGCCGTGCTCCTTGATGGTCCGGACTATCTCGTCCTGCGAGTACTCTATCTTCTCGCCCTTGACGCAGAAGCGCAGCTTCTTCTTGGCATTGAAGAAGGGGTTGTAGACCAGGTCGCCCTCGGCCATCGGGTCGTCCGGGTTCATGCCCACCGTGATGATCTTCGGCCTGGCCAGGAGCTTCACGACCTTCAGGCCGCTCTGGCCGCCCGAGTCGTACGGGCTGAACCGCTCCTCGGGACGCGACGCCACGTAGCCGGTGGTCGGGCAGCGCGGCAGCTGGATGACCCGGATCAGGATGGTCGCCGCCGAGGTCTCCTCGTCGACGGTCTTCACCTCGATCAGGCCCTTGTGGACCCGGCGGTTGCCCTCTTTGATCTGGAAGACCTCGAAGCGCATCCCCTTGCGGACCCCCTGCGAGGTCCCCAGGCTGATGATGGCCAGCTTCGTGGCCTCCTCGACCTTGAGGAGCTTGCCGTCGGAGGTCATCTCGGCCCGCTGAACGTCGCGCGCCGTCATCCTGGCCAGCTGGTCCTCGTAGTCGACGATGTGCGAGTCGAGTATGTCGCGGTTCTTGCGGAACTCCTCCTCGAGGCGCTTCTTCCGGTCCTCCTCCTTCTGGATATCCTTGGTGAGGCCGTCGATCCTCTTGCGATACTCCGAGAGCTGCCTGGAGTGGTCGCCGTCGAGCGTGTTCTTCTCGGTCCGGAGCGCCGCGACCAGCGTCTGCTTGACGTCCTGGATGTTCGTCTTGATCTTCCCGGCCGTGCTCGTCTCGCTCTTGGCTATCTCCTCGCGCTGCAGGAAGAGGTGTGCGTCCTTCCTCTCGCGCGCCACGTCGGTCACGTACATGTTGTAGAGCTGAATAGCCTGGTCCAGCTTGGCCAGCTGCTCGCCAAGGAGGACTTCCTTCTCCTTGACGACACCCCGCTGCTTGCGGAGCTCTTTCACCTTCTCCTTAACCTGCACCCGCAGCCCGCCGGTTCCCGCCCCCTCGTCCGGCGCCTCCACGCGCCTGTAGAAATAGACCCCCCCGGCCGTGAAGGCCAGGAAGAGCACTATGAAGACGATGAGGCCGGCAAGCGCCGTGGCGTCGCCTCTCGGCATGGCTTCTCCCCTAAAGATGCAAGCACGCGGGCACCGTCGCCAGGCAGCGACGATAGCCCTCCAGGAAGCAGATTATAGGCCCCCCAGGGCCGCACTGTCAAGTAATAATCGGCCCGTCGGGCTGCCCGGCTGCCCCCTGAGACCAGGCGCTCTCCGCCCCGCCTCCTCCGTAATAAAGGACGCTCGAGGGGGCCGGACCTTCAACCGGCGGGCCGCTCGGCCCGGGGCGAACTGGGCTGGAAACCGGCTCTTGCCGCGTTAGAATCGGCCTCTCGGGAGAACCGGCGGAACTGGGGGGACCGATATGAGATCGCGAATGCCGTACCTTCTGGCAGCCCTGGCGGCCGCGGCCGCGCTCGGATGCGCGCCCGGCGGCCCGCGCGGCTCCGCGGCCCGGGTCGACCCCGCGGTGACGGGGGCGCGCCTGGCGCTCGTCTCCAGAAACCTGCGCGAGGAGGTAATGCCCTTCTGGCTGAGCCGCTCGGTCGACCGGGAACACGGCGGCTTCATCACACACCTGGACGCCGCCGGCAAGCGCACCGGCAGCGGCAAGTACGTCCTGATGCAGGCCCGCCAGGTCTGGAGCTTCTCGGCCGCCCACAGGCACGGCCTCCGCGACCGCGAGTACCTCGCCGCCGCGACCCAGGGGGTCGACTTCCTGCTGAAGAAGATGCGCGACGCCGAGCACGGGGGCTACTACTCTCGCTGCAGCCGCGACGGCACGCCGGAGCAGACCTCCAAAAGCGTCTACTTCCACTCCTTCGTCGTCTACGGCCTCGCCGAGCACTACCTGGCCTCGGGCCAGAAGCGCTCGCTGGAGGCCGCGGAGGAGCTCTTCGACCTGCTCGAGGAGAAATCCCACGACCCCGCCGACGGCGGCTACTTCGAGAGATTCAACCGCGACTGGACCTCCTCCGAGGCGGGCGAGCGCCGGAAGACGCTCGACACCCATATGCACCTCATGGAGGCCTTCACCGTCCTCTACCAGGCGTCGAAGAAGCCGCTGCACCGCGAGCGGCTGGCCGAGCTCGTCGGCATACTCACCACGAAGATGGTCGACCCCGAGGCCGGCTTCGGCCACGTGGCCTTCACTCCCGGCTGGAAAGTGCTCCCGCCCCGGAAGGACAGGGGCACCAGCTACGGCCACAACGTGGAGCTCGCGTGGCTGCTGGTGGACGCCTGGGAGGCACTTGGAGAGAAGCCGCGGAAGCACATCGGGCTCCTCCGGGGCCTGGTCGACCACGCCCTCGAGCACGGCTGGGACGAGACGAACGGCGGCTTCTACCGGTGGGGGAAGCTCTCCGGCGAGCCCTCCGAGCGCGTCAAGGTCTGGTGGCAGCAGTCCGAGTGCCTCATCGGCCTCGCGATGATGTACCGGCTCACGGGCGACGAGCGCTACTGGGACTACTTCGGCCGGACCCTCAAGTGGTGCATGGACCGCCAGCGCGACCCGTCGGTCGGCGAGTGGCACTCGGTGCTGACGGTCGACGGCAGGCCGCGCTCCACCCAGAAGGGAGGCGCCTGGAAAGCGGCCTATCACGTGGCGAGGGCGCTCATGAGGACGGAGCTTCATCTGAAGGCCCTCGTGGGGGAGGAAGGGCAGGAGTGACCGGCCCGGGCGGCCGACTTTCTCCTTGATTTCAGACCGCCGGCCGCGTAGTATTCCGGCCACTGCAGGCCGGCCCGCGTCAGGGGGATACCCATGCGCACCCGCAGCTTCCGCAGGACAGCGACCGTAGTTGCCGTCTGGGCAATCGTGCTCGGCTGCCTCCCCTCGGGCGGCGCCATTGCCGGCCCCGTGGCCTCCAGCAACGGCAAGGTCGAGACCGTGCGCGACGAGGACGTCGTCCGCATCGAGGCGCTGCTCGCCGATCCTCGCCTGGCGAAGGCACTCGCCCGCCGCGGCGTCACCCCCGACGACCTCCGCGAGAAGATGGAGAAGATGTCGGACCACGAGGTCCACATGCTCGCCCAGCGCCTCGAGACGACCAAGTCCGGGGGCTCGGTCGAGGGCGTGCTGATACTCATCCTGCTCATCGTGCTCATAGTCTACCTCGTCAGGGAAATGTAGGCCCCGCCGCCATGATCTCCCGACCGGCCCCGCCGTCGCGCGGGGCGCTCACCGCCTGCATCGCCGCTTGTGTGCTTGCCGGCGGATGCCTCACTGCCGCGCGCATGAAGGCGGACATCCGCTCGGGCGCCGCGCGGGGAGCCATCGTCGAGGGCGTGCCCTTCGTCCGCCAGCGCCGCAACACGTGCGGCCCGGCGGCCCTCGCCTCGGTGATGCTTCACTCGGGCGTCGAGACCTCCGAGGACAAGATCTCCGAGGCGCTCGGGACCCTCGAGAAGGGCGGCGCCGTCACCTTCGACCTCGCGCTCCACCCGCGCGACGAGGGGCTGATCACCATCCAGCGATACGAGGTGGCGGACGAGGAGCTCCGCGCCGCGGTGCGCTCGGGCGTGCCGCCGGTCATCATGCTCGGCGGCATACTCTCGATCATCGGCCGCTACCACTACGCCGTCATCACCGGGTACGACGAGTCGCGCCGCGCGTGGCTGCTCCACTACGGGGTCAAGCCCGACGTGGTGATGGGCTTCGAGCGGCTGCGCAAGCTGCGCGGCCACGCCGACGGATGGGCGCTGTACGTATCCAACCCGGACCACAGACCCGCCGGTCTGCCGCCCGAGCTCCACCTCGAGATGGGCCTGGCCGCCGAGAAGCTCGGCCGCCCCGAGGCCGCGCGCTTCCACTACTCGCACGCGACGTGGACCCCCGAGGCGCCCCAGGCGATGATGAACATGAGCAACGTCGCGCTGGGCGGCGAGAGCTACGCGCGCGCGGAGGAGCTCCTCCGCAAGGCTCTCGACCTCAAGCCCGACTTCCCCGCCGCGAAGAACAACCTGGCCTGGGCGCTCCTCAAGCAGAAGAAGGCCCTCGACGAGGCCGAGCACCTCGCCCGCGAGGCGGCCCGCGACGCGAAGACCCGTCCGTTCGCCCTCGACACCCTCGCCGACATCCTCGAGGCGGCGGGCAGGGCCGACGAGGCGGCGCGCGTCCGCGGCGAGATCGAGAAGCTTAAGGCCGCCCCCCGTACCGGGGCCCGCGCCTCCCGCGACGGGGAACCCGACGCGCGCTCACTTGAAGCCCCCGCCCCGCCGCGATAAGATTACTCCGCAGCCCCGACCCCGTCAGCCCCTGCGGAAGGGCCGACCTTGGCCGCCACGCTCATCCTCGGACCAGCAGGCGCCGGCAAGACGAGCCGCCTCCTCGAGGCCGCCGCCGCGCGAGTGCGCTCCGGATGCGAGGCCGGCGACGTCCTCTTTCTCAGCCCCTCCGCCGCCGCCTCCGCGCTCGCGAAGAGGCTGCTCACCGGGGCCCTCGGCGGCGCGACCCTCGGCGTGCGCTTCGAGACCTTCGCGCAGCTCTCGAGGCGGGTGCTCTCAGGCGGCGGCCGGCCGCCGGGGAGGCCCGCCGACAGGGCCCTCCAGGCGATGCTGGCCGCAGGCGTCATCTCCCGCGAAGCCGCGGGGCTGGGGGTCCTCCGGCGCATAGCCCCTGCGCCCGGGCTGCCGGCCGCGGTCGTCGATTTCACGGCCGAGCTCGCCGCTTCAGCCGTCGAGCCGCCGGAACTCGCCCGCGCCGCCGCGCGCGTCGAGGGGCTGCCCCCCGCAGCCGCCGAGCACCTCGCCGAGACGTGCCGCGACCTGGGCGTCCTGAGCACCGGGCTGCTGGACGCGCTCCGCGAGGCAGGCTGCTCCACGCGCGAGACCGTCGCCCGGGACGCGGCCGCCCTCGCCTCCGAAGGCGGCCACCTACCGGCAGCGGCCGCCGCGGGGCTGGTCCTGGTGGACGGCTTCGGCCGCTTCTCGCCCGCCGAGCTCCGGCTGCTCTCGGCCCTTGCGCGCGAGGCCGACGAGACGCTCATCTCCCTCACGTGGGACCGCGACGGCGAGCGCCCCTTCGAGGACGCCGAGCGCACGCGCCGCGCCCTGGCTGACAATCTTCCCGGCTGCACCGAGGAGCGCCTCCCGCCCGAGCCCGGTTCGCGCGCACCGGGACTCGATCACCTGGAGCGCTCGCTCTTTCTCGCGAATGCCGAGCCGTACCGGGGCGAGGACGCAGCCGTCCAGATCATCCCCGCCGCCGGCGAGGAGATGGAGTGCCGCCTGGTCGTCCGGCGGATACTCGAGCTCCGCGAGTCCGGCGAGTGCGAGTTCGGCGAGGTCGGCGTCTTCATGCGCAATCCCGAGCTCTACGCGGGGCTCCTCCGCGACGAGTGCCGCCGCACCGGCGTGCCCCTCGACGCCCCCGGCGGAGCGCCGGCCTCCGCCGCGCCGTCGGTGGAGCTGCTCGAGAGGTGGACGGAGGCGGCGTTCGCCCCGCCGGCCGAGGTGGACCTGGTCGCGTGCATGCGGGGCAGCGCCGGCGCCGAGGAGCTCTGGGCCGCCCAGTCGGCCGCGGCGGCGTCCTGGCCCGCCGGCCCTCGGCTGGACGAGGCCGACGTCCTCGCGGAGGCCGCGGGCGACGGCGCGGGCGACGCGGTGAGGGCCTGCGCCGCCGAGATCCGGGCTCTGCGAGACGAGTTCAACCCCGGCGGCGCGGCCGAGCGAGACGGCGTGTCCCCGGCCGACTTCCGGGGTGCGGCCGAGGCCGTCGCCCGTCTGCTCGGGCTCCCCCTGCCAGACGCCCCCGGCCCCGACGCGCGGGTCCGCGCCGACTCCGTCGCCGCTGCCGCCTACGTGGGCGCCGTCGGCGAGTGCGCCCGGGCTCTCGCCGAAGCGGGCGTCGAGAAGATCACGTACCGCGACTTCCGCGCACGCCTCGCGCCGGTCCTCGACGGCCGCACGGCCTCAAGCGGCTCCGCGCCCGCCAGGGCCGTCGTCGCCCGCAGTGTCTTCGAGGCCCGGACGCCGCCGCTGAAGGTCGCCTTCGTGATGGGGCTGGCGGAGGGGCGTTTCCCCGCGCGGCGCCGGGAGGGGCCGTTCATATCCGATCGCGACCGCGAGCGGCTCTCCGACGCCCTCGGCCGCGAGCTCGCCCCGGGGCGCCTGAGAGCCTACGAGGAGGACCTGCTCTTCTACATCGCGGCGACGAGGCCGACAGCCAGGCTCATACTGACCCACCCCGCCACCGACGCCGACGGCAAGGACGCGCTGCCGAGCATCTACATCGAGGAGGTGGCGGCCATCTTCGGCGAGCTGCCCGGCATCGCCGCCAGGCCGGTGATCGAGGCCGTGCCGCCGCTGGGCGCCGTGCGGAGCCCCTCCGAGGCGAGGGCGGTCCTGGCGCTGGAGCTCAGCTCCCCCGCGCGCCCGGCCGCCGACGCGAAGAAGCGCCTCCGCCGTGCCGTCGCGCTCCACGATGCGCTCAGGCGCGAGATGCCCGGGCTGGACCTCTCCTCCGCCGCCCCGAGGCGCGGTCCCGCTTTCGGCCGGCTGCGCGAGGGGGCCGCCATCGAGTGGGTGCGGAAGCGCTCGTCGCGCCCGATGGGTCCCACGCGCATCGAGGAGTTCACCCAGTGCGCCTTCCGGCATCTCGTCACCAGGCTCTTAGAGCTCGAGCCCGAGCCGGAGCCCGGCTTCACCCCCCTCGCCGAGGGCCTGGCGATGCACCACGCGCTCAAGGCCGCGCTCGAGGCGGCTCGCGGCCGGCCGCTAACCGAAGCCGACGCGGAGGAGATGATCGCCGCCGGCACGGCGGCCCTGGACGAGCACATAGAGCGCGAGCTGGGCGCGGCGGCGCTCACCGCGGGCGCGCGCGCGAGGCGCGAGCTCCTCTCGCGCCGCCTTGCGCGGCTCGTCCGGCACGAGGTCGAGCTGGCCGGATCGACGCCCTTCGTGCCGTCGATGTTCGAGCTCGGCTTCGGGCCGAAGAGCGGCACCCCCCTCGTCATCGCCGACGAGGCGGGCGACATCGCCCTCACCGGCCGCATCGACCGCATCGACACATGCGAGACCGGCGGAGAGCGTTTCGCCCTCGCCCTCGACTACAAACGCGGGAGCGTCGGGCCGCCCGACCTCAAGCGCATGCGTCGGGCCGAGAAGGCGCAGGTGCCGATCTACGCCATGGCCGTCGGGCGGGCGCTCGGTATGCGCCTGGCGGCGTCTCTGCTGTATTCGACGACCACCCTCGAACGCCGGGGCATCCTCGCCAAGGGGGTGGAGGAAACGGGGGAAGCGGCGGTCGCGGGCGTCACGGGAAAGAAGGGCAAGCTCTCGGACGACGGGCTCGCCGGACTGATCTCCGAGTGCGAGGAGTCGATACGCCGCGCCGCGGCCGGCATGCGCTCGGGTCGGATCACCATCCTCCCCGCCGACAACACCCGCTGCCGCACCTGCGACGCGCGCGACATCTGCCGCTACGACCGGTGGGAGTGGTGGGGGGCCCTCGCGTCGGGGGAGCTCGCAGAGGCCGCCGGGGCCCCGAAGGGGGGGCGCCTTGACTGAGCCGCGCCTGACCCCCGAGCAGGCCGGGGCCGCCCGGGCCGAGCGCGGGCCGGCGGTCGTCTCGGCGGCGGCGGGCTCGGGCAAGACCCGGGTCCTCACCGAGCGCTTCGGCCACCTCGTGCGCGAGTCCGGCGTGGCCGTCGACTCGATCGCGGCCGTCACCTTCACCGAGCGCGCCGCGGGCGAGATGCGCCGGCGCGTGGCGAGGCTCTTCGGCGAGGCCGGCATGGAGGCCGAGCGCCGCTCGGCCCTGCGCTCGCACATCTCCACGATCCACGGGCTCGCGTCGTCGATCCTGCGCGAGTACCCGGCGCTCGCCGGCGTCGACCCGCGCTTCACCATACTCGACGAGACGGCCTCGCGCGTGCACCTCAGGCGGATCGCGGCCGAGCTGCTCGAGGAGAACGACGTCTTCGCGCCGCTGCTGGCGAAGCGCACCGCGGCGGAAGTCGAAGAGGCGGCGCGCCGGCTCATGGACCACGAACGCGCCCGGGGCCGAGAGGCGCGCGACATCCTGGCGGAGTGCGACGACCCCGAAGGCTACCTGCAGCGGACGCTCGGCGCCCTGGCCGAACGCGTCGCGCCGCTAATGAGCGGGCTCCGCCGAATAGCGGACGAGCTCGACCCCTCGGCACTCTCGGACGCGATGGCGAGGAAAGCTGCCGGGTTCAGGGAACTCGTAGCCTCGGTCCCGGCGGGAGAGACCCCCGGGCGGGGCCTGGTGGAGGAGATGCGCGACCAAGTCAAAGGGAGCAGGAAGACCTCCGCTCTCGGGCGCGGCAAGGCCCTCATCGACGAGCACCGGGACTTCATCCCCGACGAGGCCGTCGAGCGCCGCCTCGCCCGCGAGCGCCTCCTCGTCACGCGCCTCGCCGGCGAAATGCTCCTCCGATACGGGCAGGCGAAGGCCCGGCGCGGCGAGATCGACTACGAGGACCAGCTCATCCTCGCCCGCAACCTGCTGCGCGACAACGGCTTCATCCGCAGCGAGTACCGCGCGCGCTTCCGCGAGCTCATGGTCGACGAGTACCAGGACACCAACCCGCTCCAGACGGAGATACTCGGCCACCTCGCGCCGCCCGAGCGCCTCTTCGTCGTGGGCGACCCGAAGCAGTCCATCTACGGCTTCCGCAACGCGCGGCCCGAGATATTCGTCCGCGCCGAGGAGTCGGCCGCCGCAGGCGACGGCGCCCTGCACCGACTCGCGGGCAACTTCCGCTCGGTGCCGGGGATCATCGACTTCGTCAACGAGTTCTTCGGGAGGCTGGAGCTCTCCAACGAGAGTGGCGCCATCCGCTGCGAGCGCGCGCCCGAGACCTTCCCGCCCTGCGACGGCCCGGCGGTCGAGATACTTCTCCTCGAGCGCCCCGAGCTGCCCTCGGCCTCCGCGCCCGGCCCCTCCGCCCCCTCCGCCCCCCCCGAGCGAGCCGGGCGGTGGGCCGGCTCCTTCGCCGAGGCGGATGCCCTCGCGGGGCGCATCCGGGGCCTCGTCGAGGGCGGCGCTCAGGTCCACGACCGCGAGACGGGGAATATCCGCCCCGCGCGCTGGGGCGACTTCGGCATACTCGTCCGCACCCGCGGCGAGGCCTTCAAGGCGATCGAGCTGGCCTTCGGGCGCTCGGGCGTCCCGCTCTCGGCGAGCGGCGGCACCCACTTCTTCGAGCGGCGCGAGATCACGGACCTGCTCGCCCTCCTCGCCGTCGTCGAGAATCCGACGCGCGACATCGCGCTGGCCGCGGTACTCCGGAGCCCGCTGGTCGAGCTCTCCGACGACGCGCTGGTGCTGGCCGCGGCGGCCGCGCGCTCGGCCTCCGCCTCAGCAAGACCGAAGTGGCGCAAGCGCACGCCGATCTACTACGGGCTGCTGGACGCCGTACGCCGCGACGCCCTCCCGCCGCGGGACTTGGAGCGGGCCACGCGCTTCCTCGAGATGCGCGACGAGCTGTCGGCCCCACACCTCGGAGCGGGCGACATTCTCCGCGAGGCGATGCGCCGCACCGCGTACGACGCGAAGACGCTGGCCCGCGGGCGCGCCGGACGCGAGCTCGCGAACGCCTGGAAGCTCGTGTCGGCGGCCGAGCGCTTCGACCGCACGAGCGGCGGGGGCCTGGGAGCCTTCCGCGAGTACGTACGCGAGTTGCGCTTCGTCGAGCGAATCGAGCCCGCCCAGCACGAGCTCGAGTCCTCCGACTCGGTCAAGCTCCTCACCATGCACGCGGCCAAGGGACTGGAGTTCCCGGTCGTCTGCGTCGCCGACCTCGGCTACAACTTCCTTGGGTCCACCCAGCGGCAGAGCTCCTACGCCACCGACGAGCTCGGCATCACGCTCCGCGACGTGGACGAGTATGGCACGAAGCCGAAGCGCCGGGCGCCGTCGCAGGAGCTCTCCCGCGCCTTGCACGTCGAGCGCGCCCGGGCCGAGGAGGCCCGGCTGCTCTACGTCGCGATGACGCGCGCGCGCGACAGGCTGGTCCTCTCGGGCGTGATGCCGCCGCCGACCAAGGGCGGCCCCCCGGCAGCCCCCGGGCCCCGTTCGGCGCGGAGCATGCTCGACTGGGTCCGCTTCGCCGCCGGCGACGACGCCCGCCGCGCGGGGGAGGTGGTGAAGCTCGGCGAAGCCGAGGCCCTCGTCGCCGCCGCTGGCGCGGCGGGAGCGCGGCTCGGCACATCCGATCGCGTCGCAGACCTCGCGACCGACTGCCGCCCGGGCGAGATCATCACCCCGCCGGCGAAGCTGAAGCCCGCGAAGAAGGACTCCGCCGCCGCATCCGCCGCCGCGAAGAGGGCGAAGACGCGGCCCGCCCCGGCTCCGGGGCCGGCGCTGCTCCAGGCGACGGCGCTCCGCGACTTCGCCATCTCTCCCGAGCTCTACTGGCGGCGCCACGTGCTCGGACTTGCCGACGCTCAGCCGGAACGGCCTTCGACGCAGCCCGAGCGCCCGTCCGAGCGCGCCGCTCGCGGCACCGGCACCGCCTTCGGTGAGGCGGTTCACAGGGCGCTCGAGTCCGCCGACTTCCGGGCCGAGCCCGGCGCGGAGTCCCGGCGCCTCTCGGAGCGCTTCCTCACGGTGGCTCTCGGGCCCGCCCGGGCCGAGCTCGCTCGCGGCGAGGTCGAGCGCTTTCTGGGCACCGAGACCGCCGCGCGCATCGGCCGCGCCGAGTGGGTCGGCCGCGAGGTGCCCGTGTCGGTCACGGTCGGCGGCACGCTCCTCGACGGCGTGGCCGACGTCGTCTGGCGAGACGCGGCCGGCGCGTGGGGCGTCGTCGACTACAAGACCGACGTCGGCGAGCCGGCCGAGCTCGCGCGCGAGTACCGCCTGCAGCTGGGCGTATACGCGCTGGCCGTGGCCCGCTTCGCGGGGAAGCCGGCCGTCGAAGCCTCTCTGCACTTCCTCAGCGCGGGCGAGGCCGTGGAGCTGGGGCTTTCCGCGGACGAGATAGAGGCCGAGATCGCCGACGCGCTCGGCCGACTCGCGCTGTTCGAGTTCGGACCGTCCGACTAGGGGCCCGCCGTGGCGCTCGACATCGACTTCATCGTTGTCGACGACCCCGCAGGGCACCGCGAGGCGCTGCTGCTCCGCGGCGACTGGATATTCGCCGTCATCTCCGACGGCCGGCTCACGGGCGTCGGTGAGGCCACGCACTCGGGCGACGACCCGGCCTGCATCGCGCTCATGCGCGAGATATTCCTCGAGCACGTCGCCGGCGCGCAGATCACGCCGGAGGGCGTCGCGTCGCTCGAGACCGGGGCATTCTCCGAGGCGCCGGGCCGCCTCGAGGCCGGTGCCCGGCTGGCGGCCACCGCCGTCTCGGCGCTCGACCAGGCGCTCTGGGATCTCCTCGCCCGGCGCGAGGGCGTGCCCGTCTGGCGCCTCTTCGCCGCCGAACCGGCCCGGCGTGAAATTCCGCTCTACGCGACTATCAACCGCGCACTCGGCGCGCGAGACGCCGCCGATTGTCTCAGAGTCGCGACCCTCGCCCGCGAGCAGGGCTTCCGTGCCATCAAGTGCGCCCCCTTCGACGCCGTCCGGCGCGGCGCGCCTCCCGACGAGCAGGCCACGTCCGCCCGCGAAGGGCTGGGCACCCTCGCGATGCTCAGGCGCGAGCTCCCCGAGCTCTCGCTCCGCGTCGACTGCCACAAGCGCTTCGCCCCGCGCGCATTCGCGCGAGTGCTGGGCGAGCTCGACTCGCTCGGCCTCGAGTGGATCGAGGAGCCCTGCGAGGTGGGGCCCTGCTACGCCGATTTCCGCCGCGACTCGCGCACGCCATTCGCGGCCGGCGAGCTCCACTTCGGCACGGGCGAGTTCGACCGCATCTGCCGCAGCGGCTGGGCCAACGTCGTCATGCCGGACGTGAAGCACGTCGGCGGCTTCGGGCCGCTCGTCGGCGTATGCCGCCTGGCCGAGGAACTGGGCGCCGGGGTCTCGCCCCACAACCCGTCGGGCCCCGTCTCGACGGCGGCTTCGGCGCATGCGGGCGCGGTCTCGCGGGCGGTGAGCTCCGTGGAGTTTCCTCTTGATGCCGAGGGCCGGCGAGCGCCCTTCGGCGAGAAGATCTCGGCCGGCGTCATCCGCGTGACGGACGAGCCGGGCTGGGGCCTCGACGTCGCGGCCTTGCGCGCGGCGGGCCGGCCCGGTTAATACTCCTCGCCGCCGGCGTTCACGCCTATCCGCAGCCGCAGCGCTTCGAGCTTGATAACGTCGGGCGGCGAGACGTTGGCGATGTTGACCTCGGGGCCGAAGCGGCGGAGCATCCAGCGCGTCGTCTCGTGCACCTCGCTCAGCGTCACGCCTTTGATCCACGGCCCGGGGAGCTCGAAGATGAGCGCCTCCGCCCCGCAGCGCGAGGCGATCCGCTCGACCTCGTCCTCGGCCACCTCGCCCGAGAAGAGGTCGGCCGCCTCGAGGAAGACCTTCTCGGCCCCCGCCTCCAGGCAGCGCTCGGCGTCCTCGGCGAGGTCGCGGTCGGAGTCGATGCCCTCCTTCTTCCCCGCCTCGCCGAGCACCCCCAGGCCGAACTCCTCGCGGGCCCTGCGGATGAGGGCGCACTTGGCGCCCAGGTCTATCTCGAGGAGGTTGTCCGAGACCTCGATCATCCCGAAGCCGGCCTCGGCGCAGGCGCGCATGTAGTCGTCTGCGCGGTCGTCCAGCAGCGCGTACTCGAGAAACTGCCCGCCCGTGAAGGTCCTGATATCGGCCGCGGCGTAGCAGGCGAGCTTCTCGCGGAGCACGGGCACCGGCAGCAGCGCCGAGATGCCCACGGCG
>Ga0272442_10004167_pt1 | contig 19896 bp, 24 predicted proteins | sample SSMForm2O_FD_200262 | JGI IMG/M metagenome (GOLD analysis project Ga0272442, IMG submission 200262) | Marine sediment archaeal communities from Little Sippewissett salt marsh, Falmouth, MA, United States - SSM-Form-2O | ecosystem: Environmental > Aquatic > Marine > Wetlands > Sediment ... | reverse complement strand
TTGTTCATGGATAATGTGCAGGTTGGATTTGTTACCATGTTGTTCACTGTGGGAATCGCTGTCGGAGCTATTGTCGGAGGTTTCATGGGAGATCATCTAGGTAGAAAGACTTCATTGTACATACTTATGTCGTTGAGCATAGTTTTCACAGGTTGTCTGGTTTTTTCCAATAATTTTGAGAATTTCACTTTTATATATGTAATCATCGGCTTTCTTCAGGGCGGATATCATGCTGCATTCCTTGCACTGGCAATGGATATCACCAACCCTGTTGTGGGTGCAACAGAGTTCTCCATTTTTGCAGGGTTGGCAAACTTCGGTAATATTCTTGCCGGTTCTTTAAGTGGAACTCTATATTTATTAATTGGAATTGAGAAGGTGTTTTTGTACGCTGCCTTGTTGTTTGGGCCTGCATTGTTGGTCTTGTATTTTATCAGGCTAAAAGAAAACAATACTACTGCTTAATAATGGGAATAGTCTCAAATTTTTATTAATCTGGAAACCATTTTTGTCTTTTAATGTGTGAAACCTTGATCTCTGGATGAAGCTAGTAGTATTTATTTAAGGTTATTCCTCCTTCAATAGCATGTATTGGACGCCAGCTATAACAGGCAAAACATGTCATGCAATGGTTCAACCAGACAGATTTTTTTATCTTTATCTAGCAGATTTTATTAATAAAATATACTTTCACCATCCATGATGGAAGAAAAATTAATTGCTCCATGTGGAATGAACTGCAATATATGTAAGTATCACTATCGTGAAAGAAATCGATGTCCGGGTTGTAGGATTGATGACAAAAATAAATCGAGAAGTTGCAGGGATTGCATCATTGTGAATTGTGAAGAATTGAAAAAGAACAATTCAAAGTATTGTTATGAATGTTCAAAGATCCCTTGCAAAAAAATGAAAAATCTGGATAAAAGATACAGTACCAAATATCACATGAGCACACTTGAGAATCTAGATTATATAAAAGAACACGGCATTGACCAGTTCTTGGAAAAGGAACGGAAAAAATGGGAATGTCCCAAATGCGGGGGAATTGTTACATGCCATGGTGGAATGTGTCTTTCTTGTGGTTATTTAAAATTTAAGAATGTAGACAAGAAACAATAACTCGCAACTTTTTTATCCATTTTACCATTCTAAATTTGAGGAGAGCATGCCCTACAACGTCTATGTCATCGAGCTTGATAAGGAGGTATTGACATCTAAGAAGTTCAGGGATAAGAACCCTCATATGAAAACCAGGCTAGCCTGTTATTACGTTGGACAGACATGCCATGATCCAACTACCCGGTTCAAACAACATAAGACTGGTTACAAGGCAAATCGATTTGTAAAAAAATATGGGCTTCGTCTTATTTCCAGGAAATACAAGAAATATAATCCCATTGAGAAACGCCAAGAAGCTGAGCATATCGAACAATGGCTAGCTGAAAAGTTAAGGAAAAAAGGGCATGGTGTTTGGTCGAATTAAATATAAACTGAACAGATCTTTTGTGAGATATCAACACTTTTTATTGTAAAAAAAATAGGAATATTGTTAAAAAATCCTAGGCTGGCTTTCTTATCTGATTGCTTATCCACCATATTGCCCCAATAGCCATTGGAATGCCGACTATTATTGCTAGCAGGATGAATATTGTAAGATAGGAATATACCAAATAATCAAACGTATACTTTGCAAATGGCTTATCCCAGTTTCCATCAATATAAACCTTGATGACAAATAGAATATTGATGAATAGCGAAAACCCTCCACCACCATCTGCCCATTTTGAGCGTTTTCCAAATAAATGTCTTTTTCTGTACTCCCCTCTCTCATCCTCAGGTAGGTTCTTCCACCAAAATCGCCAAATAAATATCAATGCTACAGCCACTGGTATTACTATGATCAATATTTCCCAGAAGATCAAATTAAGTATAAAGGATACAAGATGACCCATTGTCCAGAACTCTAGTATTGCTGGTACAAGTCCACTGCATTGAGCTTGTCCCACGAACCATAAAAACACAAGGACTGCGCCGATAATTGCCAAAACAGCTCCTATTACAAACACAGAAAACATCTTCCAATGCTTTCTTAAAAATATTGTCCAAATCTTTTCCTCATTTTCCGCCATAATAGATCTCCTTTTATTTTTAGACCTAATACTTTGGTCATTAGTATTTGAGCTAATTATATAATTATTTGTATTGAATGTGTATTCAGGTTTGCTTTACATATGAGATCAATAATTGTGCTTTATTCATATCATCATATGAACACGGAAAAGATAGCTAAGGTGATGGTAAAGGTGCTTGGCGCACAGATTAAGACACCACAGCAAATAGGAGCTGAAGCATTAACTAATTATGACCTGGTTGGTTTCGGCTCAGGGTTATACAGTTCAAAACCCCACAAGTCTATTATTGCCCTTGCAGAAAAACTACCCTTGGTCAAAAATAAAAAGGCTTTTATCTTCTCTACCTGTGGGGCACCAGCCTTTGCAGTGGATAGGGGACAGTTGGATGATTATCTTGAGAAGGTCCACTCTTCACTTAGGGAAATATTAAGATTAAGAGGATATGAAATTGTTGACGAATTTATATGTCCTGGATGGAACACCAATAAGTTCCTAAAAATATTTGGAGGGATAAACAAGGGAAGACCCAATGAAAAGGACCTTAAGAATGCAGAAGATTTTGCTAAAAGTCTATTGGAATGATATCGAAATATATTCTTTCAACATAAATAATTTTTTTAAATATTAATTTTTCTTGCTCAAATTCACATATTTAAAATCCTATAGACAATATAAAATCTTCACTTCTTAAACTCCTATATCATATGGATTAGGTGAAGGATTTCTATCATATGTTTTCAATGCAGTATTTAGTAATTCGAATTCAATAAAACTTTTTGGACCAATAGGAATTGATATAACAAAATAATATTTTCCATTTATCAGGTGGGCGGGTTTATCATCCTCATACCAATAATTCCCATTCCATGAGTTTGTGTAATACTGCAGGAGTCTATTGACCACGGTGAAATAAGAATGCCGATAATCAATTTTTGTTTTAGTTTGAATAAAGTTGTTTTTCTTTATATCAGTATTTGTTGATAAATGTAAATATAAACCTTGTTCATGATTATTTAGAATATTGTTCTCATAAACCTTGGAGCCTTCACAAGCAAATATTCCAATACCAAATCTGTTCTCTTCAACAATGTTTCTATAAATCATATTATTTTTTGAAGGTGGCTTTATCTCTTCAAATATTTTATCAAACAATTTATTCAGAGAAAAAGATCCAGATATCTCTATACCTCGGTATTTGGCGTTATAAATATAGTTATTAGAAATATTAATTCCTGAAGAATACATGAGCTTTATTGCAGTATCAATGTCTTTAATTTTATTATTGAATATTTTTCCATTTTTTATAGTAATTCCGAAAACTCCTTGGCTAACATTATTTATATTGTTGTCATAAACCATAAGATTTTTTATTTCATCATCCCAAGGTGGATCAGGTTCATTATTTATGAAAATACCACTATCCTCGCTGTTTTGAATGGTGAATTCACAAATAGTCACATCATCTTTAATAACATATACAATGGTGCCACTACCACCACCATCGATAATAGTTGTATCTTTGTTCTCTCCTATAAGTTTAATAGATCTATGCACAACCAAATTCTCAAAATATGGGGAACTATCGTCGTAGACATAGACAATATCGCCGTCAACTGTCTCATTTATGGCATTCTGGATCTTACTGAAATTTCCCGGACCAGAGCCTCCTACATAAAGAGTATTTCCATTAAATATTGATAAAGGACTCTTATCAACTATCACATATGCAGTTACAGGTAAGACAGTTACAACTAACAGCACACAAACAAATATTCCAATTAACTTCTTTTTCATAGCAATTACCTCCTCTCGATATAATAATATAATCATATTTGATGTATTTAAAGTTTTTATATCTAATTTTGTGCAAAATAGGTATTTTAATAGTTACAAGAGCTGAATGCAAAAATTGAGGCCAAAGTTTTTAGTACTTAATTAAATAATTGAACAAATATTTTATTAGTAATCAGATTATAGATAAAACAACAGAAAAGGTCAAAAATTGGATTTATTTATCACCACATTTGAATCAGTTGCTGTACTTCTCGGCATAGGAATAATTGGATTCTATATAATAAAAAAACAGATACTTCCTGGAAATATTCTTGGTGTACTTTCCCCTCTTGCATTGGAGATAGCCTTGCCCAGCCTGATATTTGCCCGGATACTTTTGAATTTTACACCTGAAAGATATCCCAATTGGTGGCATCTGCCATTCTGGTGGGGCTTTTTCACCCTTATAGCCTTTGGGCTTACAAGCATTTTCATGTTCTTTTCAGAAAAAAGGTTTAGAAGGGAGTTTGCAATAAGCCTGTTTTTCCAAAATGCGATATTCTTCCCACTGGCAATACTGGCAAGTATCTTTCCTGATGACCCCTCCTATCTTCTTTATCTGTTCTTCTTTACTATCCTATATCCACCGTTGTTGTTCACCACATATCCATTCTTTTTTAAAACAAAGGAGAAGATCAAAATAAACTGGCGTAGAATTCTGCATCCTGTGTTAATTGCAACAGTGATAGCATTGATCATTGCATCCTTCGGACTTACCATTACTGAAGATAACATAATTGTCAGGATTTTCAGCCTCATCGGCGGAATGACCATACCTCTTCTATTCATTATATTGGGCGGAAACATCTATAACGATTTCAGAGAGAAAGGCAAACTACATCTGTTTGAGGTTGTAAAATTTGTGATAATAAAGAATTTTGTATTTCCATTGGTCTTTTTGTTGATACTTGTTTATATCAAGGATTTCATAGATCCAACCATAGCAATTATCTTGATTATCCAGAGTGCAGTCCCACCCGTGACTGCTGTACCGATTGTCACTGCCAGGGCAGGCGGGAACAGAAGCATTGTGAACCAGTTCATTGTGGGAAGTTTTACAGCCAGTCTTGTATCCATACCAATTATCATCTATATTTTCAGCCAATATTTTAGTTTCTAATGAATTCTATTAGAAAAGTTTCTTGTCCTAATAATTTACAATAATTATTTAGTAAGAGATATATCAATAATCAATTCAATCCTAAATAAGAAACCTTGATTCTTTAGCTTATAGCAGCCTTTACCCTCTCAATGGTTTTTTCAATGAAATCCTTGTCCTCGATTATTAGCTCTAATGCATTGTTCGGACATATCTCTACGCATCTTCCACATGCAAGACAGTCATCACCAATAACTGCAACTCCATCTTTGATCTTTATTCCGTCTATAAAACAAACATCTTTGGTACATGCTCCACAGCCGTTACAGTTCTCATTTACCCTTATCCTTACCCCTGGCATCCTCCTTACTTTTGAGGATAATTTATCATCCAAATAGGGCAGCATCTTCCAAAGGCAGCAGCAGTTGCAGCAGTTACAGATGGTTACAAGTGGAAGCTTTGAGCCTACACCCAACCAGGTCTCATCAAGTCTGTCTCTGCCAATCACATGTACCAGACCAACCTCGCGACACCTCTTGACGTGCTCAAGAGCCTCTTCCTTGGTTGCAGGTCTTCCCAGTTCCTTTGGGATCTTCTTTGCTGATTCCCCCATGAAAATGCATCCAAGCTCAATAGGATAATCCTTGCATTGCATGGATTCCCGACATAAACAAAAGTCCATTATGAACCTGTAGCTGGACCTTTCAATGAAATATTCAACCACCTTTGAAGGGACCACGATGCTTTCTACTGGTTCAATCTGTTTATTAAGTGTTATCTCAACTACATTGTCCTTTGTTAGATAGGTAAGATTGCTTTTATCAAAAATCATTTTGTTGACTATCCATCTGAATATTGGATAGCGTGTCAATTTTGCAAGTTTAAACCTCTGCGGAAATAATCTTTCAATGAGTCTTGTGAATCTTCTGGAAGGCTCCATTTCAGAGCAAGATAGGTATTAGCTCTTGATAAATATTGTTAGGTGGGTTATTTTAAGAATTAATTGCCTTGTCTATCTATTGGTTTTATATGAAAATGAAAAGCAGAAATCAATAAAAGACAGAAATATGATATAATATTTTGGTAGGATGGAGAAGAAGAAACCTTGGAAGACAAGGGTGGAAAGAGATGTTATTCTGCATGATGAAATCAGTAAATCTGGTGTCCATGGCGGAAAGATAATCGGTGAGAAACTTTACATTCTTTCATTAATCGGGGGAATAACCTTCTTGTTGATCGGCATATACGCTATTATGAGTATGTTATTTGGTTGGGGTTTCCCTGTGAATTCTGCCACAGTCATTCTTGCACTAGTGGTAATAGGAATAGGGTCTCTTACAACACTTGGTGGATATTTCCTGTACAAGGGCGACTGATATTGCCTTTATTTGGTTTTTCTGCACTTGAAAAAAGCCTTGTCAACGAACTTGTAAGCTATTGGACCATAAATCGCTGCAGCTATATGTAGGATTATGCCTAGTACCATTATCAACCTAGCTATATCGTTGGAAATCCAACTCAACAAGAATCTGATGGGATCAGGTAGCCCTACTGAAAAATATGTAAAATCAAAGGGAAAGACAAGCAATAGCCATATAATACATATACCGCCGAATATCACCCCTCCAAAGGCATCTACCATACGGGAGAGTAGCCTTTGACCAAACACGCCTTCCAGACCAGCTGAAATGATCCAAAAAACAGAGTAACCATATAAGAAAAACATTTCCATTATTCCAAATGATTCTGTAAAAAAACCTGTTGACTGCATCTGATGATTGGCAAAATAAATGATAATAAGGATGTTGATGACAAACATGAAAAAACTGAAAGCACGATCAAAAGGTGGTATTCCTTTGTCTGCCTCTGCCTTGGCTTGTGATAACCAATCCTTTCTCATAAATATCCTCAAACACGATTATTTTCATGTATGAATTAGTGAACTAAAATATTTTTACCTTAGTTACTAGTAATACTTTAATATGTATCAAAATATTTCATCCATATGGAAAAGATCCTTACAAAACATCCAGATGGTAAGAAAGGAGTTAACATTGACAAAGCCAAATATGATGCTATAAAAAAGGCAATTATTGAGTGCCTGGAAAATGAAGAGTTGAGCTATACACTTCTTACAAAGTCTGTAAAGGATAAACTAGGGGATAGCTTTCAGGGATCGGTAGGCTGGTATGTCGAGTCAGTGAAGCTAGACCTTGAGGCAAAAGAGGTCATCGAAAGAATTAAAACTACAAAACCTGAGCTTTATCGTTTGAAGATAGATAACATCCGGTGATTGGAAATGAAGAGTTATATTGGTATAATAATTGTTGTTTCTATTCTTATTACAGTTGGATTAAGTGGATGTGAAGAGTTAGAAAAGCTGAATAAGCCAAATTATATCAATGTAACCATATTTTGTAGCGCTTCAGTTACAGTAATTGATGAAACAACAGGTCAGAGAATAACCCCAATCGGTGTTATTGCTGTCAATATCGAGATCATAAAGAGTGGTGGTGAGAGAGAGACAGGTAAGATGTTGACCCCTGAAACCGGTGGACATACAGGTGAGCTATCAGCAACTTTCAAATTATACAAGGAGCAGCCCATAGTCTGTATTGCAAATATAGACCTGGCCTCGGTTGAGGCATTCTCAGAATATACATTTGATGGAAAAAAACTTACTCTACCATGGAATCATTTTTATCCAGCATATGATTATGGGGATAGTGCAACTGAGCATGTTCTTCTGGAGATAGTAGGAATGAAATTAAAATAATCCCCTCCTCAGAAATTATTTTCAAATCCGATAGATTTTTTAAATATTTCCCAATATTATCTCTTATATCATGGGTTATTTTGATAGCAAAAAGAATGTCTCAGAGTACATTAAAATGGTAGAGGGCTATGACGGTTCAAAGTTGATCAATGAGCTAAGAACTAATCTTAAGGATGGTTCAACGGTCCTTGAGATTGGTATGGGGCCTGGTGTTGACCTTGACATCCTGAAAAAATACTATAAGGTGGCTGGTTCTGACAGTTCTAAAATATTTGTTGAGAGATATAAGAAACAACATCCAGATTCAGATGTCTTTTTACTTGATGCTACAGACATAAAGATTCACAGGAAGTTCGATTGCCTATATTCCAACAAGGTCTTGATTCATTTGACAAAAGAAGATTGCCTTAGGTCATTTAAAATGCAGAAAAAAATCCTTAATGCAGGGGGAATTTTATTTCATTCGTTTTGGCATGGCGATAAAGTCGAAGAGCATCAAGGCCTATTGTTTACTTACTATACAGACTATGAACTTATGGCCATGGTGAAGGATGATTATGATATCTTGAAGGTCCAGAAATACATGGAATTTGAAGAGGACGATTCGTTATATATCGTTCTTAAAGTCAAATAATAAATAATCTCAAAACTGGATTGTTTTAGAATTTAGCAAAATTCTTCAATATAAATAATATTTTAACCGAAGAATCAGTGATACTATGAAAGTCAAATTATAAGTTGTTTCTCAAAAAGGCATTTGCCATATGAACCATAAACCTGGGGATGAAATATTAATTTCTGAAAATGGAATTGAAGGTAATATATGTATACACGCTCTCTATTCCATTATTCCAAGGCATTTGCTATTATGTATAGAGCCAGTTTTCCTTGGTTGAAAAATGGCGAAAACCCAAGACATACATGTCCTGATGGTGAGAACTCTGTAATTTTTGAACTGGAGAGAATTGAGTAATAATTATCATATCTTAGTTTTTAACATGAGAAAATTCCCTGTATCACATCCTTTTATATGCAATAAATAGTAGGTTTTTGATATTAATAATTGTTAAGAAGAAGTTTATAAAAGGTTAATTGTTTTTAAATAATATTGTGAGCGGAAAAAATATGAATAATGTTGAAGAGGAAAAGAAATCCAATTTAGAATTAAAGGAAGAAATAAAACGATTGAAGAAGAGGGTGAAGGACCTAGAGCGTGAAAGAGACATTTTATTGGCATTACATAAAAGAGAACAAGAGGAGATGTACTAACAGTTTTAAGTTGATAAATAGATATTTCTCAATAATTACAAATAAACAAAGCATTATTTCGTATATATGAAAGATTGTGGACTAAAATGTCAATCAAGTAAAGAGATTGTCGCTTCTTACAGTATGAAGATAGTTATGGTAAGCACAGTTATCATAGCAACATGGCAACAATATTGGATCTGGGCAATTGTAAGTATAGTGGGTTTTTTAATTAGCCTAATACCTACCTTGTTACACAAGGACATCAAATTCAATCTACCTTGGTCCATTGATATTCTATTTGCAACGGTCTTTGGATTGAATATGGTAGGTATCTTACTTGATGCATATGATAAAATCCCAGGTTTTGATGTATTGACCCAGATCATGTTCTCAGTACTTGTTGCGTTTTTTGCATTTGCAATAATATACATTCTCCATGTTTATTGGGATGGCCTGATCATGGACAAGTATGCAATGGCCTTTCTTGTAGTGGTCACAACAATTGCATCTGCAGTTTTCCTGGAGTTTATAAAATGGTTTAAGATATTTGGCAGAAAGCAAACAACGATCGAAGGTGTCTTGACTAGTTTGCTCTTAAGCACTATTTTTGGGATTATCACGGCGTTGATCGGAGTTAGTTTGATAAAATCAGGTAGATTTGACAATATAACAGAAGAATTAGGAAAACAAATTGATTCAAAATTAATAAAAAGGACAAAGAAATAAAAAAATTAAATTTTGTAAGTTAATAATTTACTACATTATAACATATTAATAATTAATAAAAAATTGCTCCAATAGCTATTTATTTATGTAATTGATATTATTTTTTAGGGAGGAACAAAATGCAAAGACCAAATGGTATAAGAAAAGGGCTAATCTTTGCAGTTATCTTTTTAATGATTTTCATAAATTTCATTCAGTCACCTGGAAAAAATATTATAAATAATACTATTCTGAATACTCCTGAGAACTCCACGCTTTGTGGATTCACAACCGATCATGCAACAGGTAAACCAATCGAGGGCGTCTATATCGATTTCTTTGTTGAGGACTCGGAAGGCAACGAATATACCTATACTATTCTTTCAGATGAGAATGGATTCTATTTATTCGAAAACGTAACAGCAGGTTATTGTTGGGAATATAGTGCTTCGGCTGAGGGCTACCATTATTATTGGAAGGGCAACTTCGAAATTGGTGAGAACGAGACCGTTTGGAAAAATATGTCAATGTTCCCCTTTCAGCCTGAAACAATTACGCTTTGTGGATATATAACTGATGACCTCACAGGATATCCGGTTGACAATGTATACGTCAATGCCCATTGGACAGATATTTGGAACAAGTTGAACTATAAAGGAGACAAATCTGATGAAAACGGTTTTTATTCATTTACCGTAGGCGAGGGAAGTACGATAATAAATACGGAACATGATGCTTACTTGTCAAACGGTACATATTGGCTTTATCTTGAGGGTAATAAAACGATATGGACCAATCTCTCCTTGACACCTGAGCTGATAGTAGAGATCATAAAGCCTGAAAACGGCATATATTACGGAAACAAGAAAATATTACCATTCTCCTTTCCAATAATAATAGGTCCTGTCGATATACAGGCAAAAGTCACATTAAACGGCGGGCATCCAATAAATCATGTTAGAATACTTATAGACGGTGAGGAAAAGGCCAATTGCAGCTCATGGCCCTATAAATATTATTGGGAAGATAGAACTCCATTTAAAATATATCATGAGATAGAGGTTACGGCGTGCAGGGTCGAGGAATTTGATACAACAGAGAGATTCCAGGTCTTGAAGTTCTTTTAATTGACATTTTATTCACTGCAAGGTCAATAGAGAATTGAGTTTATTTAATTTGGAGTACAGATAGCCTTTAGAATGGATGTTACAAAATCACCAAAAAGTAATAAATATAAGATTTGGTTAAGTGGTTTATCCTAAATGTGAGGGAATATTCAATGTTACATTTTTTTCTGTTTGGCGGGAATATTAGATAAATTTGTTTTATAAAAATTTAATTTTTATAATAAAGTTTATATCTTTTTATAAGATTTAAATTTGATTATGCTTAACCTCGGCGATCATCCCTATTTGAAATACCTACTGTTTGGCATTTTGTACTTTGCTGAAGGTATAACAGTTGCATTGACAACCGTGATAATCGTTCTGTATTTTACAGACAAGGGCATATCGATATCTACAATAGCGCTAGTTGGGGGTATAGCATCGGTTCCCTGGGCCATAAAGTTTGTTTTTGGGCCAGTTATTGATATATTAGGAAAATACGGACGAAAAATCTTCATAATCCTTGGGGGAGTAACAGGATCGATATCCATCTTTTTAGTGACCTTTGTAGACCCTAAAAATGCAATAATACCGTTCACTGCTCTGCTGTTCATTGGCCATTCAGGTGTAGTGCTGGTGGATGTTGCAGCAGATGCTTGGGCAATACAGACAACAAAAACCACTGAAAGAGGCAAGGTAAATGCAGCAATGTACACAGGGCTGTTTGGAGGGACAGGTTTGGGAGGCATACTGCTTGCATTTATCGCAACCTACTATGAATTTGAAATGGTTTTTATAACAACAAGTTTACTGATATTCTCATCTTTAATTCTTACACTATTTGTAAAAGAAGAAATATTAGAAATAAAACGAAAAATCATAAAACCATTATTGATCAAAGAGTTCAAGAAAAGAAACACACAGATCGTTTCACTGTTCACATTTGTTGCAGCACTGAACTATGGACTGCTCAGATTCGTGGTGCCCGAATACATGACAGATGTGCTGCTGCTAGATAAAATGCAGATAGGGCTTCTAACATCAGCATATCCGATATCAATAGTTATTGGAGTAATGATAGGAGGAACAGGATGCGACAGATGGGGGCGAAAAAAAGTAATGTATATATCGCTGGCTGGACTCATGCTAGCTTCAGCATTACTTGTATTTGCTGATTCGTGGGAGAAACTTGCAGTTATATATACTGCAATTGGGATCTTTACAGGGGCATCTAGCTTCTCAGCGATATCTGCATTACTGATGGATATAACAAATCCCAAGATAGGCGGAGCGCAATATTCATTTTTGACCAGTATAGCAAATTTTGGGCAGGTGGGCATATCAATGGTGAGTGGCAGCTTGATGATCTTTCTAGGCTACAACAGGTTTTTCCTATACACAGCACTGACCATTGGAACAGCTATATTGATACTTTATTTTATAAAAGAGACACTTAGAAAGAATAAGTGATAGAATGCACTCCAAAATTATAAATAACATTGGCTCTTAAATAATAAAACCAAAATTTAGGAGAGAAAAAAAATGAAATGTGATGTATGTGGAGCAGACGTTCCAGATGATAAAATTAAACATGTGCATGTCAAAGGCAAAGTAAAGAACATATGTGAAGGTTGTATAACCTCAATCAAGGGTTTTGCCTAGTTAAATCTAATTTTTTCTGGGGTCCACTGCATGGATTATTGCTGTTATTGAATCCTGATTGAAACCTTTGAATCCTTGATCACGTTGAATGCTTTCGATATGGCTTGCAATGCCACCGTTCACTGCAAAGTTGCCCTTTTTTTCCTCTGTTATGACATTGCTATCAAACAGTCTGTTCAGCCTGAATTCTGAAACGTTCCATTTATCTGGAGCTGAAAATGCCTGTTTTAAAAAGTCAAAATATGAGAATGGTTTCATCATGTTCTCCATGGCGTTGAAAACATCAAAGTTGGTCCTTACCGCAAGATGATGGAGACCTGCCTGAAGAAGGCTTTCGCCGTGCAGGCCCACCCAGAGGCCAACCGTTCCAATATCTTGGCTTTTCTGCAATCCGGAATGCGCAAAATCACGGTCCTTTTCTGATTCTGTTATATCAACATCAGCAAAAATGGTGATGTTGCATATCGGATGTTCAAGCACTTGTGCTCCCCACCCTGCAGATACTCCTGCATAGAATCTTTCCCTAGACCTAAAACCAAGGCTCTCCAGCAGGGCAATGGTCAAATGGAAGTTCTCTCTTGAACATCTGAAGGTATGATGGTCATGATTTGCCCAGCCAAGCCCAAGCTTGTCCTGCCTTATTCCCTGTTGCCTGCCAGCTGGACATCGTTCCTCCCAGTAAAGCCGTTCCGCCTGAAAAAATGCATCGGCGGTTCTCTCAGGGCTAAGGTCTGTCAGATATTTATTAACAAGCTCCTGTGTTTGTCTGATACCTTCCTCATCATCCTGAAAGATTCTTCTTCTTTTTATAAATGCGTTCAACGCCTTTTGATAGGCATCGACATCATCTGATTCTGTGGGTATGAAATCCTTTGATCCATGTCTTTCAACAACACTTAGGATATATCCCATGGATGAAGTTATCTCTGATTTTCTATATGGGGAATAAGGTCTTTCAGACATTGTTGACTGGATATCATTCTTCTTACAAAAATCAACTATGCTGTCCACCTTCAATGAAATCTCAACAGCCTTTGAATCACTGAGAAGTATTGGAGGTAATATGGAACCTTGGACCGTATATACTGGAATATCAGAAGGAGTTTGATGAACTGATTTTGTGAATCCCAGGCCCTGTAATTCATTGGTATCGAATGTTTTGGGCAGGATTATATGGTCGACCCAATCAAAGAACCTTGTACCAGTAATTTTCTTTAAATCACCTGAAAGTTGTGCTGCAAATCTGTTCTTATGTAAGAATTTATGTATATGAGATTTTAAGAATCCCTCGCTTTTTTCATATAATTTCCAATTGAATTCTTCTATTTCCAAATTATTCACCTATCTTTTTCAATCTTTTATCAATGATAGAATCATCTATATCATCAATGGAATTGCAACTGGTTAGAATCATTCCCCTTCTTATCTCGCTTTTAAGATACTTAAAATGAAGGGCAACACCCTCTGCACCACCGCCAATTGCCGATCTTGCAATATCCCTACCAATGAGTGCAGCATCTGCACCTAGGGCAAGGACCTTCAAGACATCAAAACCTGTTCTAATGCCGCCGCCTGCAGTAACAGCAATCTTTCCTTTTACGACCTTTACTATCTCAGGTAGAACATCAGCTACCCCACGTGTTGAATCAAGTGCACGTCCACCATGGTTTGAAACATCAATTACCTTTACACCAGCAACAAGTGCCTCACGAGCATCATCTGGATTCATGATTCCTTTTACAATAAAAGGTAGGTCAGTTGAATCAACAAGTTCTTTAATGTCATCAACTGATTTCCTATAAACAGGCTTGTCTGCTCTCTCCCAGTTCGTACTTCCAACACCATCAAGGTCAACACCGACAGCTACTGCATCTGCTTCTTCAGCCATTTTAATCAGTTCTAGAAGTCTTTTGTTGGCCTGAGGCTTGAATATGGGAATACCCAAACCAACTGTTTTCACAGCATTAACGCCAGTTGTCTCCTGGCCCTCATCGCATGTGTTTCCTATCCAACCAATAGTGTTTGCATCCTTAGCACCTTTAAGGATATATTCAGCAAAATCCTTTTCAGAAATTGACCCGCCCATGCTTGCATTGACACCGCTCAAGGAACTTGTCATTACAGGCAGGGATATCTTTTTACCAAGAAAGTTTGTGGACATATCTGGATCTGAATGCTTTGATATCAGTCTTGTCTTAAGCTTGATGATGTCCAATGCCTTTACATTTGCAGTGAAACTGAGACCCTTGCCAACTCCTCCAAGTCCAATGGATAAACCATAAGTTTGACCGATACATAACCGATCAGGCTCACCATCGCACACCCTATTTACAGCGCAGATACCTGCCATGCGTTCCCTTGCCCTATCACGAACCTGCACAAGTGTTAATTTTTCATCCTTGGATGATTGAAGATTTGCAAGGTATGCCTCATATTTTTTAACTGCAGCATCTTCCTCTTCTTTTGCAAGTTTTCTGAAGAATTCTTTTTTTGCATTGCAAACCGGACAGCGAAAGGATTCTGGTAAAGAATCAAAGGATGTTCCAGGTGGATGGTTAAACTTACTCTCACCCTTTTTTTCATCATAAATATAAAGATTGCACACTCTACAAAGATACTTGGACATATTATTACCTCACAATATTTGAATAGGGGATAAAAAGAATTTATATTATAACTTTGCTTACAATGAAATTTACAATTAAAACTAATTTTGTTCAAAAATTACTAGCAAACTTTTTAAAATAAAAACTGTAATTTCCGTTTAATATGGTTATCTCAAGTATTGTCAAAACATCGATTAGATGGATCTTATTAATATTATTATTTGCAGGGGCAATCGCATCAGCCATATCTGCAGTTTGGACAATCATGCCAGATTCATCGGCAAGTAAGGATTGCATGGTCGGTTACATGGCACATTGTACATTTACCCCAATTAGCACAATAATTCTTTTGTTTATGGCAATAGTATTTGTTTATATTTTGATAAGGACAAAATATCTAAAAACAATAGATTGATTTTTTGGATTCCAGTCCAACATCTTTATATACTCTCCTTTTTTCCAAATTATAAAACATTTGGGAGATATTAATCTTGGACCTGGGAATTAAAAACCGTGTGGCAATTGTAACTGGTTCCAGTCAGGGGATAGGCAAGGCCATTGCATTAAATATGGCTAAAGAGGTTGGAAACATTGTTATCTGCGCAAGGAACAATAAGACATTGCAAACAGTTGCCAAAGAAATTCAAGCATCAACCAATTCAAATGTACTAGCTGTCCCAACAGACCTGAAGGACAAGGATTCAATAAAAGCCCTTATTAAGAAAACAAATGATAGATTTGGAAGTGTCGATATTTTGGTAAATAACACGGGCGGTCCACCTGCAAAACCATTTGTTGAAACAGATATGGAAGACTGGCAAGGTACAGTTGATCTACTATTGAAAAGTGTTATAAGCTGCTGTTATGAAGTGATCCCGCACATGGAAAAACAGAGATGGGGGCGTATAATAAACATGACCTCCTTTGCAGCCAAACAGCCTGAAGAAAGATTGATCCTTTCTAATGCCATAAGGGCAGGTGTACTGGGCCTTACAAAGACACTTTCAAATGAGGTAGCAGAAAATGGTATTCTTGTGAATGCTGTCTGTCCAGGCTGGACACTTACATCAAGATTGAACGAACTCGCAAGATCGATTTCCAAGAATAGGGGAGTTGACCATAAATCTGTCATTTCTGGGTGGGCTGGCCAGATCCCAATGAAGCGCCTTGCAGAGCCTGAGGAGATAGCAAACTTAGTTGTATTTCTTGCCTCTGAAAAAGCTAGCTACATGACAGGAAACGTAATTCAGGTGGATGGTGGCTATGTAAGATCACTTTTTTAGATCTTTTATCTTTAATATTTCTAATTTATTAATGTAAGAATAATACTAATATTTTCAATTATTTGTAATTATCTAATAAATTCTATATGATTTTTATATTATGTTCAAATTCTTCATAAGAACACTTTTATCTCAAGATATTTTTATAACATTATACAAAAAAGAGGGTAAAATATGAAAAAGACATTCACTCTATTTTTAATCACATTATTAATAATCAATGGAATAGGCGCATTAGCTGCAAACCAGTCAGAACAAAAGAAAATCATCCAAACAAAATTTATAGATGGATATGATATGGTCATCATTGCTCCAAGAAGGTTTTCCTCAAGCATCCAACCATTGATAGATCACAAGAACGACCACGGTGTCAAGACGTTTTTAAAGACAACAGAGGAGATTTATGGCGAGTACAATGGCCATGACCAATCTGAGAGGATAAAATACTTTATAAAGGATGCCTTGGACACATACTCCATATCTTATGTATTATTAATAGGTGGACGGACTGGACAACTTTTCAGATGGTATGTCCCTGTCAGATATTCAAATGTTGATGATGGTTTCATGCATAAACAGTTCTTAAGCGATCTTTATTTCGCAGACATCTACAATGAAGAATATGAGTTTCAGAACTGGGATTCTAATAACAATGGGAAGTTTTCTGAGTGGTATGAGGATGATTCCTCACCAACAGATATCATGGACCTGAAACCAGATGTTGCAGTAGGCAGATTGCCCTGCAGATACAAGTTCGAGGTCGATTTAATTGTTAAAAAGATCATAAGCTATGAGAATAACGCTAATGGCAACACATGGAAAAAAAGGGCATTGTTGATCGGAGGGGACACAAATCCGGGTGTAGGGGACCCTTATCCATATGAGGGGGAGGTGGATTGTAACTACACCCAACAATGCCTCACAGACTATAATGTTAAAAAATTGTTGATCTCAGATGAAACCCTGAAGGACCATAATGACTTTATCTCTTCATTCAATGAAGGTAATGCATTTGTGTTGTTCCATGGTCATGGATTACAAATAAGGTTGTTCACCCATTCAGCAGAAGGCGAGCAAATAACTGTATTTCATAAGGACCACATATCCCAATTGAACAATAAAGGCATGTATCCTATAGTTGTGGTAGGATGCTGTGTAACAACAGAGTTTGATGTCGGGATACTCAATTTCCTTACAATATTTAAGAACCTGAAACAGCATCATTACTTCTTTAATTTCAAACATGAATGTGTTCCAGAGGTTCTTGGCTGGGATCTGATAAAACAAAAAGAAAAGGGCTCTATCGCACATATTGGATCCAGTTCAACTGCCTGGGGCGCAGATGGTGATGAAAACCATGATGGTATACCTGACAGCGTGCAAATGGGATACACATCAGGCCTTTGTGCAGAATTCTTCGATATAATTGGCGAGGGTGAAATTGACATATTGGGAGATGTCTACAGCGATGCAATGACAAGAGTCATAGAGGAAAATAATGCGAGAAACGACAGGGTACAGTGCAAATGTGTTCAGGAGTTTCAGCTGATCGGAGATCCCAGTCTTAAGATTGGTGGTTATCGATAATTGAAGATAATTAATTTTAATAAGCATTAATCCATATATTTACTCTTATGAGGAAGTGTGATATAGAAAAAAAGATGATATCCATTGGTTTGGTAACATTGTTCTTCACCATTTTATTATGCGGATGTACAGAGGAGGATGTTATGTACAGTGTAAATCCAAGACATAAAAGAGAGGTAACTGTTATTGCCTCGGCTACGGTTAAAAGATACAACAGCTCTACATATGACTCTTTACCTGTCGACAATGCTACTGTTACGTTCACTATATCCAAGACAAACGGGAAGACCTTTTCTTTTAGCGAAAAAACAGATGAGACCGGCTTTACTGACTGCTCGATGGTTGGTTATAACCTTTATGAAGGTCAGACAGTAACAGTGAAATATTCAACAGGTGGTGTAACCCATACAGACACTCTTACCTTTCAAACAGTGTATGACGAGGATGTCCCTGGTCAACCATATACTTGGTTGCCCAGTGCTGTGTTGACAATATAATGATGATTTACCAATTATCAAGAGTACGACTAATAAGACTAAGACCTTATCCAATATGATGATGTTATTAAAATCTAATTTTATAGATAGATTTATATCTATATATAAGATTTAAAATAACCTATGTTAGATTTAACCAAACATCCTTTCTTAAAATATATCTTGTTTGGAAATCTATATTTTTCAGAGGGGCTGATCTTTGCATTAACTACTGTTGTTATAGTCCTATTTTTCAATGAAAAGGGCATATCAATATCTGTTACAACCCTGGTTGCAGGTTTAGCATCTGTTCCATGGATTATGAAATTCATTTTCGGTCCGACCATTGATTTTTTTGGAAAATATGGTAGAAAGCTATTCATCATAATTGGAGGCGTGATAGGTGGATTCTCGATTTTTTTGGTCGCATTTGCAGATCCTTCGGACTCCCTGATAATATTTACTTTATTATTTTTCATTGGACACTCAGGTGTCGTATTGCTGGATGTTGCAGCAGATGCCTGGGCCATTCAGGTTACAAAGAACGAGGAAAAGGGAAAGTTAAATGCAGCAATGACCGTCGGGCTGTTTGCAGGGACTGCATTTGGAAATATATTGCTTGCATTTATAGCAACTTATTATGGATTTGAATTGGTATTTATCACAACCTCTTTATTGATTGTAACATCGATCATCCTATCATTGTTTGTCAGGGAACATAAAATTGTGATTAAAAGGAAGATATTAAAGCCGTTACTTATAAAGGAGTTCAGGAAAAAAAACACACAGAAGGTCATACTTTTTGATTTTGTAGCAGCGGTAAACTTTGGAATGCTGCTGTTTGTCATTCCAGAGTATACGACCAATGTTCTAATGCTTGATAAATTGCAGACCGGGTTGCTGACAGCAGTGTATCCCATCTCAATAGTAATTGGAGCGGCAATGGGTGGGTCTGCCTCTGATAGATGGGGGCGCAAGAAAATCCTCTATTTTACATTGACAGGACTACTTATCTCATCTGGGCTACTTATAACAGTTGACACTTGGGAGAAACTTGCTATAATATATACCATGATAGGATTCTTGACAGGTGCCTCAATATACTCCGCGATGGCCGCATTGCTCATGGACATCACAAATCCAAAGATAGGAGGAGCACAATACTCCTTTTTGGCAAGCATAGCAAACTTTGGGGAGATAGGAATTGGGATAATAAGCGGAAGCCTGGTTGTCATATTAGGATATCAGCGCTATTTCCTATACACAGCACTGGTTGTAGGTGTTGCACTTTTCCTTTTGTATTTTGTCAAAGAGACAATAAAAATACAAAAAAATTTGAATTAATAATGGTTTTTTAAATTTTAGCGGCAATTAATA
>Ga0272442_10004165_pt1 | contig 19897 bp, 16 predicted proteins | sample SSMForm2O_FD_200262 | JGI IMG/M metagenome (GOLD analysis project Ga0272442, IMG submission 200262) | Marine sediment archaeal communities from Little Sippewissett salt marsh, Falmouth, MA, United States - SSM-Form-2O | ecosystem: Environmental > Aquatic > Marine > Wetlands > Sediment ... | reverse complement strand
ATCTTGAATAGTAATACCAAGATAACCGCGAGTAACGCTTCCATTTTTAATCAACTGGAGCTCAATGGCCTTGGCCATATTGATAGGAATGGCGAATCCGATCCCCATATAACCGCCGCTGCGGGAATAGATGGCGGTGTTGATCCCGATCACTCTGCCCTTCAAATCGCAGAGGGGTCCGCCCGAGTTTCCCGGATTGATGGCCGCGTCCGTCTGAATGTAATCCTTATAGAGCGTAGCTCCGATGGCCACGTCTCTTCGACCCACAGCGCTCACGATTCCAAACGTGACCGTTTGCTCCAGTCCGAAGGGATTCCCCACAGCGATCACAGGAGCGCCCACCTCGATATTCTCCGAGTCACCCACGTCGGCGGCTTGAAGGTTCTCAGCATCGATCTTGATAACGGCCACGTCACTGGAGGGATCCACTCCCACCACCTCCGCTTCATACTCCTTGCCGTCCCAAAGCGTCACGGTCACCTCGTCCGCATCCCCCACGACGTGATCGTTGGTGATGATGTGTCCCTTGGAATCAATGATGAATCCTGTGCCCTGCCCCTGCTGCAGATACTCGTCCGGCATCTGCGGGGATCTTCGCGGCTGGGGTTGTCCAAAAAAATCAAAGAAATCCCAAAAGGGAAACTGCTCCATATTGGAGCCCACCGAAACCCGACGCACCGACTGAATATTTACCACCGAAGGCTTGATCTTTTTGGCCGCCTCGCTGATCGCTCGATGCTGATGCTCGAGATAGGTGATGCTGCCGTCTTCCTTGGCTGGAAACGCTTCGTCAAAGAAGGATCCCACCGTCAACAGGGCTAGGATGCATATCCCTATCGTTTTTGTTTTTGAGCTCATATCAACTCTCATAAGAAAAAACTCCCTTCCATCAAACATGCGGCCGCTTCTCGCCAGCCCAAAACCTCGAAAATCAAGCCGCTCGCACAAAATTTTCATTCATCAAAGGTAATCTAAGGCTCTACATCCACGATCTTCACACGCTTCGTTTGTTTCGCGCCAAACCGCACATCTTGAGGTCGTTTCCGTCTCGCTCCCGTCCTCCGTGCTTCTGCCACAGACGTTTGCCGGATGCGTTATCACCGACTGCCCTTATACCCGTTAGCTGCGTTCAAACCTCAAAAACGCGCTGAACCTTGCGAATAAGTCACTACTATAACCATAACAAACACGGATTAGAAGCGCTAGACACCCATAAAACGCTCGATCCATTGTCCAGGTTCCAAAATCCGTCCCTCCGTCCCGGCCTGTCTGTGGCTTAGCGCCTGTAGCGGAGGGGCTGCTCTTTGCCGGCACCGGGCTCGCCGTCCACCGGGAGAGGAGGGGGACGGTCTTCTCACTTCCTTCGGAAGCCCGTCTGTATCCCTATGATGCGGGCCCCCGAAGTGAGGCCGCCCCCATGAACGGAATTACTCATTCCGTATTGGGAGCGGCTTCAAACCGTTCGAAAACAGTCCGCCTCCTCTCCGGTGCTGTCGGTTTCATGGGGTGGTTACTGACAAAGAGCAGCTCCTCCGCGACAGGAACGATCTTAGCTCCATACTCCTCATTTGGGGTAGAACATCGGGCCACATTCAACAGATCCTGGGCAAAAGATCCCCGGAGAGGAGCGGGAGAATTCGGCTTCCGCCCACCTCCGTACGCAAAGTAATTCGCCCTTCAGGACCTTGGACCACTTCGCCGATCATCGCCGCATCCTCGCCCCCATCGCTCTCCTGTAGGGCCTTGAGGGCCTCTTCCGCGGATTCAGGCGCCACAAAAGCCACCACTTTCCCTTCGTTAGCCACCTGCAGCGGATCGAGTCCCAACATCTCGCAAGCGGAATTCACGGCGGGAGATATGGGAATGCCCCTTTCCTTCACTTCGATGGCAACGCCGGCGGCCTGGGCCAATTCGTTCAACGTAGAAGCAAGACCCCCCCGTGTCGGATCTCGAAGGGCGTGTACGGCTTCACCACACCGTTCCAGAAGTCCGCAGACACCCGGCCATACGGACGCTGTGTCACTTCTCAGATCCCCGCCCAGGCGAAGACCCTCCCTCGCGGCCATGATGGTGACCCCATGATCCCCGAGGGTTCCGTTCACTAGAATCCGATCCCCCTCTCGGATCCGTTTCGCTCCCAACTGAATGTTTGGACCCAGCACCCCGATTCCGGAAGTGTTGATGAAAAGCCTGTCCGCCTTTCCTCGTGGAACGACTTTCGTATCCCCGGTCACGATCTCAACGGCGCAGTTCTTGGCCGCCTGGGAGATAGATTGCACGATTCTCTTCAGCACTTGAATGTCCAACCCTTCTTCCAGAATGAAAGCCACTGCGATCCATCGCGGTTCCGCCCCGCCCACGGCCAGATCATTCACCGTGCCGTGAATCGCCATGCAACCGATGTCGCCCCCTGGAAACTCCAGGGGATCCACAACGTACGAATCGGTGGTGAAGCAGATCCGCTTCTCTTCCGAATCCAGTTTGGCTTGATCTTCCAGTTTCAAAAGCTCCGAGGACGTGTAGGCCTGGAGAAAAACGTCCTCCAACAGTTCCCGCGAAAGGGACCCGCCGGATCCGTGTCCCAGGAGCACATGTTCTTTCATGCTCGGCCTCCCTGTTCCATTCCTCCGTATTTAAACGCTGCAGCGCACGCTCCCTCGCTGGACACCATACATGGACCCACGGGCGCGACCGGCGTACACGTTGTCCCAAAAAGCGGACATTGTTCCGGTCTCTCTAGTCCCCTGAGCACTTCCCCGCAACGGCACCCTGCGGGCTCTTTTCCTTCCTTCGGCGTCACGCCAAAGACCCTTTCCGCATCAAAGACGCTGTACGACTCCCTGATACGGAGTCCGCTGCCAGGGATGGCTCCCAGTCCGCGCCAGGTGGACGTGACTTGTTCGAAAACCTTCTCCATGGCATCGAGGGCCCTGGGATTTCCGTCCATCTTAGCCGCTCTCGAATACTGATTCTCTACGACGGCTCTACCCTGCTCCACCTGCCGCGCCAACATCCAGATCCCCTGCAGAATATCGGAAGGTTCGAAGCCGGTGACCACACAAGGCAGATGATACTGCTGAGCCAAAAACTGGTAAGGTTCCGCGCCAATGATGACGCTGACGTGAGCGGGACACAGAAACCCGTCCAAAGCCACTCCGCTCTCGGCGAGAAGCTTCATGGCGGGCGGAATGAGCTTGTGGGCGGACAGGACGCTGAAATTGCCGAGCGACATCTCTTCCGCTCGCAGGATAGCCCCGGCCACGATCGGGGCCGTTGTCTCGAAGCCAACGCCCAAGAAAACCACGCGTTGATCTGGTCGGCCGCGCGCTACCTGCAAGGCGTCCGCCGGGGAATAGCACACCTCGACGGACGCCCCTCCAGCCCTGACGTCCGCCAGACTCTGATCTGATCCAGGGACCCTGACCATGTCACCAAACGTGGTGATGATGGTGTCCTCTTCCCTGCTCAGCTGAAGCGCCAAATCAATATACCCGGGCGGCGTCACGCACACAGGACACCCTGGTCCAGAGATGAGCTCGATCGTCTTTGGCAAAAGACTGCGAATGCCGTGTCTGTAGATCGACATCGTATGCGTGCCGCAAACCTCCATGAAGCGGAGAGGCCTTCCGCTAACAGCGTTCTGGATCTCTCGCACCAAGGCTCGCACCCAATTTCCCTCCCTAAATTCAGATACGTATTTCAAGAAGGATCCCTCGCTCTCTTCCTCTTCGTCACATCGTTTGTCGTCCCGCAAGCGCCACTTGTCCAAGGGCGATGGCGCCATCGTTACAGGGAATCTTCTCCGGTAGCCAGACAGTCATGCCTTTGCCCTCCAGCAACTCGGGCAATCGCCAAGAGAGATACCTATTCTGAAGGCAACCGCCTGTAAGAACCACTTCCCGGAGCTTTCTTTTCGTCCCGACATCATCGATCCATTCGGCTAGTCCGAGACATAGACCTTCATGAAAACGATAGGATACGATCGCCGCTTCTTTCTCTTTCCGCACATCGGACACGGCAGTAAGAAAGGCTTCTCCCCAGTCCAATTGGCTCAAACCAAGGAAGGAAGGGTCCACCGCGAACCTGTAGGGCTCGGCATCTTGGCCTCCCATTCGGGATTCGAATTCTATGGCGGCTTGTCCCTCATAAGTGATGCGCTGTCTTACCCCAGCCAACGCTGAAAACGCATCGAACAGACGACCGGTGCTGCTCGTCTGGAGACATCGGATTCCCTTCTGCAGCATCTGAGAAACCAGATCCAACCGCTCTTTTTCGATCCCCTCCAAGGTCGGAATCGTTTCAGCTTCCCTCATGGCATCGAGTCCCAATTCGTGAAGGCAGGACAAGACCAATCTCCACGGCTCCTGTGTCGCTTGGTCCCCTCCCGGCATGGACAAGGGACGAAGGGTCCCGACGCGTTTCAAGTCCAGCAGCTTCCCGACAAAGAGTTCTCCCCCCCAAATGGTGCCGTCCTCTCCCAGGCCCACCCCGTCGAGGGCCACACCCACGACAGGACCTTCGAGTCCGTGCTCGGTCATACAAGAAGCAACGTGCGCTTTGTGGTGTTGCACGGCCACCAGGTTCACTCCTTTTCTCGAGTGGGCATACTGGGTGGACAGATAATCCGGGTGCAGGTCATGGATCACCGTTCCTATCTTCAAGCCGTAGATCCTCTCGTACTCTTGGATCATCTTTTCAAACGCCGTCAAGCTTCTCGGGCTCTCCAGGTCTCCCACATGTTGGGACAGCACTGCTGTGCGGTCTTGGGCCACAGCGACCGTGTTCTTGAGGTGTCCCCCGCACCCAAGCACTGCCTCCTTGGGGGGATATACCAGAGAAAAGGTGCCCGGCGTGAAGCCCCTCGCCCTGCGCACCATCCGGGTCCTTCCCGCTGACACGAAGAGGACGGAATCGTCGATGGCATGGTGGATTTCGCGATCGTGAAAGAGAAAACCGTCCACCCACGCCCCGAGTTCCTCTCTGGCCTCCTCATTTCCAGTCAAGAGGGGGTCTCCGCCTAGGTTGCCGCTCGTCATCACCAGACAGCGCTGCTCGCCCAACAAAAAGCGGTGAAGAGGCGTGTAGGCTACCATGATCCCCAAGTCCTTGATGCCCGGGGAAACCAAGGCAGTAACGTCACAGCCGGGCCTGGCGGGCAATAGCACGATCGGCGCTTCCATGGCGCGAAGCCAGTCGGACTCGGACGAACCGACAAAAGCCAACCGCTCCGCGGCCTCCACGTTTGGGACCATGAGGGCAAAAGGCTTGTGGGGACGTTCCTTCCTTTCCCTCAAGCGACGAACGGCTCTCTCGTTCCTGGCGTCCACGGCCAAGTGAAAGCCGCCCAACCCTCTCACCGCCAAGATATGGCCTCGATCCAAGAGCAGCGAGGCGTCCCTCCAGGCATCCTTCCCCTCTGTACGCTTCCCATCCATCTCCAACCAACACTGCGGTCCACAAACAGGACATGCCATCGTTTGGGCGTGGAAACGTCTATCCTTGGGATCCTTGTATTCCCGCTCACAGTTCTCACACAAAGGAAACGCCCGCATCGTGGTGCGTTCCCTATCGAAAGGAAGTTCCCGAATGACGCTGAATCGAGGACCACACACCGAACAGGTGACGAAGGGATACTGAAAGCGCCGATTTCCAGGTTCCGTGGCGTCCTTCCAACAGTCCTCGCAAATCGCAGCGTCTGGAAGAACGGGCACTTCGATCCCTTCCCGCTTGTCCACGCTAGCAAGCACCCGAAAAGGATCTAGCCCCCTGCAAGACAGTTCCCTGCTTATCATGCTTTCAATCCGAGCCGGAGGTAAAAGCGCTTCCTCCAAAAGCCGAGGGAAGGCGTCCACCCGCTCGGCCGGCCCTTCGACCTCAATCTCTACGCCGCCCCCCGTGTTCAGGACGCTTCCTCCCAGTCCCTGGGCCGTGGCAAGGCGGTAGACCAAGGGACGGAATCCAACGCCCTGAACCACCCCTTTCACCTCATAGAGAACCCGCTTCATGGGACCTCGCGTCTCATCCATGCCGCTTCTCCGCCGAATGTTTAACCTTTCCCTTCTCTACGCAGTTCCTGCTGCGGAAAAAATAACTCCTTCTCTCCCCGAGGCATAGGTGTCTGGCTTCACGGGTCGGACACAAACATGAACTTGCGGGAAGCGAAACGATGGAGAAGGAGGCAAAGGTCCTCTTCGAACGGTTTGAAGTCCGTTTCCACACCGAATGCACATTCGGTATCTAGGAACGGGCTTCTCCTCGGCGGTGCGTATCCATGCCTTCCAACGCACCGCCAGAGGAAAGTGAGAAGAGAACCTCTGCCTCCTTCTCCCGGCTCGGATCCCGTCCATTCCAACAAACCAAGAATGAGCCAAGACAAACACCTACGCCTGGAGGCGGGAACCTCCATTTGTTTCGCTTTTCGCAACAGAACCTGAATAAAAAGGGGAGGAACGGCGTCGGTGGACATCCGTTCCTCCCGCATCAATTATTCCGAAAAAAGCTGAACTCTTATTCGCTGAGAGCCTTTTCCAGAGGTTCTTTTCCGATCTCAAGAATATCGAACCACTTCTGAGCCCCGAGGGGGTTGGTGGTATAGATGTGGCCTGTCATCATCATGCGCATGGCCGCCGAAAGTCCTTCTTCCTGAAGGGCCCGCATCGTTTCCATGCCGCCCTTTTTGATCTGGAAAGGAACCGTGCTCGCCTCTCCGCTCGCGCCCTGACCCCAAGTCATCGCACCGTCTTCAATGACAACGTAAACCTTTTCCTTTTCTTCGCCCTCGTCGAAGATAGAAACGTCGAAGACGTACTTGCCCTTCACATCCGGCTTCACGAGCTTCTGAATCGCCTTCATCATGTCTTCCAGAGTCAAATTGTCCCAATCGACCATTCTATACCTCCTTTTTCTTCCATATCGGAATAGACTCACCCGAAGTGTTTCAGTATAGCACACTCCAAAGGACCATTTCTTTCTCCGCGACGCCGAGCCATACCAGTAAAGCGACCCTCTCCTCCCATTTGCTATGACACCGCCGACTATGAGAATCTGTGAGATATGAAACGGTTAAAACGCTTCCCCCTCCTTGTTTTGGTCCTCTCTCTTCTCGCCGGCAGCAACTGTAAGCGAAAGAAACCGCCCTTCAAAAAGGAATACAGCATGCAGATCACAGTAGGACCCACCACCTACTGGGGCATGGGGGCGGCCCGCTTCGCGGAACTCGTGGAGGAAAAGACAGGGGGCAGAATTCTCGTGAAGCCCTATTACGGCAGCCAACTGCTTAAAGGGGCTCAGCTCAACGCGGCCCAGATGGTCGCCATGGGATCCATCGACCTGGCGCTGGATTCCACCATCAACATGGCCCCCATGATCCAAGAGATGAACGTCTTTTCATTGCCGTTCCTCCTGTCCAATTACGATGAACTGGATGCCCTGGAAGAGGGCGATACGGCACGTCTTCTGTCGAAGGCCATGCGGGACAAGGGGTTGACGCACCTGGGGTGGGGAGAAAATGGGTTTCGCTGGCTAACCAACAGCAAGAGGCCCGTCCAAACCCCTGAGGATCTCCAAGGACTTCGTATCCGCGTGGTGGGAAGTCCCCTCTTTGTCGACCTCTTCAGACATCTCGGGGCTGATCCTGTAAACATGAATTGGGGCGATGCGGTCACCGCGTTTCAACAGGGCACGGTGGACGGACAAGAAAACCCTGTCCAGATCCTCTTAGCGGTCCAGATCCACCAGTACCACAGGTATCTGACCGCCTGGCACTACCTAGCGGATCCGCTGATTCTCTACTGGAACCAGAAGGAGTTCGATGCCTTCCCGGACGAAATTCAGAGGCAAATCCGTGAAGCGGCGGAAGAGGCGTGTCTTTATCAAAAATGCCTGGCCCGAGTCGGACTAGACGACGGAGAAGCGCTCTCCACGCTGGAAACCCGGTTTGAAACCCAACCAGAGGTGGAAGACCCGTTGACCTTCTTCCAACAACAAGGGGTTGCCATCGCAACATTGAATGAAGGGCAAATCAATCGCTTTCGCCAAGAGACGCGGCCCATCCTGGAAGCCTGGGTCGAGAAAATCGGTAAGCCCGTCTACCAGGCGGCGATGTCCGACTTGGGCAGGGACGCCGGGGGATCCTGAACCATGCCGGAACGCTCTGGATCCTGTAAAGACGAGACTGACCGTCCCCTTCGGTGGGATCACCTTCTCTGCGCTGTCCTTTTCGTCATCATGACCCTCATTCCCTTCGCCAACGTGCTCAGCCGCTTCTTGCTCAAGAAATCCTGGGCTTTCACCGAAGAGATCACCATCCACTGCTTCGTCTATCTGATGGTGCTGGGGTCCGGTTTAGCGTTCGAGCGAGGAAGCCACCTGGGCATGACAACCTTGTACGAACGCTTCCCCCTCCGGTTGAAACGGGGGATCACCGCATTGGGGGCGCTCCTCGCCGCGTCCCTCTATCTTGCTGTTTCCTTCTTTCTTGTTCGGACCATCTACGCGGAGATCACGATCCTCAAAGGGCAATCGCCAGCCCTGGGTATCCCGTCTTGGATCTATTACGCAGGGGTTCTCCCTGCCACCCTCGTGGTCTACAGAGGAATCTGGAGGGGGATGCGATAGGCCCATGGAAGCGCTCCTTCTCTTCGCAGTTTTTATGCTCCTCTTGCTGTTGGGCATCCCGATCGGGACAGCCCTCGGCGTGGCAGGCGTGCTCACGTTGTGTTTATTCGACCTGGGATCAGGACTCATCGGACCGGACTTCGTCTCAGGCATGGCCTCCTTCCCGCTGTTGGCCATTCCGTTTTTCGTCCTTGCCGGCGTCATCCTCGAACAGGCAGGTTTAGCGGCCAAGATCGCACGGCTCTTTGAGCTTCTGGTGGGACGCGCCACCGGGGGCCTAGCCATCGTGGCTGTGCTCACCTGCATGTTCTGGGGCGCCCTATCCGGCTCCGGCCCAGCCACCACAGCGGCTGTGGGACTCATCCTCATATCGCCGATGCTCAGACACGGGTACGACAAGGATTTTGCCGGCGCTACCGTGGCAGACGCCGCTTCTCTATCCATCATCATTCCCCCGAGCATCGCTTTCATCATCTACGGGACCATCACAGGCATCTCTGTAAGCCGCCTCTTCATCGCCGGGATCCTCCCTGGAATCTTCATGGGAACGGGCATCATCGCCACCGCATGGATCGTCTCCAAACGTCGAGGATACAGAGGCGCCGAGGCCCGCGGGTCGATCCAGGAAATCCTCTCCGCTTTGCGGGAATCCTTCTGGGCTCTGTTGTCCCCTGTCATCATTTTGGGAGGGATCTACACGGGCATATTCACACCCACGGAAGCGGCCGTGGTGGCGGTTTTCTACAGCCTCTTCATTGCAGCCGTTGTCTATCGAACCGTCACGCTGCGCAAACTGGTGAAAATGCTCGTGGATGCCACGGTGACCACGGCGGTCATCCTCTTCATTGTAGTCTTCGCAGGCATTTTTTCCTTAGCTGCCACCCGTCTGGGCCTAACCGATTCCATCGCCACATGGATCACTCAGGTTTCCCCCAACGCTCTTGTCATCGTTCTGCTAGTCAACGTCCTTCTGCTCATCTTGGGGATGTTTTTGGACGCCATCTCGATCTCCTATCTCCTTCTACCCATCCTGATGCCGGTGCTGAAGCAGTTCGACATGGACCCCCTCGGGTACGGCGTCATCTTCATCACAGCCCTCGCCATAGGACAGATCACGCCGCCTGTCGGCGTCAACCTGTTTACCGCAGCCAACCTGCTGGATTCCAGCGTGGACCGCCTTTCACGCCGCGTTCTTCCCTTCCTGGTGGTCAACGTCGTTCTCTTGTTAGCGCTCTCTCTCTTCCCTCAGATCTCGCTCTTCCTTCCCCAGCTTATCGCCTCCAAATAGCTCCTGTTACGAAAAGGTTTGGGGCCGCAACCGAGCCTGGGTGAGTTCCCCTGGGGCCAGGCGTCTCAGGCCGACGATCACCCTTCCTCACTCTTTCCTCGCCAGGATAGAATGTTCTATGATCCTGGCTGCGGCATGAAGCCCCTCCTTCCAGGACCTCGTGTCCGTCGCTGGCTACGTCAACTTCTCCACTCGGAAGAAGGAGAACCTTCAAAAGCGTTCACAAGGGGATCGTCGTCCTGCCTTCTGGCCCCAGGCGACTTTTAGAGAATCGGCCTGGTTGCGGCCCCTGCCTTTCCGTGATAGAGACAAGCACTGGATGTTGGGGAAAGCGAGGCCATCAAGCTTCCGTCGAGCAGCAGGTGTCTGTCTTGGCAAATTCCAAGACGGGAACCAACCGGATACGAGACAAGGAGGAAGAAGGCAGAGGTCCTCTTAGAACAGTCTTCTCCTCGGCGGTGCGTATTGGAGCATTCTAACGCACCGCCAGAGGGAAGTGAAAAGAGGATCTCTCCTCCCTTCCCGGTCACGGCTCCAGTATGACGCGAAATCCCACCGTCTTGTGCGGGTGGCTGGAGGGACGATGGCTCCGGGCGGCACATCGGCATCCTAAAGGGAAATAATCCCACGAGCCTCCCCTGACTACTTTGTGGGCGCCTTCCTTCTCCATGAGTGGATCGGTCAAAATCCCTTCGGGGACCTCGGGCACGTAGTCGTCCAAACACCACTCCGCCACATTGCCCAGCATGTCGTAGAGTCCCCAAGCGTTCGGTTCTTTGCCTCCCACCTCATGCGTCCTCCCGCCGCTGTTGTCCGAAAACCAGGCTCTCGCTTCCAGGTCCTCCCGAGTCGTGGATTCGCAAGATGAGCCTGCTCGACAGGCATACTCCCATTCCGCCTCCGTGGGCAGTCTATACTTTTTACTTTCCCTCTCCGAAAGCTTTTGGCAAAACGTCTGTGCATCCTTCCAGGACACCCCTTCCACAGGATGGTTCTCTCCGTCAAAGACGCTTCTATTCCAGCCCATGATCTCTTCAAACTGAGACTGCGTCACCTCCGTAGCGCTCATAAAAATCTGCTGACTAAGGATCACTTCGTGACGCCGCTCATCGTCTTGATGTCCCTTCTCGTCCACGTCACTTCCCATCTGGAAACGTCCCGGGGGAACGGATACGAGACGCATTCCCAATCCGTTTTCCACGCTCTTTGACTCACCAAACGACCATGAAACTGCCGCGAAGAAACAAAGAGCCGCGCGCAACATCCTCATGCCTTCAAGCCCTTCAGGGCGAGATCCATCTCTGCTGCTGCTTTCATCATCTCATCCCACGTCACTTCCGTCCCTTGATAGGAAGCCGTCCGTCCTAAAATCGTAGTGAGATTGCTCCGCACACTCGGTTGAACGGTGCCATTCTCGAAACGTCCCTGTGTGATCTGTTCGTGAAAGTCAGCGATGTTGCGGACCGCACCCGCCTTATAGATATCGGAGGTCTTTCCCCCCTTATAGGGCCGGTCTCCGTGGATCCTGACTTCTCCTCCATAGTGCGTATCCAAGGTGCCTGTGGCCCCGTAGGCGCGGCACATAATGTCGTTCCATCCCTTGCCGCATTGTTTGGAGCTAAACGTCACGATCACATCCTCAGGGAAGGTAAACACGGTCGAAAAATGGTCCCAGCAGTCCCCCACATCTGTCCGAAGGGTCCTTCCGCCCCGTCCCTCCGCTTTCAGGGGATGATCATCCATCACCCATGCGGCCACGTCCAAGGCATGAATGTTCTGCTCCGTAATAATGTCTCCGGAAAGGGCCTTGTAGAACACCCAGTTCTTCAGCCTGGCCTCTGGGGCTTCGCCCTCAGCCTGCTTCCCGAGCCGTCCCGTCTGATACCCGGCCTCAGCGGAAACGATGCGTCCGATCTCCCCGTATTGGACGCGTTTGATGGCTTCCCTGTAGAAATCGTTAGCGCGCGTTTGGAAATCCACCAAAAAACACAATCCTTTCTCGGTTGCCTTCTTTCCCGCCTCCCGGATTCGAATGCAACCCGGCACATCCACAGCAACGGGCTTGGCCACGTAGGTGTGACATCCGGCATCTACCGCGGCCGCCGCTTGTTCCGGATGAAAACAGGGGGGACTCTCAATGGCTACCGCATCCAGCTCTTCCTCCAGCAGCTTTTTGTACCCTGAAAGCGTTGTGAAACGCTTGTCCGCAGGCACCTTAAACCGGTCGCCAAACCGATCCACACGGTCCTGGAAGTAGTCCGCCGCGGCCCGGATCTCGTATCCCCCATGCTCGACAAAGAGATTCGCAATCCAACTCCCGCGACCGCCGCAACCGATCACACCCAGCTTCAGCCGCTCATTGGCCTCAGCTCCCTTGACTTGATCGGACTGCACCAAGGTGAATCCAGCGGCAAGTCCGGCCGCCCCTGAAAGAAGTTCTCTTCGCGTCAAACCCTCTGTATATTTCTCCGTCATGTTCCTCTCCCTTCGAAACCAGAGTCCCTTTGGAGCACAAGATACAGGAATCGCTCCAGGATGTAGAGTCCAGGCGTCCCGTGAGAAGGCGTCATATCGTGGGCATGACCGCCGAAATATCCGTTCATCCAGACGGTGGGTGTTTCCACCTCCCTCAGCTTAGCTTCAATCTTTCTCGCGTTATATAAGGGAACCATGTGATCCACTGTGCCTTGGAAAATCAAGGTAGGCGGCTCTCCTGATTGAATGAGATGGCTTGGCGTGTAGTGAAGGTATTCCTCCGGATTGCTCTCCGGAGAGCCTTCAATCAGACCAAACGTGGCGAACATAGGATGGTCATAATAGACCATACGGGCCATATCGTCCGGGGGGTAGTATAGGATGATTCCCTGGAGCTTCAACGCCTCGCTAAACACCCCATCGAAGTAGGGATGGTCGTATCCAAACCCTACCACGCCAGCCAGGTGTCCCCCAGCGCTCTGTCCCATGACAAAAGCTCTCGACAAATCCGCGCCAAAGGTTTCATGGGAGGGATCGGCCAAGTAGTGCGTGAGATCACCGACATCCCGAACCATATCCGGGATGCGATAGGGACCGCACAGATAGGCGGGTCCTTTGGGGCCCCTGGGACGCGTGGACACGCCCAGCTCCCTTTTGACGTCCACGAGAGCAGGATCCATCAACCTATACTGAATATCGAAAACCACATACCCTCGAGAGGCCAAGTAGGCCAATTTCTGCCAGACCATTCCAGTATCCCCCAAGTGCCACCCGCCGCCATGTATGAAAAGAATCGTTGCATGACCGCCGATCGCCTCTTTCTTGGGATAGAAAACGTCGAAATGAAGCTTGTAGTCCTTGGTTTCCTTGTAGAGGATGTGTCTCTTCCGTTCGCAGTTGGGATAGGGACCGAGTCCGTAATAAAACGAAACCCCGCTACAAGGAACGGACATCATCTGTCCCGATTTCTCCGCCTCTTTCATGTTCGAATCGGAACCGAAGGCTTGCTCAAGCTGCGTTTTCGTTTGCGACACGGCAACGGGCGCCATCAGAAAGGGAAGGGCAAAACAGAGGAGAAGACAGCTTCCCAGGAGGAGAAGTCCTTTGCAAAGGCGGGGGCGGGACGCTTTCCACAGTCGAACGCTCAAGGCCATGAGTGCTGCTGTCTTGAGAAAGAGAACCCCGGCAAGCACCCCTGAGATGAGTCCTGTAATGGCGCCGATCACGGGCGGTCCCCCGGTCACCAATGCGTGGGCGTCCAAGGCGCGCAAACCGAAACCAAAGAGAATGAGAAAGCCAAGAATCCCTCGGACAGTCCTGATACTGTTTCGTTGCGGCTCCTCTTCTGTGTCATCTGGAATCGGGCCCGATCCCCGCACCCCCGTCCATAAAAGAAAGGCCTGAAACACGCCGCTCAAAAAGAGCATCTGGATCATGTAGAAAAGCTTCCAACTCCTCACAAACCAGAACCCGGGAATCAGCCAGAGTCCAACGTAAAATAAAAGGAGATAGAAGAAAGAACCTCCATTCCAAAGGGAACGCCCCCTCCGGCCAAGTCTCAAAAAGGCGCCGTCAGAAGAACAAAGAAAGAGCGTACCCAGAAAGGTGAGGGTAATCCACACGCCCGCCCCAACTCTCACGAGATCTCCGACCTCCACAGCGTAGACCCACACCCCCAACAAGAGACTGCCGAGATGACCCAAAAGGACCAGCAACACGAAAAGTCTTGTGCGCTGTATCGTGGTCACTGTCATCTCCTCATGCCGTCTTTTGAAGTCTTTTGATCTTCTGTCAGCCATTTCCCCATCAAGTAGCCTTTGACAGTCCTGCCGAAAAGCTTAAATCATTATAGCCCTTGACTTCCACGATCTTTCTTCTGGACTGCTCGCCCCTTGCCGAACCGGTCGTCATGTCCCATCATAGAGGCTGCTCTTAGTCGAAGAAAGGAGCCAGCTCATGAAGCCAAAAATCGCGGCGAATACGGCTTGCCACACTGGGGAGGGACCCTTGTGGCACCCGGAAAACAGGGTCCTCTACTGGGTCGATATTCCCAAAGGAGAACTCTACCAGCTGGATCCCAGCACAGGAGAACATACGCTCGTATATGAAGACGAGCCGATCGGCGGCTTCACCCTCCAGGAAGACGGAGATCTCCTTCTCTTCATGAATCGGTGCGCGGTCAAGTGCTGGGACGGGGAAAAGGCAACCACCGTCTTGGAAGGCATCCCCGGCGAGGAAGACACGCGCTTTAACGACGTCATTGCCGACCCGGCGGGGAGAGTCTTTTGCGGAACCATGAGTTGTGAGGATCATCCAGGTCGCCTGTATCGTTTGGACCCGGACGGTTCTCTTACGGTGGTTTTGGAAGGGGTGGGCACCTCGAACGGCATGGGGTTCACACCCGATGGGAAGAGGATGTATCACACGGACAGCCACACTCGGAAAATCATCCTGTACGACTACGATCGAGAGACTGGAGATCTATCCCAAGGACGCCTCTTCCTGGAAGTGCCTGAGGGAGAAGGCGTGCCAGACGGCATGACCGTGGACGCGGAGGGAAAGGTCTGGTCGGCCCGCTGGGACGGTTCCTGCTCTATTCGTTACGACGAACAGGGCAAAGAGCTTCAAAGAATCGAATTCCCGGCGAAAAAGGTGTCCTGCGTCACCTTCGGCGGGAAGGACTACAAGGAAATGTATTTCACGACCGCCGGGGGACAGGACAAGAAGAAGGAAGGAGAGGGCGCCGGAGCGCTTTTCTCCCTCCGCTCGGAGGTCCAAGGCGTGCCTGAGTTTAGATCCAGAGTGGATATTCCTTGATGGGTTTCTTTCCAACCTATAAAGAAGAGGATCCTTTTAGACTTGACATGAGGAGACCACGAGTGAAGATCCCTATCGAATACGGCAAAACGCTTCTCCCCGAAAGCCTCCCCAAGGGAACCCAGTGGTTGGTCATCACCACGAAACCGATTCTGGACACGGTCATGGACAGACTCCAAGGACTGACCGCACAGATTCATGTCGACCCGGACATGGAAGAAGGGGCTTTGGAGCAATGGACGAAACAGCTTCCTCCCACCGAAGCGGTCCTTGGCATCGGGGGAGGGGTCTGCATGGACGCCGCCAAATACGTCTCCTGGAAGAGAAGTCTCCCCCTCTATCTGGCCCCCTCGGTAATCTCTGTGGACGCTCCGCTGACCGATGCAATCGCCGTCAGACGAGAAAAAAAGGTCCATTACGTGGGGAAGGTTTTCCCGGAAGCCGTACTCATCGATTACACCTTGGTTCAAGGTGCACCTAAACATCTCAATCGGGCAGGGGCAGGGGACATTCTTTCCATTCACACGGCGTTGTGGGACTGGGATCTGGCCGCGCGGGAAAAGGGGGAGAAGTATGACGAGAACATCGCTCGGCAAAGCGCCGCCCTCTTGGACCGGTTGGAAGAGGCCGCGGAAGAGGTGGCTCATGTGACCGAAGAGGGAATTCAAACGATCGTCGAACTCTATCAAGCGGAAGTCGATCTCTGCATGGAGCTGGGTTCGAGCCGCCCGGAGGAGGGCTCCGAACACTTCTGGGCCTACAACGCAGAGTATGTGACGAAAAAGGACTTCGTTCATGGGGAACTCGTCGTCCTAGGGGTTCTCCTCATGTCCGCGCTTCAGCAAAACCACGTCGACAGAGCTCGCGCCCTCGCTCAAAAGCTTCAGGTCCGTTTCCGTCCCCAAGAGCTCAGCATCAGCCATGAGAAGCTTCTCACCTCCCTCGTCACAGCAAAGGAGTATGCCAGGCGCGAAAACCTCGCCTACAGCGTCATCGACGCCAAGCCCATCACTCGAGAAAAGGCGGAAGAGCTCGTCAGAGGGTTAGGGTAGGGGAGGTCTGACACTTCTCACCACGGCTTCCCGTGCACCCCCCGTCTCAAAGGTTCACCCTAAGACGAAGCAGGGATACGGGGTCTTCTCGATTGGAGTTATCGCCAAGGTCTTGGGAGTCGATAATCGCCACGGCCGAGAAGACGCCTCAGATGCTCCGAGCCAGGATTGCCATGCGTGTAGACGAAGTAATCTAAACGATTTCCGGGACGGACAGATTGGAAGACTCGGACACGCGACGTTTCGCTCTCGATGATCCTAGAGGGTTCCTTGGAAGTCTAAAGGAACCGGTGATCCTCGATGAAATTCGGCGAGTGCCGGACATTTTTTCGTACATCATGCCGATGGTAGATGAGAACCCAAAGCCTGGCCGTTTTCTTCTGACAGGGTCCCAGAGCTTCCTCCTCATGAAGTCGATCAGTCAGACTCTTGCCGGTCGGTGCGACATCCTTCACCTCATACCATTCTCGCTTCGGGAGCTTCAGGGTCTTCCCCCCTGGAGGTCGAACCCTTTTCGGTATCGAAGACGGACAAGGCGCTACCCTCAGACCGTCTCTTCTCTACACTCTTTACAGGGTTCTTCCCAGCCATCCACGATAGGAACATGAGACCGAGGCGATGGCTCGCCAACTACACCAGGACCTACATAGAGAGAGATGTGCGGCAAATCCTCAATGTTGGAGACCTCGAAACCTTCGAGCGTTTTCTAGGACTCTGTGCGGGCCGTTCCGGCCAGCTACTCAGCTATTCTGCCTTGGCGGCCGATACAGGGGTTTCCGTTCCCACCGCGAAGCGTTGGATTTCAGTGCTCAAGACGAATTTTCTCGTCACAGTTATTCAGCCTCACCACAGGAACTTCAAGAAGCGCATGATAAGAAGCCCCAAGCTCTACGTCACGGACGCGGGGCTTCTATGCTATCTCCTGGGCATACGTACACCGGAAGAGTTGCTCGTTTACTCCTCTCGCGGAGCCATCTTGGAAAGCTTCATCGTGTCCGAGCTGATGAAGGCATATCACAATCGCGTGATCGAGCCGCCAGTCTATTTCTGGCGAGACTCGGCAGGACATGAAATCGACGTGATCATCGAGCAGGGAGAGAATCTTCTTCCCTTGGAAATCAAGTCGGGACAGACCGTTTCAGAGGACATGCTAAAAGGACTTCTTTGGTGGAACCGTCTCTCCTGCATGCCTTCCCGGGGGATCCTCATCCACGGTGGTGATGCCTCCTACGTGAGGCACGGCGTTCACGTGCTACCGTGGTCGGCCTTATGACAGGACGCGCGTTCTATCCCCACCGGTCCAGCTCCAAACCAGGTATCCACTCAAATTCCCTCAAATTGAAGGTCGCAAGCTTGAGATTGTGCGCAAGACAAGTGGCTGTCTTTGACAACTTGAGGGATGGATCCCAGGATGGACGGTAAATCCCCGAGGCGTCTGCCGCTTGGAAGAGGCCGAAGTTCTGCCTTAAGAAAGTTCCCCTGTCTTCGGACCATTTCTATTTCTCCTCCTCCTGGGTCTTCCTCAAGAATCTTGCAGGATGACCCACCACAACGCTATTTTCCTGCACGTTGTCCAGGACCACGCTTCCCATCCCGATCAGACACCCATCCCCGATCATCACAGCTTCTTTGATGGAAGAATGGGTTCCCAGGTAACAGGATTGACCGATGGTGACCAGACCTGAGACGCACACTCCCCCTGCAATGCAACTGTAGTCCCCGACAGAGACGTCGTGACTTAAAACGCTGTTGGGCAGGACCACCACATGATGTCCCACCCGCACATGGGAGGCGATGGTCGCATTCTGAAAAACGACCGTGCCGTGTCCTAACTGAGACATCTTGGACACACTGGCCGATGGGTGGACAATCGTGGCAAACCGCTCCAGAGGAATCTTTGTCCTCGAAAGGATCTCTCTCTTCTTCCAAAAGTTGTTTGGACTGCCAATCCCGTTCACGAAGAAGCAATCTCTGTAGCTGGCAGCCTTCTCAAGCGGTCCCAACACCTCGACCCCTTCATGGTCCTCCCCCCAGGTTTCCCTGTCATCGTCTAAGAAACCAATACATTCGTAGACAGGCCTTTCGCTCTTCTCGTTGATCTCCCGCACCGTGTCGAGAATGTCGATACAGTTCCCACCCACACCCAAGATGATCAGCTTGTCCATATCTTTCCCTTCACCAAAAAAGCCTTTTCACGGCTCAGTCCTCACCCCTCGCAAACGTACACGATGGAGTAGCGTTCCAACGACTCCGGCGGCATGACCACCCGGTAGGTGTTTTCGTTTTCCCATTCCAACCAAGCCATGCGCTCGCCCTTATAGTCAGGGGAACTGACCCACGCATGGGAAAGGTTCGGAAAATGGAAGTCGAAAACAGAATGTCCCTTCACCGGCGGAAAGGCTGGATCCGGCAGTTTGCTGGGCACCCTCTCTCCGTGAGCCAGCCGAAGGCCTGAGATGTTGAGCAGATGAACCGCGTACCTATCCCCGGCCTTGTAGGCCTTGACGAGAACCCCTTCCCCGACGCGGATTTCCAAGCTGGGAGGGCCCCCAAGGATACGCTTCAACAGATCCATGGCCGCCTCTTCGGCCTTGGCGTTTCTCTCATAGGGGTAGGGCTGTCCCCTCTTGCCGAAGCCCTGGTAGTTAGCCAACCCCCAGGGAACCCCGCTCAAGAGAACGCCTTTTTCAGGGGACACAACCACGGGGAACTCCTCTTTCTTACCCACTGCCCGAACCAAAACCCTGGAAGCGTCGGTCTGTGAAAGTCTGACTCCTCCCACAGGAATTTCAAAGGCGTCGTTCTCATGCACCCGAACCAGACAGAAACCGCCCCTAGAATGGACCTTGTCCCTCTTTTTCGTCTTCTTGGAACAACCGCCGGAAAGAAGGATCCCTCCTCCTTTTTGCCCAAAAGCGTCGATGGCATTCGTCTTCAGCGATCCCGGGTTTCCCTCCCCCACCACGATCAGGGCTCGAAAGGAATAGATCCTCTCTTCGGTGGCCTTTGACAGGGGAAGAAAGGTATGAGGAATTCGTGCACGGGTGAGAAGTTGAGAATAGCCCAAGGCGTCCTCGCGAACCGACGGCGCCATATCTGGAGACACCACGACGGCCACATCAGCCAGGGGTTGGGCCAGAGAAAGGTCCATGAACCCTTGCCAAGATGAAAGCGGTTCCGCGTCACAGCCTGACATATGATGAAGAGCCCACGTGAGATATCGCACGCTGTCTCCATCCCTGGGTTCGATAGGGGGGAGATCTTCCCCCAAAATCCTGGACAATGAAAGCTCCGCCAACAAGGCCTCGACACAGACCGCGGGCTCCGCGAGAGCGCCTCTACTTGACAAGAGGCCCAAGGCCATAAGCCCCAAAAGAACTGCGACCGTCCCTTTCTTCATCTTCATAGAAACGTCTCCCTTCCTTTCGCGTCCTGACCGCCTCCCATTGTACTGTATCAGCGTACTCTTCCAGTGAATCCGATCCCTTGAGAACGGACGGAGTGGATTCTTGGGCCTCTTTGATCCCTTTCAGATAGCAATATGCTATTCTGAAACGCTTCACTTGGGACTGGGAAAGGATCCAACAAGGGAGGGCCTCATGGCGGAAGTGAAACGGCGAAATGGCGTGCCTCAGTACACCTTGGAGCA
>Ga0272442_10004164_pt1 | contig 19901 bp, 25 predicted proteins | sample SSMForm2O_FD_200262 | JGI IMG/M metagenome (GOLD analysis project Ga0272442, IMG submission 200262) | Marine sediment archaeal communities from Little Sippewissett salt marsh, Falmouth, MA, United States - SSM-Form-2O | ecosystem: Environmental > Aquatic > Marine > Wetlands > Sediment ... | reverse complement strand
TCCATTATAATTTTGGATGGAACTGGTTCTATGAATTTAAGAATATATTCAATTACAATCTCTATGGTGATCCCTCTATGCATAGAGCGGGGATTTCAGATGATAATCCCTCCATTTCAATACTATCGCCGGATAAAGGAATCTATGTATTGGGAAAGAAAATACTACCATTTTTTTCAACAGTAGTTATGGGGAAAACGCTTATTACAACAACGACGTCTGAACAAGTTGGGAAAGTGGATTTTTATATTGATGATACACTAGTTGAATCAGATACGATTGCACCTTTTGAATATATGTGGGATGAGAAAAGCTTTTCACGTCATACTATACGAGTTGTCGCATTTGATAATCTTGATCGTATTGCACAAGATGAATCAACGATGTGGAAGATGTTCTGATTTAATGATAATCCAAGTTGTATATGCCTGTTTTCATATGTATTTCTAATTCAAATTTGAAAAAAAGGTTAGCAGGTTGTATAAGAATGGATTATTCTCTTTCACATAATTGAATAAGGAATAGATTTTTGCTTTTGACATGCTGACTGGTAAAGGATCGGACCATTCACTTTCAGCACCAAATTCATCCCTTGCTTTCACTTTAATTTCATATGTTTTTTCTTCGTCCCACTCATGAGTAACAATACATTCCTCCCCAGTATTATATGGTCCAACCCATTCAATTTCACCGTCACCCCATGACCAACAATAATATAATCGATCACCATCAATATCTGTTGAAACAGTTGAAAACGTATGTTTTTTATTAATCTTTCCAGAAGTTATACCATCAGGTTTTTCAGGTTTTTCAGGAGGATTATTCTGTTCATAAGAGCCAATGCCAAGATCCGGATTACCAAATAATGTGCCGTGTGCAAAAGTTTCATATTTCAATCGGTACCATAATCCTCGTTCATACATTTCAGTAAGGGCGTATTGATGTGCCTGGCCTTGTGTTTTTTCTTCAGATGTAATTGAGGATATAAAGAAATATTTGAGTGATTGATCGCTTCCGTCATTTGGATCATCCCATCCTGAACGATATGGTGTTGCCTTATTAGCACCGAGAAATCCAACACCTCCTTGCTTTAACATTGCCTGACCAATATTTGGATAATTTGTATCGGAATTACTACATGATGCACCGCTGATGATTGCGGGATATTCATCATTAAGTAAATTACAATCATCTGCATGGATAAAGTTCCCACTGCCATAGGGACCTCCATGTGAATTCCAACTTACCACCCCATAGGTTCCCTGCGACCAGGCTAAAAGCACATTCGCATGATTTATCACATAATCTTTATCATATGTTGATTCTCGTTCGTAAAGACGGGTTTTCATCCAATCGTTCATCCAAGGATGAATAGTATCATTAACACAATATTCCATAAACGTCGCACCATCAGTATTTTCATCAATGAAATTTGCAAGAAGCAAAATATTGTTTTTGAATTCGGGATTATTATTTTGTTCGTAGGCTACCGATTTTTCACAAATATGTTGTACTGTGTCAAAATCACTCCAGGGAATGCGACCAACATTAACCTCTGCATAAAAATCAATAACATCAGCATTTTCTCCATATTTATGATCCTGGTCAACATCCCATGATTCATTATCGGGTAATGATAATTCTGCATAATAATAATCAGTTTCAGGCATATTTTCATCAGTCATCGTACTTAAACTCTGATATGTCTGTCTCATGGGAATATCATCCCAATGTCCAATGATGCAGACGTCTTTTATAGACCAGGCATCATCAGGATATTTCTCCCGTAAAAAGTTTCTAATTTTCTCTGCGGTATCATATCCATGGTATTCTCCTTCGATAAAGGATAAGGTTACAACGTTTACCGTTCGACCTTTTTCAATTTCCCACTGAACCAATGGTTCAATAGCTTCCGTTAAGGAATCAAGTGTTATTATTACATAATCAAATGAATCCTCTAAACTTATTTCTGAGAATTCATACCAATTTAGAGATTGATCAAAATTGTAAATAATGTTACTTGCCGTTTGCTCAAATACCTTATCCACAAGACTATTTTCATTTTCTTGCTGTTCATTTAATTGATAATCAATTGAAATAATCATTTTTGGAATAAACCTTAGTTTATTTGATATAGGATTATACGAAAAGGGAAATATTTCAAAGTCAACTAGTTTAAAATTGCGGTATCCACTCCTATTTAATAATCTAATGTTATCCGTGGGAAAGTAAGCGTTTGATGTATAGATTTGATCGTAATTTGTGTCATATTGATGTTGAAAATCTTTCATAAGTTGATCATTGTTCAAAAGTTCTGGAATAGCAACTGGTAAGATATTAAAAGTCCCGGTGATATCAACAATTTCAGAATAATAATAGCTGAATTTTTGAATTTCTGCATTTGGAGGAACTGCAATGGAGATGATTTTCACGGGTAACTTTGGTTGACCTAGTTTATGTATTAGGCCAAAATCTTGTACAGAAATTGTATTCTCATTTCCTGATGTAATTATTTCATAGGATGAAAATTGAATTGGAATTTTAATATTTTTTATTTCATTATCTGGTTCTATTTGGTTATCTGCTAATGAGGATGGGCTTAAATTTAGAAGGAACAAACCTATTATACAAATTGAAATGATTCTATTCATAGATATCACGTGTTGTTTAGTTAACATTTTTTATGTAATTAAATAGTGAAATTTTATAATATAATATTTTTCCACTAAATATTGGACAAACATAAACTATTAATATATAATATTTTAATATGTTTAATAAATGCTAAAAATAGATTTGAAAGATAAACAGATTCTTTATCAGCTTGATCTCAATTCAAAAATGTCATTAAGAAAAATTGGATCTAATGTAAAGCTTTCAAAAAGTGTTGTTCAATATAGAATTAATAGATTAGTTAGAGAAGGCATTATTAAAAATTTTTATACCTCCATAGATTTTTACAAATTAGGTTATATAAACTTGTGTATGCACATAACCTATCAGTATTATACACCTGAAATTGAAAAAAAAATTATTGATCATTTCAAGGAAAACAAAGAAACATGGTTTATAGCAAATGTTCAAGGGAAATATGATCTTCTTATTATGTTTACAATCAAAAATCTTCATAAATTCTTTTCATTTTGGAAAAAAACTTTTCGAATTTACAGACATAATATTGAACAAGCAGATATTTCATTCATTCCAAAAACATATGTTTTTCCAAAAGAGTATCTTTTAAAAAATAATCGTTCTTATCAAAAGAAAAACGCAATTATTGATGGAGCTTCAGAAGTCCCTGTTGATAAGAAAGATCTAAAGATATTGCAAGAGATTTCTTTAAATTCACGAAAATCATTAACAGAAATCGCTAGAACACATGATGTTTCATCAGTTATGATAGCAAATAGGATAAAAAAACTCGAGAAAGAAAACATAATTACGGGTTATAAAATTAACATTGATTATTCAAAACTAGGATATCAACTCTTCAATGTTCAATACGTTTTAAAAAATTATAATGAAATTGATAAAATAATCGCATATATCAAAGAAAATCCAAATATCATTAGCATCAGTGAAGTGATTGGTAAATGGGATCTTAGCTGTAACTATCACATAAGAAATTTTCATGAATTGCACAAGATAATCAATGACATCTTGAGAAAATTTCCAAATGATATTAAAAATAGGATAACTGTTACTTACCCAGAAATATACAAATCAAATTACATGCCAAAATTGAAATTTTAAAAGGATATTATAAAAAATTAAATTAGGTTATGGGGAGTAGTTTTTCTTTGAATAAGAGAATAAAAAGAATTCTATAAATTTATAAAACCGTAGTGAGAGTAATTTATTAAAAGAGAAAATTTTTAAAAATCTGTTATTTTAATTTCAATACATAAATGGTCCAGGGGGCAATTGTTGTTTCATTAATCCACTTATATGGTTCTTTTCCATTTGCAAGAGGTTGTATTTTATCAATTATTTCTAAACCTGATTCATCATAGATCTTTTTATAATCTTTAACAGAGCAAAAAATATCATAACATGGTCTTTTATCTTCAAAATCAGTTGTAATAATCGGTACAATGTCTCCACTTTTTGCATTCTTATTTTCTGGAAAATCTTTGGTTGAAAATGATGACCATTCATAGGTATACATTTCGGGTGAACTCACAAGATTTACTATCCTTCCATCTTTTTTTAATAAATTTGCCAGGCCAGAAAATAAATATGTTTTTTTATCCAGGGGAATATTATCAAAAGTGAACGCAGAAAGAATGAGATCATATGAATTATTAAACTGACTGTAATCCTCATCTTTAATTAAATAATACTTACCAATGGGATCAATTTTTTTTGCATTTATGATCATATATTTTGATATATCAATTCCAATTGCATCAAATCCATGCTTTTGTAAAAAACGAGTAGATCTACCGGTCCCACATCCGAAATCAATTGCTTTATTTCCTTTAACATGTTTTTTAAAAAGATCTAGTAAATCTCTAAACGCTAGATAATACGTATTATGAAACTCTAGTTTTGCATATGCTTTCGCTCGAATTTCATCCTGGTATGAATTGATAAAATCCAAATTATGACCTCATTTTTTGTGAACATATAACAATGAATTTAAAAATATTTACTAAATAAAAAAATAAATGAAATTTTAAATGTTGGATGAAGGTCGTAAGCCTCCTTAGTTCTTCGAGAAATAGGATGTATTTAGAAGAATTGAAGACGTAATTATTTTCATTTATAACCAAATTTCATATCGTATAATTCATAATCAAAGATATCAAGAACAAAAGCTATAATCTCAATTTTTGATTCACCATCTGTTAATGTATAAAGCATCCTCCAATAATTTGGTAGCTCTACTCTAAAAAGATTTGTAATCCCATATTTTTCTTTGTATTCTTGAGGAATGAGTTTTTAGCGATGTCTGAAACATGAACATTAATATTATGTATTTTTGCACTAATTACCCATAAATTATAAATATTGTAAATAATATACATATTTAACATGCCATTGACAAAGACAAAACGAATTCCTGTTTCTGTAGAAATTTGGAAAAGACTAGGAAAGGAAAAGGAAGCAGGAGAAACCTATGATGATTTGCTCAGTGAACTATTGCAGGCTCGGAATAGATTAAAACTTTTGCAGAAAATGAAGCAAGTCGAAGAGGCAGATAGTGAAGACCTAGTTGATTTAGATGACTTATAAGGTTAAACTTGCCAAAGATGTTTATCAAGATATTATTTTGTTAGATAAAAAAACTATTTCCATCATCAAGAAAAATTTGAGAAAGCTAGAGTATAATCCTTATCCTGGAAGAGGGATTGGTGATAAGGAAAAACTGCCTATCGATGGTAAAGAGCGTTATCGTATGCATATAGGACAAACGTGGACAGTGTTTTACTCGATTTTTGAAGATAAAAAAGAAGTTCGTATTTCCGAGATTCTACCTATTGATGAAGCTCACAAGAGATATGGGTTTTGAAAGCAATATTGATGAATAAATATTCTTAATCATAATGTTGGGTGTAGGCCGTGTGCACAATTATGTTTTAATATGTCATAAGTAGAGGCTATAGGTCAAAACCCTGAAATTATAGGCCATAATAATATCTAATGGGTCAGAAGATGTTGGATGTAGGTCGTAAGCCTCCTTGGCATAGTTTTTTCTTCTTATTTTTTCATAATTTTAAAGACAGAAGTGCAATAGATGAAAAGGTATATATACTATAGTATACATAGGTATACTAAGGTATTATGAGCGCTACAACTATTAAAATTCATAAAGAAACTAAAGCAGAGATAGATCAATTTAGAGAATATAAAAATGAAAGTTATGATGAAGTGTTAAAAAAACTAATTTACATTGTCAAAAAGATAAAAAAAGAACCAGAATTAAGTAAAGAAACATTGATAGCTATCGAGGCTGCTAGAGAAAGAATTAAAAAGGGACATTTTGTAACAGAAGAAGAGGCAAGAAATCGTCTGGGGCTATAAAATAATGTATAAAGTCATTTTTGACGATAAAGCCATTGAGTTTTTAGAAAAACTGGATAAGAAAAATAGAAAAAGAATTTTTAGCAAAATTATTTCCACAAAAGAAGATCCTTTTCATTTCTTTGAGAAATTGACAAAAAGAGATTTTTATAAATTGAGAGTTGGAGATTATAGAGTAATTGCAGAAATTAATCAAAAAGAAATCAAAATATTAGTTTTATTAATTGGCCATAGAAAAAACATCTATGATAAAATTTAATGTGTTGGGTGTAGGCCATAAGCCTCCTTGAATTGTTTATTATATGACTAAATCGATAATAAATAAAGATGGAAGTCGAGTAGATTATCAAAAAAATAAAATGATACGGGATATGGTTGGAATAAATCTTATCCCAATTAATTTTTTATTGTATTTTTTTAATTTGCTCCTAATCTATAACATCTTCAATATATTGTTGATTTTCCATTTGTGTTGTAAATGATATGGTGTCTCCTACATTTTTGAGTGTTAAAATTGAGCAGTCAGTATAGGTAAGATCATTTGAATTCGCATTATAATAACCTGATTTGTTTTCCAATTGTATTACCCAGTTGGTATATCCATTATAAATAAATGTTTCAATATTGGATATTACACCATTTATTGTAGCATTTTCCTCTGTGCTTCCTGTGATATTCATTGAATATATGAAATCTCTTACTTGCACATCACTTTCACAACGAATAACATTACCTGTTATCGGATGCACAAATGCTACATATGAAATGCCTGATCCATCGTTTGATGATACTCTTATTTCCCAGTAAAGTTCACCGTTTGGTAGCACAGGAATAGGTTCTATAACATCGAATCTGTCCCAGTCAACGATTGGATTATCTTTTCTTACATAATCACATGCTCTGACTGGTCCAATTTCTTTACCACTAAATTGCATATATTCCATATTCCCCGTTCGTGAATCTAATAGGTAAATTCTATAGATGCCATGAGCATTTCCGTAGGGTTCAACTGATATTGTCCATTTTAACCCATTATTTGTATTGATGAGGAATGGTTGCTCGTTTCCTTGATCGGATACATCTATTATCTCTATTTGCTCATCGTGATTAAATATTAGATTAAAAATTGCACTTAGGAATCCTTCTGTTTCTGCTTTCCAATAGTTTTGGGATTCAACATAGAATGTAGCAAGTTTTTCTGGGAATAATTTCTGTCCTTTCAGAATTTCACTTTCTCTTGCTTCATTTGGAGATAAATCTTGTATATTGCCCTCTTCATCAATTAGGAATACTCCACCCCATTTAGGTATTGTATACCATAATGGAAATGTAAACTTATGTTCATATTCAATATATGGTCTCATGACATACGTTGAATTTTCATGGAGAAAAATCATTGGTCTTTCAAGATCAATATAGTATTTATGTTCTGTCAAAATTCTCCAAACATCATTATCTTTCAAGCCTATCCCAGGTGATGTGTCAAGTGTTTGTTCCTTTATTTCAACCTTTTTATCCATTGTGGACATATCTACGTATATTGAGCCGACATCTTTGATATTGTAATAGTTGAAAAGTCCATCTGGTGAAAGAACTGTAGACCAATAGGGGGTTCCATTTATTAAAATCAAATCACAAGGGGAATACGGTTTATGTCTTGGGTATTGACTTGCATCTGACATATATCTGAGGGCAACTTTCTTAGGTGTTATACGTAAATAATCTTGATCCATTTCGGGCAATTCAAAGATTTCTGTAACATCATATTCTTCGACTATGGAACAGCTAGCATAACCAGTGAAAAGAGAAAGAACTATTAATGAAATCACTAGTGAAAAAATAAATATGCTGATAAGAACAAAAATTGGATTATCATTATTCTTTTTCAATAATAGGGTTGTCGATATGCTAATGATAAATGCAATTATCAATGCTTCCAATACAAATGGATTTGTATAAATTCCTAATAATACACCGTGATATAATGGTGAAGATATCAGGCTACATACAAGAAATAGAATGATATTCACACTTATAACTATCAATGTCTTAACGAGATCATTACGCATTGTTACATAAGATACTATGATGCTGATAACTGAAAATATAAGTCCTATTACAAGCATGGCTAATCCAATAGCTTCAGTAAAACCACTTGTTCCTAAAACAAGGATACATCCTAAACATGTAAAGAACAATGTTATAGCTAACCCTATAATTTTTACATCTATTTCCTTCATCATTAGTTTATCATGAAGAATGTCTATTTAATAAAGTTTGTTTAAATTTTTTTATTTTAGATTGAAACATCAAACATCATAATATAATACAACCTGAGACACAATAAAATCCAAAGCCTCGGAAACAAATACAGATACAACCAATATACTCTACAATTATGAATAAAAGAATGTTTTCATTATTAACAATTAATTAATCAATTTTATCTATTAAGGTTATTATATTCTGATAATTACTTTGAATAATTGATTCGTCTCTAAACAACTTAGCAAATTCCCTACATTTATCAATGACATTTTTTAGTGATTCCTTTGTAGGATTATTATAATCACCATCTACATCATAAAAGAACTTCTTTATCACTACCACAATATGATTACGTTTTGTTTCTTCTTTGTCTTGCTTTGAATCGAAATTAGAAAACTCAAACATATTTTCAAGTACTTCAGTATCTGCTTGATAATAACATTCTATTATTGCATCCCTAACCATTATGGGAGTAATCTTTTTATTTAATTTAACTCCAAATAGGGATTCACACTCATCTAACCCATTCATAAGATTAATTAACACTAGTTAATTATATTATATTTTCCTTTTCCTCCGTTATTGTTACTCTGTAATTAAAATTAATGAAAATAAATAAAAAGGTTAAGGATATTTTATATTATATTATTATACAAAGCAGATTTTATAGAAAATTATTTAAATTATTTTAACTAATATAAACTAAGGTGAAATTAGTATGACTCAAGCATTGATAAAATTAAATGAAAATATCAATCGTGTTTTGAATATTGTTAAAGCCAAATATGATTTTAAAGATAAAAGTGAAACGATTGAATTTATTGTAAAAAAATATATTGAGTACGAGAATGAACCTGAATTAAAACCTGAATTTATTGAAAAGATAAACAAAATTAAAAAGGAAAAAAGTATTCGGGTAGATGATTTTGCTAAGAGGTATGGCTTAGATGTATAATCTAGAAATAAAGCCTACTGTGGATAAAATTTTTAAGAGACTTGCTAAAAAGAATAAACAGCAATTAATCCTGATTCATAAAAAAATTATAGAAATTCAATCAAAACCAAATCATGAATATAAACATCTTCGACCACCTTTGCAAAACTTTTCAAGGGTTCACATTAATTCACATTTTGTATTAATCTTTGATATAAATCATACAGAAGAAGTTGTTACAATTTATTATTTTGGTCATCATGATGACGCTTATAAATGGAGACTAACTGAAAAATAAAATGTTGGGTGTAGGCCGTAAGCCTCTTTAGTTCTTCTGAAATAAGGACATATTTTGAAGAAATGAAAACGTAATTATTTTTCTTTGTAACCAAATTTTTTATCGTATAATTCATGATCAATGATATCTAAAACAAAGGCGATAATCTCGATTTTTGATTCACCATCGGTTAATGTATAAAGCATCCGCCAATAATCAGGTAGTTCTACTCTAAAAAGATTGCTAATTTCATATTTATCTTTGTAATCTTGAGGAATAAGTTTCTTTGAAATGGGATTTCCGTAATGTGGATTAACTTTTATTAGTTCAACTTTTTTGTTGATTGCTTTAAGAATAGTGTTTTCAGTCTTGGACTTTGGTGCTTCTTTGTTTAAATGGTTATAGATTTCTTCGGCTTCAGGGGGATAGGATAACTCGTACTTTTTTCATAGTTCGAGTCCCTTGGAAATTGCTTTATGGAGGTTTGGATTAGTATTGTGAATCCAAGTTATTCCATTAAGAGTTACTGCGATTTTATTACTATATTCTAGATAAGTGAGTATTACTTTCAAAGTATTATGGTTAACCTTTTTTGGGAGCATTTTTTTGAGTTGAGCAATTGTAACCATGCTTTTATCCATGTTTTTTAATGTTTTTTCAACCATGAGTACTGTATTTAATGTTGGAGAATGTTCGAAGGTATTATTTTGGATAGTAATTGACATATTTATCACAATCTGTTATTAGTTAATAACTATATGTTACTAACTAATATTTATATCTTGTGGAAAAAAAATGTTTTTTTACGAATTTTAAAGTAAAAATAAGTTGAGTGTAGGCCGTAAGCCTCGTTGGAGTAGATATTTCTCCTTATTTTTTCAATATTTTGAAGACAGAAGAACATATATAAAATAATTTAATTATAATTAAATAATATGGATAAAGATGATTTAAATCCAAAATTTATTGAAAAGATGAATAAAATCAAAAAAGAAAAAGGCATTAAAGTCGATGAATTTGGTAAAAGATATCACTTGGATGAGGATGAATTAGAACTCAGTGAAGAAACAAAAGAGGATATACAAAAATCGAGAGGGGAATACAAAAAAGGGAAAATTTATTCATTAAAAGAAATAAAGAAGATATTAAGAAATAAGTAAATAACCTTATATATGTAAAATTACATATATTACTTATAGTGATGTTTATGACAAATATGACTCTTGCAATACCTGCAGATCTTCATAAAATAATACAAAAACATAAAGAAATTAAATGGACAGAAATAGCTCGGCAAGCCATGTGGGAACAAGCACGAAAACTCGAACTCATGGATAATATTCTTTCAAAAAGTGAATTAACAGAGAAAGATGCCATTGAAATTGGAAGGAAGATTAAACATGAAATAGCTAAAAAACATGGCTTGATTAAATGAAGTTGGTAATAGATACGAGCAGTATTATTTCTGCTTTGATTAAAAATGGAATTTCAAGAAGAATTATTTTCTCACCAGCATTTCAATTCATAACGCCCGATCATACTCTAATAGAAATTTCAAGATATAAGGATTTAATTTGTAAAAAAGCGAAGATAGATACCACTGAATTTAATATTATCTTTAATCTAATTTTTGAAAAAATCGCGATTATACCAACAGATGATTATAAAGAATCTTTTAACACAGCAAAAACACTTATCGATGACTTAGATGATGTACCATTTATAGCTCTTTGTCTAGCTTTTAAATTTGATGGAATTTGGAGTGATGATGCTCATTTTAAAACAGGAGAAGAAATAACGATTTATCGTACGGGAGAATTATCTCTAATATTTAATCGTTATAAATAATAATTATAGTTTAGTGTTGGGTGTAGGCCGTAAGCCTCCTTCTGTTTTAGACAGTATTCTACTTAGCACCTTACCTGTGAGCAGTCTGGACAACTGATCCCACTATTTAGGCTTGCTCCAGGGGCAGATTGGCCGTTTCATCAAATCCTTCAAAGACCTCAACATCAACATGTATCATTGCATTGTTTGAAGGCTGTGTCGTTTCTGCTCCTCTGCAAAGGCTCCCGCCTATCCCACTTTCGTAGGTCCCCAGTCCAGAGCGAGGGAGGACTTTCCTCAGCACGAGGCCGTGAACTGTCCACCTACTCCCAACTGATTTGATATGATGTCAAATAAAAACATAATATAAAACTTGTTCCCACAAAATAATTATATAAAAAAATAAAAAAAAGTATTAATCATTAATGATAATGATTATACTCGTGCAACAACTTTATTATTAACAATATTATTTACATCATCAGACCAATCGTTTTTGCTTGTTCCGGCAATAGGTGAACCGTTTGGCATCATATTTAAAGGAACATTTTGAGCACCTAATTGCTGGCTAACTTTTTTTCTGACACATTGGTTTTGCATTTCACCCTTGCAATATTTGGTAATAAAGCCACCTAATGCAAGTTTCATATTCGCGTCTTGTTCATATTTTCTAAAAAAAGCACATGTTGATAAATTTGCGCATTCGGTCATATTTCCATCTCCTCAAGTTAAGTATGCGTAAATTATATTAGTTTTATTTAAATAATAGTACAAGGATGTGTACCTAGATGGGATATAAATCGGAAGATCTTATTGATTGCCCAGTTTTAGAAGTGTGTCACCTTTTAGGAAAAAAATGGATGTGTCCTCTAATTGTAAATTTCAAACCGGATAAATGTTATTCCTTTGAAGAAATTATAAAATTGTCTTCCAGACAGATTAATAGAACGCTTTTATCAAATCTTTTAAAAGACATGATCTCCTTTGAACTCTTGAATAATGAGGGTAACTGTTATTCTTTAACAAAAAAAGGTTTTGATATTAAAAATGTATTAGATGATTTAAAAGAGATTGTGTTAGTTGATTATTCAGAAGTTGAAAAAAGAAAATTTAAGGATAATTGCTTAGTTAATTCTTTTAAGAATTAAATCATTTTTTAATTAATCATCCTTTGTATTTCAGTTTATATATTATTATTTTGGATGGAGCTTATTAGCTTTTCCCATCTGCATCTTAATCGATCATATGTTTTTACAGTGTCAAAACGTGGAGTTTCATCTAAGATTTCTAAGTTCAAAATTAGGATCAAGTAAAATTGAAATACTATCAGAAAGTCTTTTTAAGGCACCGGTTTCATCAAGCGGTGTTGGATGATCATAAATCGCATCTTCTTTTTTCTAGCATACTGATTTATCTCGTGACCCGTATGATGGAATGATCATGACTGTTTTCATAGTCTTTGCTTATTATTTTGCTTCATTCAACTATTTCTATTTATTATGATGTGAAATATTTTTGGAGGGAGGGAGAGGGAGACAATAGTAAAAATGTGTTAATTTATTTCAAGATAGCAACAACAAGAAAGTGTTGTCTCCCCCATTCTTTTGTTTACTATCTGAAGGAGGCTAATCTTATATTCATATTTAAATCTTATCCATTGAATATTATTTGAATTTCATAGTTGATTTGAGTAAAAATGAGGAATTATGCTATTTTCCCATTCATGGTATAATCACGACTGTTATTTATATAACATCAGTTCAAAAATTGGTATTAACACATGAATAGGTGATGGATCATGGATAGTATATTCGAAGATGAATATATGAAAATTGAAAGCAATAATATTAAGAATTGTCTTGAAATCGTTGGAAAAAAGATATGTGAAACTCCTTCGGATTTTGAACGATCAATGCAGATAATCAATCAATATGTAAAACACACAAATGCAAAAAAAGTAGTATTTTCATTATATGGATTTAACACTGTTGGAAATGAAGAGTATCTAACCAAAGAATTTTTACCCGTTCTCGCTCTTCTTGGAGTGAAACACATTGCAGTAATTACTGGTCATGATAAACAAACACAGGCTTTTTTTACTGAACTGAGTCATTATACTGATGATGTCAAAAAAGAATATGATATAGAATCTGAACATTTTAAAACATTAGAAGAAGGACTTGATTGGATTCAAAAGAAATAGTGACCATGACGTTTCGTCAAATCTGATATTTTTACCATCACAGCTTAAATATTTCAAAATACAAACATGATGATTGGAAGGTGGTGAAGGATGAAAGCACAACTCAATAAAAAAAATCCTCCTCTTATAGAATCCGATGAATGCCCTTATGAACCTATGTTTAGTGAATCATTTGTAAAAGCCCTATCAGAAATTTTCTTTGATGATTAGGATTCCTATATTTTTTTGAAATTGTGCATGCCCCCGTTTCATCCTTTCTATCCACCCCTTTTTCCTCCTTATTTAAAAAGAATGGTAACCTTTTTGAAAGCTTTATTGATTGATACCCTTTGAGTTCTTATGAAAATTGATCCATGGAGTTCATCAACCTACCAAGATTATGCACGATTACGAGATGAATTTGGAATCGAGGCATTCACCGAACAACAATGGCAATCCCTCCCAGAGCCTCATCGGTTATTACGAAGAGGTGTGGTATTTGGTCATAGAGATTTTTCCCTTATTACGGATGCGATTCAACAACAGAAACCATGGGCGATTCTTACTGGTTTAATGCCTTCCGGGAAAATGCATCTTGGACATAAAATGATCATTGATGAAGTCATTTATTATCAATCGATTGGTGCAGATGTTTTTATTGCAGTAGCTGACATTGAATCATATGGTACGCGAGGATATAGTCTGAAAGAAACTAAAGAGCTTGCAGTCAATGAATATATAAAAAATTATATTGCTCTGGGTTTAAAACCAACTCGTTGTCGGATTTATTTTCAATCAAAGAATCAAGATGTAAAAGATTTAGCTTATTTACTCGGGAAAAAAGTGAACTGGTCCCAGATGACAGCAACGTATGGATTCACTGGACAAACCAATATGACCCATGTATTATCCCCACTCATTCAAACAGGGGACATTTTGCATGTGCAACTACCTCAACATGGTGGGATTAGACCTGTCCTTGTTCCAGTTGGTGTTGATCAAGATCCTCATATCAGATTAAGTAGGGACATTGCCAAAGCACATCGATTGTATAATGTTACCAAAACAAAAGATGAAAAAATAGGGGTGTTTGTAAAGCCTGATGATCATGTAGAGGCTCTCCTTGATAACGCTGAACACATCCTTCGAAACAATGATTTTACTGCTTTAAAACGGATCACGGATTATAAAGCTATATATATTGAAGATGCAACAGAGGATCACATTGAACGAATTGATCAATTATTGGCGTATTCTGAACCTGATTTTGATGGATATGGTTTTCTTCCACCAGCAGCGACGTTTCATCGGTTTATGACTGGATTAACTGGTGAAAAAATGTCTTCATCAAAACCGGAAAGTGCTATTTTTCTTACTGATACTATAGAAGAAGCAAAGAAAAAGATTATGCATGCAAAAACCGGAGGCGCAGTGAGTCTTGAACAGCAGAAAAAAGAAGGTGGCAATCCAGACGACTGCATGATTTATGAATTATTCTTATATCATCTCATTGAAGATGATGAAGCACTCCATGAGATTTATTCCACGTGTCGAAATGGAGAACGGATGTGTGGCCATTGTAAAAAACAGGCAGCGGATCAAATGGCTGATTTTTTAACTAATATTGCTACAAAACGAGATCAAGCAGAAGACGTAATGGATGAATATCTAAAATGAGCTATTGCTCATAAAAAAAGGATAGTGTTCTATTCATATGCTGAATAGAGTCCTTGTTCTTTTGCTATTTGTCGGAATCGTTGATCAATTTTTTTCTGTTGATTCTTTCCATGATCTTTGATTTTATCCACTTGTTGAGATGATTGCGATGCCGTACCTTTAACTGGCATACTCATTCCTTTATTTTTCCCGTTTATCATTCCTTGAACGATTTCTTCAGGAGTAATACCATTCTTTATGTTTTCAGTGATTTTTCGCACATCACCTTGAATGATGCCAAAATGATGAGATTGTTTACGTAATTCTTCGGTTACATCCTCATCGATTTTTCGAGCGACTTTTCCACCGACTCCGATATGTTGATACGGATTTTTTTGATATTCTTTGATATAAAATAATCCGATTTTTGGATGATGTAAAAAATAATCATCAGAGAGATCATGATAATTTTTTCCAAATGCAGCCGTCCATCCAGAAGGATGTTTTTTTCCTTGATGAATGATGTCGTCAAGTACTTCATTTCTTTTTTTAATCTTCATTAATTAATAACCATGAAAATAAACCATTCAATGAATAAAAAGCTTAGGTAAAAATTTGAATAAAAAAGATAATGAAAAAAGGTTAAATCATTAATTTAAGTATTACAAGTGATTTGCGCGGCAAGTTTTTTTGCTCGACTGGCAACAACAAATGATTTTGTAATAAATTCGATTTCTTTAGCTTCTGTTTGTCCAGATACGGTTCCAACGATTATCATTTTGATTCATCCTCACCTTCTCTATTTGCAATTATACTTATTAAAGGATTATGGTACAACTGTTATCAACATTAGTGAACAATTCGTATCTATTTTAAAAAAAGAAAAGGATGATATTAGTTTTCGCTAAAGATATTATCAATCATCCATTGGGTATCAAAGGGGATTTGATCGTCATATTCTTGACCAACTCCAATAAATAATAATGGCTTTCCAATAGTGTAAGCAACAGATAACGCACTTCCCCCCTTAGCATCAGTATCAACCTTGGTTAATATCACTCCATCTAATCCAACGATCTCATTGAATCGCTTTGCTTGTTCAACCGCATCATTTCCTGCCAGAGCATCACCAACAAATAAGATGAGATCCGGTTGGGCGACTCGTTTAATTTTTGCCATTTCATCCATAAGATTAACATTGGTTTGCATTCTTCCAGCGGTATCTAACAAAACAACATCTTTATGTTTTGCTTTAGCGTGTTCAATAGCATCATAAGCAACTGCTGCAGGATCGGCACCAGGACCTTGTTTGATTATTTTCACACCAATCTTTTCTGCATGAATTCCAAGTTGCTCGATAGCTCCAGCTCGAAAGGTATCGCCTGCAGCCATTACACTTGAATATCCTTTGTTTTTTAGAATCGTTGCCATTTTTGCAATGGATAATGTTTTTCCACTTCCATTAACTCCGACGAACATGATAACAATAGGTTTTTCTTCGGTTTCAATGAATTCATTAAAATCAAAATTGTTAGATTCTAACACATGTGATATAGCATGGCGTAATACGTTTTCAACGATTTCATTGATGTTTCCCCGTTTGAGTGGAACATTTTGAAGCTCTTTTTTAATGTCTTTTTTTATGGATTCAATCACATTGTAGGCAACGTCAGATTCAAGTAATCCAACTTCAAGTTCCCATAATAAATCATCAAGTTTTTCTTCACTTATCTTTCTTCCAGAACTGGTATCTTTTTGGATGGTCTGACTAATACTTTTTCGAGTTTGATATGTTCTCTCAAGTTCTGCTTTAATGCTATCCTCGATTTGTTTATCCGTTTGTTTATCTCGCTGTTTTTTCGCTTTCATTCTTTGTTTTCTTCGTTCTCGAGGAGACAATGGTTTTGGTGGAGCAGATGGTTCTTGTTTTACTTCAGATGATTTCTCTTTTTGTTCAGCTATCTCAATAGGTATAGGTTCAGGTTCCTCAGGTTGTACTTCAATTTCTTCTTTCGTAGTTTGGGTAATTGGTTCTTCTTTTTGTAGTTCCTGTTCAAGTTCATCTTCTAACTTGTCTTCAAACTTTTTCAATCTTTTTTTAAGAAATTTAAACATGATAGTAACCTTCCCACCTGCTTATCCAGTTCTTAGTATTTTTTTTATTATTTATCTGACGATTGTTCATAGATTTCTTGTGCTTTCTTTGAGATTTCTTTCATCTGCTCTTGAATTTGATCTGACATAGTAATAAGAGTGTGTTGATTTTCTTTTAATCCATTAATACGTTTCTCAATAATTGATATTGCATCTTTTGGTGTTTTTTCTACCACAATACCTGCACCAATATCTGTGAGAACCTTAGATGTGTTTTTTGCTGTCGCATAGGTAAATACTCCTCCACCAATAGGAATTAGGATTTCATTACCTGATTTTGTTTCAGCAAGTTTTTCAACGGTAAGTTTTGCCTTTTGATAATCTAGGATAGCTGCTTGTAAATAATTATTTTGAGTGTCAATAGAGTCTAGTTGAGATTTGTAATAATCAATCATTGTAGCGTATCGTTGAAATTCTTCCTCTTGATTCATAATTTCACCATGGATAAATAATAATTTTATGTCCTAATTACGGTGGAGGTATATAACGTATTGTGTCATCAGAAAAAAGCGAAATACTATTTTATTATGATAATCTATATATAATATTTTTCTCATATTCATATGTGGATTACTTTCATGAAGAGAAAAATATATGTCCTTGGACTTATCCTCTTATTAATCAATTCAGGATTTTCTGTTTATTCACTATCCTCAGAATCAACAAGTCAGTTTGAATCATCGATTCCTTTTGCTGATTTAGTCGATCTAATAGACCATGAACGGGTGATAGAATTTCATGCGATATTGATGAGTTTTGGATCACGTTACACTGGATCAGAAAATTGTAGTAATGCTGGTGATTGGATACACTCAGCATTTCATTCAATGGGATTACACGTTTCATTTCATGAATGGGATTTTGATGGTTTTTCCAGTCGAAATATTGTTGCTACCATTCCAGGAACTCAAGAGGATTCCTCAATTGAATATTTACTCACCGCTCATTATGATTGTACACCAGGTTCACTTGGTGCAGATGATGATGGCTCAGGAATAGCTGCCATCCTTTCCATTGCTGAGGTCTTATCGAATAGCTCTTTTCCATACACAATTCGATTTATTGCTTTTTCTGGTGAAGAAGTAGGAACGTACGGAAGTTTTAGTTATGCAAGAGATGCTTATCGACGTGGAGATAATATAAGAGCCATTATTAATCCCGATATGATTGGTTATGCAGATACCAGTAACGGAGGTCGAACCTTACGGTTTTTTTATCCTGATGGATCAAAATGGATTGCAACTTCTGCTCAAGAAATTGCAGAGAGATATAATCCATTAATTGACATGAAAATAGATGCGTTACCTAATTATATTGGAGCTGATCATCAACCGTTTGTTGATTATGGTTATGATGGAGTGTGGGTTGCTCATCAAGATGGATATCAATGGGCAAATACTCCCGAAGATGATCCTGAACACTTGAATTTTTCATATTTGACAAAAGCAACGAAACTCCTTTTAGCAGTCATAGCGGAATTTGCTAGCACTCAAGTTCCAGTGTCCGTACGTTTTGTTGAACCGTATGAAGGATATGCGTATATCAACGATAAACCAATTATTCCATTAGATTGTGGAAAACTATGGTATTGGGGATTACGAGGAATGACTGTTCTAGTTGGTCCCGCTAAGGCAACTGCAGTCATTGAAAGTACTCAAGAGATTGAATATGTAATATTTTGTACGGATAATAATTTTGTATTTTGGGATTCATCTCCACCATATGAATGGAATATTCAAGGAAAGCATTTTCCTCTTATTGGACGGCATAAAATTCAAGTGTATGTATATACGACTGAAGACGTTACTGATTCTGATGAAATGGAGATCTTTAGTATATCAAACAAATGTCAATATAATTAATCGCATTGATGGATAGAATATGAAAAAGAAACGACTTGTTCAAGGAAAATTAATCATTATTACTTTTATCTTTTTACTTGTGATCTTATTTCCTAGTTATCAATCAAAGCTTGATCAAACCGATGAAAAAATTATCCTTATAACTGGTTTCAAACCTTTTGATGTCTATGATGTTAATCCTTCAGAACTCGTTTCATTACAACTTAATAATACATTGATTCAAAATTATACTATCAAAGGATACGTGCTCCCGGTTGATTATAGAACCGCACCGCAAAAGATGAAAAAATTAATTTCATTGTATCATCCAGATCTTATTATTTCTCTTGGATTAGCAGGAAAAACTGATACTATTCGTATCGAAAAAATAGCGGTAAATCTTCGTATTGATACAGAGGTACAATTTCCCATTCTCACTCTTCGTAAGATCAATACATCTGGCCCTTGGATTCAACGTGCAACCTTTGAATCTACAGCTATAAAAAACCAGATTATGAATCAAGGAATACCTGTTGAATTTAGTTATTCTGCGGGGTTTTATCTTTGTAATGCCATACTTTATGAAACCCTTTTGTATGAAAAAGAAAGTGATCAGTCAATTCCCACCGGTTTTCTTCATTTACCCCAACTTGATAGTCAATATCTTGGAGGAATGAGTCTTGATACCATGATTCAGGCAGTGACTGCGGCTATTCAAGTACACCTAAATTAATA
>Ga0272442_10004163_pt1 | contig 19903 bp, 12 predicted proteins | sample SSMForm2O_FD_200262 | JGI IMG/M metagenome (GOLD analysis project Ga0272442, IMG submission 200262) | Marine sediment archaeal communities from Little Sippewissett salt marsh, Falmouth, MA, United States - SSM-Form-2O | ecosystem: Environmental > Aquatic > Marine > Wetlands > Sediment ... | reverse complement strand
TCACCCGGAATGTAGACGGACCAGAACTGCGCTCCGACTCCGCCGGCCCGCAGCCGCTCGAGGTTCGTGTGGCCGGACACCGGTGCGTTGAGGTCATACGCCGCCACGTCCATCGGTGCGTCCTCGGAGGCCCGGATCTCCCAAGGAAGGTCGTTGTGCCCATCGAAGACCGGCGTACGCGCGAGAATCGCGCGGGCTTGAGCGAGGGGATCACCAGCCGACTCGCTGCTGACCGGCGTGTCGACCTGCTCGCCGCCACACGCCAACAGGCCGATCGCAACTGCCAGTCCGGGCCACCACCCTCGTCTCATGCAGCCTCCGTGCTCGTTCAGACATCAGTGAATCGCGTCGGGGCCACGGTACCGTGATTCCAGCCGGGAGCGCAAATGCCCCATGGCACCCGAGTTGCAGAAGTCGCGGGCAACCGTGGGCACTTTCCAGCGCCTCCTGGAGGCGTCGTGCCCGCCTTAACGCGTTACCCGTTAACTGCTTATCTATCCAATCACGACGTTTCAGGTCGCACGGTCGGAGACGTCGGGAACACAGCGAGGCATTGCAGAATGAAGACCTTTCTACGTATGGCCCTGCCCCTGGCGCTCCTTATCGCCGCTCCGTTGCAGGCGCAGACGACGCTTGGAGTGAAGGGCGGAATCAACATTGCGGACGTCAGCACCGACGTCCCAGAGTTCGAGTTGCTCGGGACCTCATCCAAGACCGGATTCGTGGGCGGCGCCTACGCCAACCTGGGCCTGGGCGGCCTTTTCGCGATCCAGCCGGAGTTGCTGTACTCGCAGAAGGGCTTCAAGGCCGAGGAAACAGGCGTCGAAGCGCAGTTCAAGGTCAACTACTTCGAGATCCCGCTCCTGCTCAAGGCGCAGTTCCCGATGGAGATGATCCGGCCTGCCATATACGCGGGTCCCGTCGTCTCATTCGAAACGTCCTGCAAACTGGGGCTGGCTCAGGGTGGGATCTCGGCCGACTTCGAGTGCGACTCGGAAGAGGCCGGCGTGGACGAGCGCAAGAAGACGGACTTCGGCGCCGTGTTCGGTGGGAACCTGGACCTGTTCGTGGGCTCGCTCGTGCTGACGCTGGACGCTCGCTACCAGCTGGGGCTGACCAACCTGGATGATTCGCCTGACACGGACGAGAGCGTCAAGAACCGCGTGTGGCAGATCATGGCCGGAGTCGGCTTCACGCTGTAACGCAGCAACCCTGACGCAGGGCGACCCACCCCGAAACGGTCGTCCAGCAAAGCGCACGCCCGTCGGCCCCTGGCCGGCGGGCGTTCTGCGTATGGTACCCTCCTCACCGGCCGGCGGCATCCTGTATATTGAAGTACTGGATTCCACCATTTACATGGAGTGACGACATGCGTATCCCCGCACGGCTCAGGGACCTGGCACTGGGCGCTACCGGCGGCATCTTCCTGGCAGGCATGCTCGGCCTCGTCCCCGGCCACCTGGCCGCAACGGCGGACCGGCCAGCCGAGATCATCGAGACCGGCGGCTTCGCCTTCACGTTCGAGCGCACCGTCCCGGGCTCTCCGCGCGCGACATTCGACGCGCTGACCGGTGACATCAGCGGCTGGTGGGATCACACGTTCTCCGGCAACCCGCACCGGCTGTACATCGAGCCGCGGCCGGGTGGCGGATTCTACGAACTGTTCAACGAGTCCGGCGACGGGATACGCCATGCCGTGGTTACTGCAGCCGAGCGGGGCGCGCTTCTGCGGTTCGAGGGCCCCCTCGGGCTGGCCGGGCACGCTCTGCACATGGTGGCCACGTACGAGCTGGCGGAGGTCGGACTGGAGGGCACATCCACGAACCTCAAGGTCACCGTGCACGCCGCGGGAGAGATGCAGGACGGTTGGGCCGAAACCGTCGAAGAGGTATGGCACCATTTCATCGACGAACGTTTCGTGCCCTACGTGGAATCCGGAGGGGCGGCCGGCAACTGACGCCGGCTATACGTCGATCGCCACGTTCGGGTGAGTGAAGTGCAGGCTCACCCGGACGGGACGTCCCAGGATGGTGGTCGCAGCGTCGCGGTACACCCCCACCTGGATCTCGTACGTACCCGCCGTCTCGGGCACCCTCTCTGACTCGATTTCGTGTGTCTTGAAGTCGACGATCCACGGGTCGCGCAGCTGGCCATCCCTGCGGCCCGGGTGGTACAGGTCGTACGCGCCGAGGCGCGACTCCCTGGGTCCGATCAGGTGCAGGAACGGAATTTCTCGCCAGTGCTCTCCCTCGACGTAATGAGCCCATTCATCACTGCGAACCACGGCCGCGATCTCTTCTCTGAGGGCCTCGCGATACGCGGATCCGGGCTCCAGCAGGGTCTCTGACTCGGGAGCGTCCAGGCCGGCGATCGCCTCGCCGAGGATACGCGCGAGCTCCGACTCGGCCTCCAGTCGCTCGAGCACGGTGTGAATCAGGGTCCCGCGGACTTTGGCCGGGAGTCGGCCGGTGGCGTCCGGCTGCCGGGCGAACTCAGGCGGGGGCACCACGCCGTGCCGGTAGCGCAGATTCCAGGCTTCCGGGTCCAGTCGCCTCATCCGGAGCTCCGTGGCCGAGGTCGAGAAGCTGAAGCGAGGCCCCTCGATCGGCCGGGTGATGGGGGGCGCCGGGCGAGCTCTCAGCCCTTCCATCCACCAGAGCTCGACAGGAGCGGGCGCGAGGGTCTCCTGGATCGGGCTTGGCGTTCGGTACAGTACCAGAGGCACTTCGCGTATCGATCCTCCGGAGGAGCCCGGATCCTCGTTTGCGTCTGAATCCGATCCCCGTGGCGCGAACAGGTTGAACTGCCCCCGGCCGTCCTCCGGTGCGTGATCGAACCCGAATGCGTCGAGCTGCCGGCCCGTGCCTGTGGCTGAATCGTCGTCGGTGGCCGGTTCCGAGCGGCGATCGCGTGCCTGCCCCGCGGCGGACGCGCCTTCTCCTCGCAAGGCCACCGCTTCGTGGGCCTCCACCGCTTCGTCGAGCCCCCCCTGCAGCCACTCGGCGTAGCCCCTTGGCTTCTCCGTGGGACCCGAGATGATCAGCCGGTCGCGCGCCCGGGTGGCCGCGACGTACAGCAGCCGGGCCTCTTCCGCGTGTTCCTCGGCCAGGGCGCCCTGGAACGCGCGTACCGATCGGGCCCCGCGCTCGTTCTGGTTGCCCATGTATACCGGCCCCAGGGACGCGTCGCTCCAGTAGGTGCCACTGAGTCGCCCGCCCGAGTCCGGCCCGCCGCGCGTGCCCGCCAGGATCACGACTGGCCACTCCAGTCCCTTCGCCGTGTGGATGGTGCTCAGGGTCACGGCGACGTCGTCCCGGCTCGTTAGCGGGGCCTGCGGGATGCCCGTGTCCTGCTCGCCCCACCGGTCCCAGAGCCGGAGGAACTCGCCCAGTGGCAGGTGGCGGTAGTCCTCGAGCAGGGCCTGGAACCGTTCGATGTTGGCCAGGGCTTCCGCCGCGTGCTCACGAAGCAGGAGGTGGAGCCGATACCCGGTTTCGTCGATCACCCGGCCCAGTATCTCGCCGTGATCGGCACGATCCACGAGGAGATGCGCCTGGTCGATGGCCTCCAGGCCCTCTCGCAAGGCCCACATCTCGACCTCGTGGACGTGCGGACTCTCTGGCGCCGGGAACGGAGCGATCTTCCCAGACTCCACGAGGGCCAGGTACGCCCGGGCCTGCTCCAGGTAGGCTGGACGGCGCGCGGCGGCTCTTACCTGCGGATCGATTCGCAGGCGGGCGAGGACCTCGTCACGGAGCCCCACGAACGGCGACCTCAAGTAGGCGAAGGCCCTCAGGTCGTCGCTCGGATTGTCGACCAGTCGGAGAGCCGTGAGAACGTCGAGGATCTCCTGTCGATCCGTGAGATCCCCGGCCGAGCTGTTATAGAACGGTACGTCGTACTGACGGAGCCCCTCCTCCAGGCCACGCAGGACACTGCGAGTGCGAGCGAGAATGGCAATGTCACTGAACTGGCAGGGGCGGCACTTGCCCGTGTCCGGATCGCGAACCACCTCGTTGTCCACGAGCTGGCGGACCCGGGAAGCGATCAGCCGAGCCTCCGCCAGCTTCACGTCGTTCCCGTTCTTGTCGTTGACCAGCCACTCCAGGCCCCCTGCCGCCGTGCGATCGACGGCCGCGCGCAGCGGCACGTACTCGACCGCGCTTCGAGACGATAGTTCATGCAGCTCCTGGGCTCGTTGCGACATGACTGGCCCGCAGACGCGATTCACGAAGTCCACCACCTGTGGCTCGCTGCGGAAGTTGTGGCTCAGATCCAGGAGCTCGCCGCCACGACCAAGCGACTCGCGGACGTCGTTCCACACTCCGATGTCGGCGCCCCGGAACCGGTAGATACTCTGCTTGGGATCACCGACCAGAAACAGCTGCGGTCGCTCCGGCGGCGGGTCGTCGACATCGGCCGACAGACCGGCGATCGCGAACGCGATATCCCTCTGCGCCGCATCCGTATCCTGGAACTCGTCGATGATGAGAATGCGGTACCTGGCCCGCACTGCCTCCAGCGCCGGTCGGGTGCCGGGTCGCGTGAGAAGCCGGCGGGCATCCAGGATGAGGCTGTCGAAATCGCGAAGATTCTCCATTTCCAGCCATGACAGCCACCGGCCGAGCGCCCGATAGGCATATCGGTACAGGTAGGCCGCGATGCGAAGCGACTCCTCGTCGTGCCCACGTCCCTCCGGATCGGGATCGGCGAGCCCGGCCCCCTCCGCGATCGTCCACAGGAGCGCTGGATCAAGCTGCTGGTCCCCGTCCGGGCCGGACGTGATCCAGTGAGCGTATCGGCGGGAGTGCCAGCGGATGTCCCGCATTACCTCGCGGATGTTTCCGATGGCACCGCTCTGGTGGGTGCGGTCGTACATGCCCTTGAATCGACGGACCAGGGCCCTCGCTTCAGGCTCGGCCTCAGCCAGTGCACCCTTCAAGAGGTCCCGTAGCATCTCGTCCTGCTGCACCCGGGTCTCGCGCTCGTCCAGCACTCGGAACGTGGGATCGATTTCCAGGCGCAGGGCATGCTCGCGCAGGAGCTCGGCGCAGAAGCCATGGATCGTCCCCACCGAAGCGTTGTCGATCTCCCAACGCAGTTCGTCCCCACGCTCGGAGGCCTCGATCTCGCTGCGCAGTTTCCTCTTCAGGTCGTAGGCTGCTTTCTCCGTGAACGTGATCGCCGCGATCTGGTCCAACCGGCAAGGCGACTCACAGGGTGCCAACTCAGTCGGCGGATCCCCACGCAGTCCCGCCTCGAGGCCGAGCAACCATAGGATCTTGCCCACCACCGTGGTGGTCTTCCCCGTACCGGCGCTGGCGGCGAGCAACACGTCCCCGGTCGCAGTGACGGCGGCGGCCTGCTCATCGGTCCAGTGGACGGTTCGGATCCCCATGGCCTAGTCCGTGATCCCATCGAAGCGAGTGCCGTCCACCAGGCTCGCCTCGTTGCGAGTAACGTCCCTGCCGGGCTGCCACGCCGCGATCGACGCCGATCCCGCCTGGACCGCCTCGAACAGGCCGGCTCTGACCCGACCTGGAATGGACAGGGCGAGTCGGACCGTCGGCTCGATCCGGCTGAACTTGAGTTCGTACTTGTTCGCCGGCTTGCCCGGCTGCTGGATGCCGCGGAATCGGGCGCAGTCCACGGACCCCAGGTCCAGGGAGTCCACGGCCATCATGTAGAGCGCCGTCTGCAGCAGGGCTCCATCCAGGTAGCCCTTCTGGAGAGGAAGACTCGCGAACCCGCTCTTGTAGTCGAGTACCCGAAGCACCCCGCCCTGCTCGGGCCCGTGCCGGTCGACCCTGTCCACCCGTCCCCGCAGAAACAGCCGCGCCGGCTCGCCACCCATGTCCACACCCTTCAGCTCGACGGGAGGCTGCCCGGCGAAACCGAACTGGAGCTCCACCGCGATCGGGAGCTCACCCTTCTTTGCGAGGTGGGGCAGCTCCCACGCGAGGAAGGCCCTCACCTTGTCGCGAACGTCCTGGCGGGTGACCTCCCAGAGCGCTTCGAGGCCAAGCCATTCGTCGCGGTTCGCTTCCAAATCCGCTATGACCCGGTCTGAGACCTCCTCGAAGACGCGAGCGGCGCGGTCGTCGAACGACAGCGGAAGGTCGTCCAGCACCGCGCCATAGAACCCTTCGAGGATGCCGTGCGCCACGTTGCCGAACGTCAGCATGCTGGTCTCTTCGTCCGCCTCGGCGACCTCCTCCAGGCCGAGCACCCTGTCCAGAAGGAAATCGAAGGGACGCTTACCGTATTTCTCCAGCTGACTCGACGACCACGCGTACTCCGGGCCGAACTTCTCCTCCAGCGCACCCAGGACCGCCGGATCCCTGAGTTTCCCGTTCCAGGCCGTCGGCTGCAGGGAGATCGGACGATCGACACCGAACACGGCAGCCGGATCGAGACTGCCCCCCTGCTCCTCGTTGGCGGCGCTTCCCAGATCGGCCTCGCGACGCACATAGTCGTCGAGCCCGCCCGAGCGAAGCTCGTCGGCGAAGGCTCCCAGGACCCCTCGCCGGAGAGCGTCGGGAAAAACGGTTTCGAACTCACCGCGCTGCCCGGCGCGTCGAGCTTTCTTCAACCGCACGGCATCCGCCCGGCGCTGCTGGGCTGGACTCACCGGGGACAGGTCCGCCGAGGCCTCGCCGCCAGGCTCCCGACACGCCTCGAGATCGAGGGTGCGCGGCAGTTCGGTGGTCACGTCATGCGCCGGGACCATGAGCGATGGAAGCCGTGGGACCCCGGACGAGTCCGTGGTCCGGTACGTGAGGGTCACGCTTTCTCCCCGGGTCACCGAACGCCACAGCGTCCGCTCACGTCGCATGGCCTCCGACCGATCCGTCAGAGGCAACCCACGCTCGCGAAGGAGAAACCTCTCCTCGTCCGAGAACACGCCGAGGGATGTCGGGGCTCTCGGGAACACGCCGTCGTTGGCGTGCACGACGAACGTGTGCTTGAACGGACTGAGCGAGGCCTCGTGAGCCTCCAGGACCTGCACCCCTTCCTTGAGAGGCGTGGAGAGGGCCAGCTCGTTGGCCTCCAGCAGCCTGCGAAGGCGCTCGTACCAGTCGGCGGGAGAAAGAGGCTCCTTCGATCGAACCAGGTCACGCCACTCCCTGAGAAGGCGGACCAGGTGCTCGACCCCGCGCTGGTCCAGGCGGACGATGTCCCACCGATCGCCCACCGGAAGGCACAGGCGAGACCTCAACTCGAATCGGCCCCCACCCAGGATCTCGAGCGTGAGGTCGATCCAGTCCCGCTCGGGGCGTGACCCCGCCAATACCGAGACCCGGTCGAAGAACTCCAGGAGCTTCGGCGCATCCTCACGAAGCCGGCGCCTCGACACTCCCTTGCGACGCCAGCGCCGGCCGTCGTCACCTTCGACTTCCGCCGCGAGGCGCTCCAGCCCTTCCCTCCAGGCGGAAAGGCCCTCGTAGCGGCGGGCGGCCGCCAGGACGTCGACGGGACGCAAGTCCGCTCCGGGCGAGAAGTAGGGACTGGCGAGCAACTGGCGCAGGCGTTCGAACGTCCAGCCGTCCGCCTCGGCGCGCAGCAGTTGCAGGAGGGCCTTGAGAGCCGGGATCTCCGCGAGCACCGTACGGAGGCGTGCGGTCGAAGGTACTCCGACATGTTCGAGCGCCGTGTGCAGCAGCCGCGTGTCCTGGTGTCCGGACCGGGCCACGACCGCCACCTCGTGCGGCTCCGCCTCCCCCTCGGCGAGCAGGCGCTTGACCCTGCGTGCCACCCAGGCGGCTTCGCGTACCGAGTCCGGTGCGGGCTGAACGAACGGCGTGCCCGCACCACCCGACCCCTCGCCCAGGACCTCCACTCCCCCGGTTGCCAGGCTCTCCCATTCCGACGGCTCGTCCTCGAGCGGCAGGTAGACGCGAACCTCCACGTCTTCCTGGTCGGCCAGGGCGCGGAACAGGCGCTGCCTCGTCCGCAGGGACGTGATCCCCAGTACGTGAAGGCGCCCTGCGCCGCCGACCGCCCCGGACAACCCGCCCTCTTCGATACGCCGCGCGACCATCGCGTGGATGGACCTCGGATCGTACAGCTGCCGCTGGTCCAGCTCCCGCAGGAACTCCTCGTACGTGTCCGCCACCCAGTCGTTACGACGACGCGTGAATTCGTCTCGCGCCAGCGGCACCAGCGCCTGCCGCAGGCGGTCGGGAGTGACGCCCTCGGGGAGGAGCTCGCTGAAGACCCGATCCAGCATGTGCGTGCCGGCCGGACCCCTCTCCCTGCCCGCGCTGCGCACACCGACTCGCAAGGCGGTCTGTCCCGCCAGCCGGGCCACCAGCATACGGCCCGTGAGAATTCCTACCGGACGCGCCTCGATCCCGAACATGTGACGGAGATCGGAGAAAAAGGCCATCGGCGGATCCAGCCATCCCGGGACGCCGGCCGCAGCCGCCTTCTCGAGCAAGACATCCCTCTGCACTCGATGAGTGAGCAGCAGGAAGTCGGGATAGCCCGAGGGCCCGGACAAACCGCCCACGGCGTCGAGAAACGACTCCGAGCAGGCCGTCCACAGCGCGGCATTCGTGTCCGAACGAATGAGTCGAAGGGGCATTGGGGCAACATATCACGCCCATCCGACAGGTGGCAGGGCCTGTGGCGAACCCCTTGCGGCCCCCACGTGGATATATTATGGTCATAATAGTCTAAATGACCAGTTTTTTGACTCACTCAGCGAGGAGGACCGACGTGTCCCGCACACTCTCCGTTGCACAGGCCAAGGCCACGTTCGCGGCATGCGTCCGGTGGGCCGAGGACGGCGAGCCGATCATCATCAGCCGACACGGAAAGCCGGTGGCGGCCCTGGTCCAGGCAGCCGACGTGGAGAAGCTGACGCGGCTTCGGGCGGCCGGTCCGGAGGGCGGTCTTGCGAGCCTGGCCGGTGGATGGAAGGGCTCGGAGGAACTGGCCCGCCTGGTGCGCCGGAACCGACGCTCCCGCTGAGCCGACGAACTACTCTTTTCCTGATTCCCCGGTGTCGTCCGCTGGACGGTCCCGGGGCCGGGGCAGGTGTCTCCCGTAATGACGGCATACCTATTTCACGCCGACGCGATCGCTGAAGCTCTCCGGTCCGAGCCTCGGGATACGTACATCGAGTGGCTGCGCTCCCTGCCACGCGAGGAGCAGTTCACCAGTGCGATATCCGTCGCCGAGTTGTATCGCGGAGCCGACGAGTCCCGAGACCCCGAAGGCAACATCGAGCACATCGAGGAGCGGGTGCTGCCCGCCCTGACCGTTCTGCCCTTCGACGTCGCGACCGCCCGTGCGTTCGCCGAGCTGACCGCCGAGACCCCCCGCCTGGATCTGCCGACCCGGGAGCTCCAGGTGGCCGCCACGGCCATCTACCACGGGTTGGAGGTCGTGACCTCGCGCACCGGGAAGTTCCGACAGGTGCCCGGCCTCGTGGTGCACCCGCTTCCCCGCCCGCGCCGCCGAGGCTGATCCTCTCCTTGATTCGACCGGCACCTTGATTACTCTGGTATCGGGAGCGGGCAGCTCGACGTGGAGGGCACGAGCCCTGCGCGCCGACCGGGACTCTGCGCGAGGAGGCAGCCATGGCGGAGACGCCGAAGCACGCGGCAGGTACGTTTTGCTGGGCCGAGCTGGCATCCAGCGACCAGGGAGCGGCACGCTCGTTCTATTCGGCGCTGTTCGGTTGGGAAACGGAGGAGGTCCCCATGTCCGGGGACTCGACGTATACCATGTTCCACCTCGGCGGCAAGTACACGGCGGCCCTGTACCAGGCGGATCCCAAGCAGCCGAATTCCGGGACCGACTGCTGGGGATCCTACGTGGCGGTGGATTCAGTCGACGAGGCGACCGAGAGGGCCCGGGGGCTGGGCGGCCTCGTGCTCGCCGGACCCTTCGATGTAACCGAGTCGGGCCGCATGTCGGTGGTGCAGGATCCGACCGGGGCACTGTTCTACCTGTGGCAGGCGGTCAATCACCACGGCGTGGGGCTCAAGTCCGAGCACGGGGCGCTGTGCTGGAACGAGCTTCTGACCCTCGACACGAACGCGGCGAGAGCCTTCTACGGAGGGCTGTTCGGCTGGACGGCGCACGACCAGGAGATGCCTCCACCGACTGGTACTTATACGAGCTTCCTTCTCGGCGAGTCCCCGACCGGCGGGATGATGCAGATCCAGAAGGAGTGGGGTGAGGTGCCACCGCATTGGGCCACCTACTTCTCGGTCGACGACTGTGACGCGACCGTCGCAAAGGCCGTCGAACTTGGAGCGTCACCGGTCGCGCACACGATAGACATCCCGGGTGTGGGACGGTTCGCGTGGCTGTCCGACCCGCTGGGAGCCACCTTCGCGGTGATCACGCTGGTCGAGCGCTAGTCGGCGCCGGTGCGGGCCGGCCCTGACCCGTGTCCGCGCCGGGTCAGGGCCAGCGCCACTCGTTTCCCTTCAGGCGTCGGATCGCTTCGAGCGTGTCAGAAGGAAAATCGGATTTCATCATCCAATCCAGGTACTCTTCCTGTTCGCGCACCGGCTTGCCCGCGTGCTTACCGAAGTTGAACACGACCTCCCCACCCGGGGTCTGTCGCAGGCGCCGTGACCGGTCGACCTCTCCCCGTGGACGACTTCGGTCCAGGAGATCGTAGTCTTCCAGTGCCCACGCCCGCTTCATGGCGCGGGCGAGTGGCAGCAGGGCCTCCGCGTCGGATAGCGCCGAATGCGCACCCGAGTGCCCGTGGCCGAGGAAGCGCTGCACCGCCAGGTCCAGGGTCCGCCGCTCCGACTGAGCCCAGACGCGCAGGAGATCGATCTCCGGAAGAGCCGCCAGGTCGAGTCCCGGCTCACCCGCCCGACGAAGCTCGGCGTCGATCATCACCGTGTCGTAGCTCCTCGAGTTGTATCCCATGATCACGGCGTCCTGGAGCATCGCCTGGACGGTCGATGCGTGCACGGCAAAGCCGTCACAATGCGCCACGTCGGCGTCCGAGATCCCGTGGACCGACGTGGCCGCGGGGGGTATCGGAAGGCCGGGGTGGAATCGCCGGTCCAGGAGTACCAGGCCGTCCTCGGCCCGCACGATCGCCAGTTCCACGATCCGATCTTCCCTCGGATCGAGGCCCGTGGCTTCCAGGTCCACGGCGACCACTCGTTCCCACATGATGAGCCTCTCCTTGGTGAGTGGGGGGGGCACACCAGTCTACACCCCTTTGTATGCAAAGTCTCATCCGGAACGCTCGGAACACTGCCCCACCTCGAGTTCCCGGCCACGGCCCCGCCGCCCGCGAAACCTGTTCCCGCCCGACGTGTTTACCCATACGTTGGAGGGAACCCGTCGCTTCTGGAGGATTGTCGGTATGACGCCTGACAGCACCCCGGTCATCAAGGGAGCGTTTCCGTCGCCGGAATCGCGCGACCAGGCTGATTCATCGTCGGCCGGAGCCGGTGGCGATGCGGTCATCCTCCACCTCACGGGCCCTCACCGCGGTACGCGCCAGCATTTGACCGACGTGCAGGCCCTCATCGGTACTGCGGGCGACGCCGTGGTGCACTTCCCTGTAGGGGAGGACCCGGCGGTGGCCCAGCGGCACGCAGCACTGGTGCGAGGCGAAGACGGTTGGTCCGTGCTCGAGGTGGAGGGCCAGGTCTTTTTGAACAGCGCCGACGTTCCCGGACTCCAGGGCCGTGAGACCCTGGTTCCCGGCGACATACTCGAAGTCGGCACTGGTGGGCCGGTGATCCGCTTCGTGATGGAGACCAGGAACGCCCCGTCCTACAAGTCCGTGAAGGAGGCCTTGCGTGACTGCGTGGACTGCGCCCGCCACGGGAGGGGCGGACTTCTTAGCCGATTCGCCCTGTTCGTAGGGTCCCTCCCGAGAGAGATGCTGACTCGAACGTCTCCACGGACCCGTGTCGTGGTGGGCGGCGCGCTGGCCGTGCTGTTCGTCACCGCCGGTGGCCTCGTCGCGTACGGGCTGCGCATCGAGCGACGGATCGGTGCGGAAGAGGCGCGGAGCGCGCGTGTAGCCGAGGCGCTGGCCGGCCTCTCCACCCTCGCCGAGGGAGACCCCGAGGCTCGCGCCCTGGTAGCCGAGCTCCAGGACGCCCTTACCGGACGCATTGAAGCACTCGAAGAGATGAGCGATGCCGGACGGCGGGTCGTGATGGCCGCCTCCTCCTCGGTGATCTTCGTGCAGGGTGGATACCAGATGATCGAGAGCGACTCCGGCCGCCCGCTCCGGATTCTGCTCGGACCGTCGGGGGCGCCGCGAGTCGGGCCAGGCGGCATCCCTCTGACGACGACCGAAGGGGACGGCCCCGTCTTCGAAGTGCAGTTCACCGGAAGTGCGTGGCTCGCGACGGACGACGGTCTGCTGGTGACCAATCGGCACGTGGCCATCCCCTGGAGCGAGAACGACCAGGTCGGTCCGATCTTCGAGCGAGGCTTCGAGCCGCGGCTGCGCCTGCTGGGCTACCTGCCGGACCGTGCCGAACCGGTCGAGCTATCGTTCGTTGCAGCCAGCCGGGAAGTCGACCTCGCGGTGGTCCGGGCGCCCGAGATGGCGGGCCGCGAGCCCCTGGTCCTGGCGGACGACAACCCGGGACCCGGCCAGGAGATCATCGTGCTCGGCTATCCAGCGGGAATCGACGCCTTGCTGGCCCGGTCGGGGGCCGTCTTCGTGGACTCACTGATGCGCCGGCGCCCCGATTTCTGGAGCGTGGTGAAGGAACTCTCCGAGGCCGGGTTCATTCGCCCGCTCGCCACCCGAGGCATCGTCGGCCAGGTGACTCCCTCGACGGTCGCCTACGATGCCGAGACGACGCGTGGGGGCAGCGGCGGACCTGTCCTGTCACTCGACGGAGAGGTCGTGGCCGTCACGTTCGCCATCCTGGCCGAGTTCGGCGGATCGAATCTCGGCGTGCCGGCTGAAGAGGTCCGCCGACTCCTGACCGAAGCCGCCGAGCTCAGCGATCGCGACGAGCCCTGACCTCCGCCAGCCGCCGCAGAACCTCGTGACGGTTCCCGTTGGACCGTGGAAGGCGCCTAACCGTTGCCAGCGCCTTCCGGGTACCGGGTGTTCCATGGGTGTCGCAATGCCGCCATCCCGGGCGGCGATCCGTACAACCATACAGGGGTGCGCCATGACTCGTTCGCCTTTCCGTCTGCCCTTCCTCGCTGCGTTCCTCATTTCGGCCGGCCTCGCAGGCTGCGCCGAGCAAGAGGTGGCAGAGACCGGAGACCTCGACTATGCGGTCAGCTTCCTGGGCCGCGAGGTGGACCTCGAGCCGTATTTCCAGGACTATCCATACGGTGGTTGGAATGCCGATTTCGAGTCCGGGAAACTGTTCTACCGGCACACCACCCCCGAGGGCACCTGGCTCATGGTGCAGGATCTGTCGGTGGGCGAGGGAGAGCTCGTCGATCCCGAAGCCGGACAGCGCGTGTTCGACATCGATCTCTCGACCCGCAACCTGTGGGGCATGCAATACGACTCGATCCGCGGGGACATGATCGCCCAGGCGGACGAGCGGAATGACGAGGTGATGAACCTCTACCGCCTCTCGCTCAAGGACGGCACCCTCGAGAAGCTGACCGATGTCCCTTACATCTACGGTTGGGATTTCTCCAAGGACGGCCAGACGATCGGATACATCGCCCGGTACGGAGAGGCGGAGCCGTACCGGAACTGCCTGACGCTGCTCGACCTCGAATCGGGACAATCCACCGAGGTCCTGTGCCAGGAAGGCGGCGAACACCGCATGGTGTGGACCTCCGTCAACTTCCGGCCAGCCGGCGACGGGGTGGTTATTCGTCTCAACAAGGATGGACATCGGAGCCACGGAAACCTGGCCTACGTGGACCTGGCCGACCCGAGTCTCGACTTTCTGCTGCCGGATGGGGTGGAGCGTCAGTCCGTGGGCTCGTACACGAAGGGGTGGCTGGACGACGACCGCTTCGTGTATACGTCCGACGAGAGCGGCTTCTCCAATCTCTACATCTACGACCTCGCGGCCCGCTCCTCTCGCTCCCTGACCTCGGTGGACGAGAACGCGTGGTTCGCGCTCCTCGATACGGAGGAAGGACGGAAGATCCTCCAGGTGCTGGCCCGGCCGCACGAGAACGTGCTGCAGGTGCTGGATCCCGAGTCCGGCGAGGTCCTCGGCGAGCAGACGCTCGACGTGAGCCTGGGGGTGATGGGATTCGACGATCACGACCAGTTCGTGGTCGGCCAGACGTCCGCCTCGTCCCCGTTCCAGGGCGACGAAATGAAGGTCGTCATGGAAGACGGACGGGCGACGTTCGCCTTCCAACCCAAGATCCGCCTTCCGGACGAGTACCTGGCGGCCATCCAGCAATGCGACGTCGAGCGGGTGGAATTCCCGACGTTCGATATCGACCCGGCAACGGGCGAGCCGAGAATGCTGCACGCCTTCCTGTTCACGCCGCGCGCGGACCGGGAGGATCCGGAATCGCGCCTGGCAGTCATCACCTCGTTCTACGGGGGTGGCAACTACTTCAGCACCGGAACCCAGGTCTTCTGCGAGGCCGGGATCTCTTGGCTGTCGCCTGCGGTCAGGGGAAGCTCGGGGTTCGGCAAGGACTTCATGGCGTTGAACGACCGGGACCTTGGAGGCGACGAGATCATCGACCTGTTCTACGGCGCACGGTTCCTGGAGCACAAGCTCGGTCTCGACGCCCGCCAGATCGGGGTGGCCGGTGGTTCACACGGCGGGTACGCGACCATGCGAGCCCTGACGTTTCCGCCGGAGACGAACGGGCGGGGTGAGGACTACGACTTCGGGTTCGGGATGAGTCACGCCGGCTTCTCCAACATCGTGTCGTTCTATGACGCCACGAACATCCCCGACTGGATCGTCCTCGAGGCCGGCGACCCCGCGACCGAGAGCGAGAAGCTCCTCGATCGCTCTCCGATCAGCCACGTGGACCTGCTCGATTCGCCGATTCTCCTGACGCACGGCTCGAATGACAACCGCGTCGGAGTCACCGAGAGCCGCTCGTTCGTCGAGGCAGCCCGGCGACTGGAGAAACCCGTCACGTACGTGGAGTTCGAGGGCCAGGGGCACGGAATCTCGGGGCTGGAGAACCAGGTCACCTACTACCAGACCCGATTCGACTTCCTGGAGAGCGTCGTGTGCGGGGTGGAAGGTACCCGGATAGAGGACTGCGCCGGGACCGATTGAGGCGCGGCCTCATCACCAGCCGGTGGCGAGGGAGACGGCCCCTCGCCACCCTGACGTCTCATCATCGGCCCTCGGGGTTCGTGTCCGATCCCTATTAGTACGGGAAGCGTAAGACACACGTGTGCCAACCCTGCCCGCACACCCTAGGTTGTCGCCCTTGTCCGTCCGCCGGTGCCAGGTGACCGCCGGCCGAGAAGCCGACTCAACGGAGAGCGCATGAACGCCGAGCCGATCTTCACCGACCTCATCGGGATCATGGCGGTGATCCTCATGGTTCCCGTCATCTTCATCTGGCTGGAGAGGACGACGGGGTGGAAGGTGTTCAACTACCTGCCCGCGATCATCTGGATCTTCCTCACGCCGGTGTTCCTGAGCAACTTCGGGGTGATCCCGCGGCAGAGCCCGGTCTATGACACGTTCAAGTCCTTCGCGGTGCCGCTGTTCATCGTCCTGATGCTGCTCGACATCAACATCAAGGAAGCGATGAAGGTGGCGTGGCGCGGAGCGGTCGTCCTGGTGATTGGCTCTGTGGGAGTAGTGGTGGGAGCGGTCGTCGCTTTCGTGCTGTTTCGGTCAAACCTGCCACCCAACTCGTGGTCCGGGTTCGGGGCGCTGGCGGGCAGCTGGATCGGGGGAACGGGCAATCTCGCGGCCGTGGCCGAAAGCCTGAACACCCCGAGCGAGCAGCTCGGCCTGGTGGTGATCGTCGACAACTTCGTCTACCTGGCCTACTTCCCCCTGATCCTGGTGTGCAAACGGTGGGCGAAACCGTTCAACCGGTGGACAGGAGTGTCACAAGCGCAGCTGGACCACTTCACGGAGGCGACGCAGAACGTCGAGCGAAAGACGCACGAGGTTCACTTCCGGGATATCCTGACGCTCATCGGGTGGGCCTTCGTGGCCATGCTGGCGGCGAACTGGCTGTCCAGCCTGATTCCGCCCCTGCCTCCGGTGCTCACCCAGAGAACATGGGCCCTCCTCCTCGTCACGACGTTCGGGATCCTGATGTCAGCGACGAAGCTCAGAGACGTACCGGGCACAGAGCCGCTGGCCATGGCGTTCGTCTACATCTACATGACCATGATCGGCGCCTCAGCGGACCTGCGAGAGCTCGGTGGCGGGCAGTTCTTCCTCATTGCCGGCTTCCTCACCATTACGATCCACCTGGTCTTCGTCCTGCTCGGCGCCAAGATCATGAAGCTCGACGTCAGTATGGCCGCCGTCGCCAGCGTCGCAGCCGTCGGCGGAGCCGCATCGGCACCGGTGGCCGCCGGCTATCACAGGGAAGAGCTCGTGCCGATCTCGATCATGCTGGCCCTGATCGGATACGCGCTCGGCAACTACCTGGGCGTGGCCACGGCGTACCTGTGCAACATGCTCGGGTGATCGAAACTCTCCCCTTGTCCCCTCCGTAGAGATCCGTGGCAAGCGGATTCCGCCGCAGGGACCACCTGTGTGGTTGTGGGGCGGTGTGGACTACGGGTTGAAGGGGACAGCCATGAACGGGTTCTTCAAGGACGTCAAGTACGGCGTCCGCATGCTCATCGGTTCTCCGGTACTCTCTCTCATCGCCATCGTCGCATTCTCTCTAGGAATCGGGCTCACCACCACGGTGTTCAGCATCGTCAACGGCGCCATGTACAAGGGACTGCCGTTCGAGCAGGCGGACCGGATCGTATCGATCTGGCGAACGAATCCGGAGCGCGACATCGACCGCGGCGGCATTTCGCTGCATGACTTCGTGGACTACCAGGACCAACAGACGAGCCTCGAGTCCTTCGGTCTGTGGAACCAGGGCGCGGTCAATCTCGTGGGCGGGGACGGCGAGCCGGAGCGTTACGCCGGAGCCATGGTCACCGCGAACATGTTTGATATCCTCCGGGTGGCGCCTGTCGCCGGCCGCGGCTTCCTCCCCGGTGAAGACGAGCCGGGAGCGGACCCGGTGATGATCATCGGCTACGAAGTCTGGCAGGAGAAGTTCGACGGCTCGGCGGACGTGGTGGGGATGACGGTGCGTACCAACGGAGAGCAGCGCACCATCGTCGGGGTGGCCCCGGAGGGATTCAAGTTCCCGATGGAAGCCGACATGTGGGCTCCCATGGAAATCGATCCCCTGGAGAACGAGCGAGGCGAGGGCCCACAGTTGCCGGGGTTCGGCAGGCTTCGCGACGGCGTTTCGCTCGACCGGGCCTCCGCCGATTTCGCCACCATCGGGCTGCGACTCGAATCGCAGTACCCCGATGCAAACGAGGGCTTCGCTCCCCTGGTCGAACCGTTTACGAAGTTCGTGATCGGGGATGAACTTTTCGGCGTCCTCATGGCCATGTTGGGCGCGGCCATCGGAGTGCTCCTCATCGCCTGCGCCAATGTCGCCAACCTGCTGTTCGCACGGGCAGCGGGGCGGGAGAAGGAAGTGGCGGTCCGCTCGGCCATGGGAGCCAGGCGCCGCAGAATCATCCGGCAGCTCCTGATCGAGGTGGGGGTGCTCTCTATTGCCGGAGCAGCGATCGGCATGTTGATCGGGGTCGCAGGCATCGCCTGGTTCAACCGGGGCGTCGCGACCAATCCGCCGCCCTTCTGGATGAGCTTCGATCTCGACGCTCGCGTCATGGGTTTCGTGATCCTGATCACGGCCCTTTCGGCGATCGCGGCGGGCCTGTTTCCGGCCATCCGGGCGACCGGTCGCGGCATGAACGAAGCGCTGAAGGACGAAGGACGAGGATCGTCAGGGCTCCGAATGGGCCGCATCACGTCGATTATCGTGATCGCCGAGATCGCCGTGTCGTGCGGGCTCCTGATCGCCGCGGGCCTGATGATCAAGAGCGTGACGCAGCTTCGAACCGTCGATCTGCCGTTCGCGGTCGAGAACATCTTCACGGCTCGCCTGAACCTGCCGGCAACCGACTACCCGGAATCCAACGATCGCACCGACTTCTATCGGGAGTTGTTGCAGCGGCTGCAGACGACGCCCGGCGTAGAAGCAGCGACTCTCTCGGACGGCCTGCCCGCGCGCGGAAACGGGATGCGGACCTTCGAGATCGAGGGGGGTGACTATCCGACAGAGGACGACTTCCCCCGGGCCCGAGAGGGGATCGTAACACCGGGTTACTTCTCCACCTTCCAGACCCGGGTTCTCGACGGCAGGGCGTTCGAATTCTCGGACACCCGCGACAACCTGCCGGTGGCCCTGGTCAACCGGAGCTTCGTCCGTGAGTACTTCGAAGACGGTGAAGGACTCGGAAAGAGGTTTCGGATTCACCAGGGAGAAGACGTCTACGAATGGATGACCGTGGTGGGCGTCGTGCCCGACATGAAGATGGAGGGAATCGGCAATAACCAGGAGAGCCCGGCTGGCTACTATGTCGCCGTAGCTCAATTCGGAGAGATCCTGGGCAACACCGTGAGCGTAGGTGTTCGGACGACCGGGGATCCGTCAGGCCTCGCATCTCGGGTGCGGGAGACGGTCGCAACCATGGATCCGAATCTCCCGATCTACGACGCCCTGCCGATGCAACAGGTCATCGACGACGCGACCTGGTTCTATACGACATTCGGAACTCTGTTCATGGCGTTCGGTTTCGTGGCGCTGTTCCTGGCCGCGGTCGGCCTGTACGGCGTGATGTCGTTCACGGTGAGCCAGCGCACGCGCGAGATGGGAATCCGGATGGCGCTTGGGGCCTACGACGCTGGACTGATCCGACTGGCCATGCGACGCGGTCTCAAGCAACTCGCGATAGGAATCTCGATTGGGATCGGATTGGCCGCAGTTGCCACGCGGCCCCTGCAGATCATCCTGTACGAAGTGGATGCCCGGGACCCGGTGATCTTTGGAGGCGTCGTCCTGACGCTGGCCCTGATCGGACTACTGGCCACGTATATCCCGGCGCGGCGTGTGAGCAGGATCCATCCAGCCGAGGCGTTGTCTCCGGGTTGATCGATCGGCCGCCAGGCGGACTCAGCCGTCAGGGTCCGCCTGCGCCGGATCGTACACTCGCATGAAGGCGATCGTCATCGGCAGGGGGTCGCCTTCGAGGCGGGTCAGCACGTGGAGCCGTCCCGTACCCGTGTGAGTCGAGTACTCTTCGGTCATCGTGATCCCCCGGTCGAGCTTGCGCTCGATGGTCAGCCGGCCCTGTGACCATCCGGCCCGGTACTCCACCTCGAGGTCCTCGGACACCCGCATCTTCTGCTTCCGTCCGTCCGTGAACAGCGTGAGGTCCCGGTCCGGGTATGCGATCGTTACCGTCGAGTCCGTCGCGGCAATCGCGAAGCCTTCCGCTGCGCGCCGTATCACATCCAGTGACGAACCATCCGTGGGCCGACCGCCTCCGCCGGGTGGCCTTCCACCTGGAGGTTGGGCCCCACCCCGCACGTTTCTGAGCTGGTCGTCCGGATCATCGCTCAGGGCCCGGTTCAGGGACCAATCACCGGCGAGGCCATTTGACACGCCGGCGCTCACTTCCGCTTCCTGCCCAGTGGCCGGACTCGCCCCGGCCGCCACAAAGAGAACGGCAGCTATCAGCCCCCGCCGGGACAGAGTTTTCCACATCACGCTCAAATGCCCTCCCTGGATTCCAGATCCGCCCACCAATTGGGACCAGCCCTCCGAACGGTGTATTCCCCATGCCCACGCCGGTTCCACTCCATACCCCCTGTCGGGCACGGGATATGCAAAGTAGCGGGTGGTCAGGATACTAACCCAAAAG
>Ga0272442_10004162_pt1 | contig 19909 bp, 11 predicted proteins | sample SSMForm2O_FD_200262 | JGI IMG/M metagenome (GOLD analysis project Ga0272442, IMG submission 200262) | Marine sediment archaeal communities from Little Sippewissett salt marsh, Falmouth, MA, United States - SSM-Form-2O | ecosystem: Environmental > Aquatic > Marine > Wetlands > Sediment ... | reverse complement strand
GGTGGATGGTCGAGCTGGTCCTGCACAACCCGAAGGACGGCTCGCTGGCGCGGTGCCTGTACGTCGGGCGCAGCAACCAGCCGCGCCAACTGCGGCGGCTCGCGTTCCCGTCGCGCGTGAAGGCGGTCGAGGGCAACCGGGTTGTACTGGAGCGGCCGACGCGCCTGCCCGTCCGCACCGAGTGGAAGCCGGCCCTCCATGCCTACGCGCCCGCAGTCCAGGAGGTCGGCGTCGAGGATCTGACCATCGAGTTCAAGGCGGCCCGCTACGCCGGCCACCTGTACGAACCGGGCTACAACGGGATCCGGTTCGACTACGTGGTGAACTGCTGGGTCCGCGGCGTCAAGATCTTGAACGCGGACAACGCGATCGCCCTTGGCGGCTGCGACTTCTGCACCTTTCGCGACCTCACGTTCGGTCACACCGACGCCACCCGGCTGAAGGGGCGGGTCAGCGGCCACCACGGCGTCTGCATCAACAAGTCCAACGACTGCCTGGTCACCGCCTTCGAGTTCCGCACCCAGTTCATCCACGACCTGACCGTATCGTGGTGGTCGGCGGGCTGCGTCTTCTCGGACGGCAGAGGGCAGGACGTGAACTTCGACCATCACCGCCACGGATCGCACGAGAACCTGTTCACGAACATCGACGTGGGCCGGGGCGGGCGGCCGTGGCAGAGCAGCGGCGCCGGGAACCCGCCGTTCTCGCACTCCGCGGCGCGGTCGACGTTCTGGGGGCTGCGGTCGAAGCAGCCGCTGCCCGTGCCCATCATCGACTTCGGCCCGCAGCTCAACTTCGTGGGGATGGAGATGCGACCCCTGGCGCCGAAGGAATCGCCCCGGCACGCGAAGCTGCCCGTGCGGTGGCGGATGCGCAAGCCGTGCACCGGCGAGCGTTTCGCGGACATCACGAAGGCGGAGTCACGGACGCGGACGGCCGACGGCGAGGAGCGCCACTGGCTCGAGCGGATCGACCCGGCCGGCCTGTCGCCGCCGAACATCCACGCGGCGCAGCGCGCCCGAAGGCTGAAACAGAAGGCGAAGGATGGAGTCGGAGGCCGAGCCCCGCCACCGGCGGAGTGACCGCGTCCGACCGCGGCGCTTGACTCGCCTTCGGCGCTCCGTATAATCCGGCGTTCAGGAGCAGACCGGCCCCACCCGGAGAAGGCGGGCTCCCTCCCCACGCTCGTCGAGAGGATGCGTCTTTGGTCTCGTTGCCGCCGAGGGGGCGCCGGCCGTTCCTGCCGGGAATGCTCTGCGCAATCATCCTTGGCTTGCACTTGGCTCACCCACTGCCAGCGCCGGGCGCCGCCGCGCCGCCCGCCGATCCGCCGAAGCCACCCACCCGCAGAGATCCGTACAAAGACTTGTACACGAGGTACGTGCCGGACTTCGTCGGGAAGATCAACCAGCGTCACGGCTACGGTGGCGACTTTCGCGGCTGGAAAATGCCCGAGAAGAAGATGAGGTTATCCAGTGAACCTTCCTTTTTCACTCTCAACCTGATCAAGCAGGACCTGCGGGCCAACGCGCTGGTCAAAGCGGGGCTGGCCAGGGAGCGCCTCGGCGGCTACCGCGAGGCCCTGAAGATGTACCAGATCGTCATCGACAAGTATCCACACGACCTGTACCGCGTGTCGAGCTTCGGCGTGTTCGTCCCCATCTCGCAGTACTGCCAGCGCCGCATCCTGGGCTTTCCGGCGTCGGACCTGGAGCACTACCGCACGCTCCAAGACGCCCGGGCCAGGGAGGCGTTCGAGCAGGCCCGGCGCAAGAACTCGCTGATCGGCCTGTCGGAGATCGTGGACCGGATGCTGGCCACGTCCTACGGCGGCCGGGCCATTCTGGAGCTGGGGAACGCGTCGCTGGACACGGGGCACTACCTGGCGGCACTGGAGTACTACACGACCATCCGGGATTTCTTCCCGCCCGCCGAGCTGCGCACCCGCGAACTGGCGCTCAAGATGGCGTACTGCCGGAAGATGCTCGGCGACGCCGTGGGGAAGCCCATTCCCGAACTTCCGAGCGCGCTTCCCCAGCAGCACATCGAGCGGTTGGAAGGGGTCCTCCGCTCGGCGCGGCGCGACAAACCGCCCTTCCACTCGCAACTCAGCAGCGCTCCGTACCTGACCGACAACGATTACACCCTCCTGCCGCCGACCGACGACCCCCTGTCGCTCAAGACGCCGGTATGGAAGCGGACGCTGCCCGGCTCGCGGACCGACTTTATGGTCTACACGCACCCGGTGGTCGCCGGCAACAGCGTCATCTACCGGCACAAGAATATCGTCTACGCCCGCTCGATCCTGAACGGCGAGCTGCGGTGGAAGAACGACCTGGGCGGCCGCGCCACCTGGCAGACGTGGGTCGGGCGCAAGTTCCCGGCGGAGGACGTGCTGGTCCAGGACGGGCTCGTCTTCACGACGATGTACAAGGGCGGGCCGTCGCTGGTGGCGCTGGACGAGGTCACCGGGCAGTTGCGGTGGGCGTACGGGCCGATGGTCGCGTCGACCGTCGAGGAGGCGCGGATGCGGTTCGAATCGGCGCCGTCGGGCGGGCCGCGGACCGTCTTTGCCGGCTACGTCCTGGACAACATCGACGGCGAGACGCACACGGACACGGAGTACGGGATCATCGCCTTCGAGAGCGCGACCGGCCGGGTGCAGTGGCGCAAGCCGCTGTGCCGCCTGGTCCCCGGCAAGTTCTCCGCCGGCTTCGCGGTGAGCCGGCGGAACCGAATCCGCAGCTACACCTCGCCGCCGCTCTACCACCAGGGCACGGTGTACTACAACACCAATGCAGGGGCGATCGCGGCGCTTGACGCGCGGTCCGGCCGGGTCAAGTGGCTGATGCGATATCCCTACTACCCCGGCATCCACGATGCGACGCGGCCGTTCGGCGGGTTCGCGCGATACACGCCGAAACGGATGAACAGCGTGATCCTGTGGTACAACCAGATCCCGCTGGTGATCGGGGATCACCTGTACGTGCAGCCGGTGGACACGAAGATGATCCTGTGTCTGGACCGGCGGAACGGCAAGGTGCTGTGGACGAGAGTCAAGGGGAGCCACCGTGGCAACCGGGGCCAATTGTCCGACGGGTCCGCGTCGTACTTCCTGGGCCCCCTGCCGACCGGCGAGTTGGTGATGGTCTACAGCAGCCGCACAGCCGCCGTCCACCTGCTGGACCCGAAGAACGGCAAGACGATCTGGCGCTCGGGGGACCTGGTCGCGCCGATCGGCCACCCCTCGATGCACCATTATTTCTACTTCGGCAGCGGGGTGGGTATCGGGGCCGGCGCCGACCGATGGACCTACCAACTGGCCGCCCGGCCGTTCCTCTCCTCCGACGGTACCCTGTACGTGACCTCGTTCCACTACTGGGCCTATCCCGTGTATGGCTGGGCCACGAACCTGTGTCGGATCTCCCTCCGGGACCGTAAGGTCCTTGGCCGGCGGCGCTATCTGAGCGGCGAACTCGTGAACCGGGCGCGACACGACATCGGGTGGGCGCCCGCCCTCCTCAAACAGCTGGAGGCGCTGCCGCACAAATCCGCCCAGACCAAGTCCCGGATGAAGGCGTACCGGGAAATGGCGGCCGACACGGTGCCGGTGAACAAACACGAGCCGTTCCTGCCCCACTCGCGGGTGACGTTCAAGCTCTACGGCGCGCTGTTCGAGCTCCGGTTCGGCCCGCGGTACGTCGCCATGGTATACAACCGAGCGGCGGTGCGCGATGTGCTGGCGAAGCGGACCGGCCCGGAGGCGGACTTCGCCCGGGCCGAGCTCGCCTTTGACGACGCCCGCTATCGCCAGGCGGCCCGGCTGCTCGAGAAGTGCCTGGCCACGATCTCGTCGGAGGACCTCGACTTCCGGGCCATCATCAACCAGCAGCTCTTCCGGGTGCACCAGAACGTCGCCCGCAGCGGCATTCGCGCCGGAGACCCGGATGGGGAACTGAAAAACTGCCTGGGCATGTCGCGCACGGCGAGCACCCTGGCGGAGGAGATGGAGACGCTCTTCGCGCTGTCCGAGGCGTTCGAGCGCAAGGCGAACCTCGCGGCGGCCAGTCGCTGCCTGCAGAGCGTCGTCAACACGTACGGTCATCACGAGTACCCCGTGGCCCGGGCAGGTGTGCTGGGCGAGAGTCGGGTGCTCGGCACCGCCGCCCGCGTGATGGACCGGGCCCGCACCTATGTGAACCGGGATTTCTACGGGCGCGAGATGTTTCGCAGCCTGACGCTCCTCCAGCGCGGGCTGCCGCTGTACGCGAGCACGCTGTCCCCGCTGCCCAAGGACTTCACGATGCGGGCGGGGGATCTGGCGGCGGCGCGCCTGATCCGCCTGCAGAAGACCTTCCCACAATTCGCGGCGACGCTCGAGGCGGCGGCCCGGACGGCCCTGCCCGGGCGCGGCGGCGAGGAGCAGTTCTATCGGCTCGGCGAGTTCGCCGGCACGCAGACGGCGCAAACCGTCCTCGACGGCCTGTTCGCCGCCGCCGCCCAGCGGAAGGGGCTCGAGCAGCGGCGCCAGATGTGGCGCCTCGCCGATGCCGCGCGAGTCTGCGGCCTGCGCGTGCCCGACGCGTTCCGGGCCCAGGTCTCCGCGCCGGCCGCGGCCCCGCCGCCCGTGGCGCTGGCCGCCGAATACGACGAACGCCGGCATGACTTCAAAGACGTGGAGGGCGCGGCGCGGCTGGTACTCGAACGGCGCGGCGACCGCGCCCGGCACCCGGAGCTCGTCTTCTTCGGCGCCCGGGTCCGAAAGCGACTGGACAACAAATTCCTCCTCACCTGCATGGACCTGAACACCGCGAAGGTCGTGTGGGAGGTGGCCGACATCCGGCTGCGGGGCTACGGCCAGGAGCCCGGCTTCTTCGAGGCGTTCGTGTTCGGCGACCTCGTCGTCGTGCACGGGCTGTACGACGTGCTGGCGTTCGACGTCGAGAAGGGCGCCCTGCGGTGGCGGTATCGCGTCCCCTTCGACTTTGAGATCAAGCACGCGGTGATGAGCGGCGACCTCTTGGTCCTGTCCGGCAAGGCCGAGACGCTCGCCCTCTACATCCCCACGGCCAACCCGAACGGCGCGGTGGCCTGGCAGGTGAAGGAGCAGGGCGACGCGTATATCCCCTGCTACTTCGTCGGCCCTCCGAGCGGCTCGGGACCCGGGGCGACGTCGGGCGGCGACCGCCTCGTCCTCGTCCGCAAGATGCCGTTCAACGTGACCGTGCGGTACCGATCGACGGGCAAGCTGATCGGCCGTCTGGCGCTGCCCGACCTCTCGCTGTTCACCGATCATCCGCTGATCGACGGCGGGCCGCGCCAACTGCCCGCCGCCCATCACGGCGACCGGCTCGTGGTGACGGACGGATGGTACTACATCCTGATCGACACGCGCCGGATGGCGACCCGCTGGAAGCGGCTGATCGACGCCAACGACCTCACCCGCGACCCGGCTCTGCGCTTTGCCCTCAGCGACCGATACCTCGTCGTGCTGAAAGAAGACTACGACGTAAAGGCACTCCACATCCTTTCCAGCCAGACCGGCGAGCGGCTGTGCTACACAGACCCCAAAGTCCCCGCCTCGCCCCGGCCGATGTTCTCCACGATCCTCCGCGGAGACCGGGCTATCGGCCTGGCACCGCACCCCGGGCGCGGGTTCTACGTTGTGGCCCGCGACTGCAAGACCGGCAGGCTCCTCTACCAGACGCCGATGGCGAACTACGACTCGCGGCCGAGCCTCTCGCTCGTCCCCAAGGTGTTCGGCAACCATCTGGTCGTGAAGGTGCAGGACCGGCAGCGGTTCGAGCTCAACGTGTTCGACCTGCGGACGGGGAAGCTCGTTCACGCGATCCGGAAGAAGGGCGTGGGGCCGTTCGGCATCCACGGCCGCGCCTCGGCCACCGTTCAGAAGGGCCGCCTCCTCTTCCTCAGCAAGGACAACCTGAGCCTCTAAGAAGCGGGCATCGAACGTTGAACGTCGAAGGCCGAACGTCGAACACCGCGCCGCACACCGCGGCAAGCCATCGTCGCTTTCCGGTGTCCCCGGTTTCGCGTCTCTGCCTCCTGATTCTCCTGCCGTTTCTTGGGGTCGGCTGTCTCCAGATCGAGACCCGCGTGCGGCTCAACGAGGACGGGAGCGCCACGGTGACCGAGCGGCTTCGGTTCGCCAAGCGCCTGCTCGATCTGGGGACGAAGAGCGGCCCGGCCGGGGAGGTCGTGTCCCTGCTCACCCGGAAGGCATCGCTGGAACGCGCCCGGCACATGGGTAAGGGGACCCGGCTGGTCCGGCACGAAGTCCGGGACGCAGAGGGCGGAGCCCGAGAGTCCATCGCGGTGTTCAAGATTCCGGACTTCAAGGACTTCCGGTACGCCTCCCCGTACCTGGCCACGTACAACTACCCGAAGCACAACGTCATCCACTGCACCTTCACCCCGCTCTACCGGTGGAAGCACTGCTACCGAGAATACGTGCATCCGGGGCAGTTCGAGGTGGTTTTTACTCCGGCCACGCGGGAGCGCCCCGCGCGCCGCCCCAAGGACTGGAAGCCCCCGCCGCCGCCCACGCCGGCCGACCTCCAGGTCCTCCGCGACCTCCGCCCCGTGTTCCGCGATCTGCTGAAAGGGCTCCAATTCAAGCTCACGTTCGAGACCTACGCGCCGCTCAAACGCTACTACCGGTTCCGCGGCTGCCGCTCCGCACCCACCCGCTACGACTTGATCGACGTCTCGGACAAGAACCTGGACAAGGACGGCTTCGACTTTCTCGCCAACGAGGAGGTGATGGTGGACCTGCTCCGGATGCGCGTTACCTCGGGCAACGTGATGACGCACGTCGGCGGCGCCGTCGGCAACAAGACCGTGCCGCTGTTCCACCCGCAGCGGACCCCGCCCCTCTACTTCGGTCCCTCGCGCCAACTGTTCGACAAGTATTTCCGGGGAAAGACACTCGACTACGGGGCCCGATGGGGCGGAAAGCGCCCCGCCAAGTTCACACCCATCGCCGGCAAAGAAACGAAACAGAAGCGCAACACTTCGGCCACGCGTCGCAATCGTACGTGAGGAGTCTCCGCGTCGCGTCGTTTCTGTAGACCGGCTCCATGAGCCGGCGGGTTGTCAGACGGAGCCTATCGCGGGGCGGCCGGGAGCAGGATGGGGTTGACCAGCCAGTCGATGCCGACGAGGCGCTGGAGCGCCCTGAGCTTGTCGGTCGGCGGGATTTGCTTGTACCAACCGAGCGGGTCGCGCCTGCTGGGGGCGGCGAGGTAGGCGGCGGCGCGCCGGAGGGCTTCGGTCACGGGGGCGGGGGGCTTCTTGTGCTTCGCGGCCAGTTCCGAGAGCCTCATGAGTTCCTCGAGCGCCAGGTGCGGCGCCGCGGCGCGGTCGGGCAGCAACTTCGCCCAGGCCCGCGCGGCGTTGATCTGCTTTGCCGTCGGCGCCACCTTCAGGGACGGCGCCCGGAGTTGGGCGAAGTCGGCCGCGATGACGGCGGCCCTCTGTGCCTGGAGTGGGCCGCCGAGCCACTGGAGCAGGTTCTGCTTGAGGCGCGGGGCGCTGAGCTGGAGCAGGCACTGGGCGAGCAGCAGCGGCGACGCGGTGACGCGCTTCTCGCACACGCGGGCGAAGACGCCGCTAAGGTCGCCCCGCTGCGCGGTCCGGACCAGGCCGAGGATGGCGACGCCCTGCGCCGCCGGGGTCAAGTCGACCTTCCGCCCGCCATACAGGGCATGACTCGGCTTGGCCTCGAGCAGGCTGACCCAAGCGGCGCCCACCTCCGCCGGGTCGTCCTCACAGCTCTCCCGGATTCGCTGCACCAGCACGTCCGCCTGCTCGGCGCGCCGGATGCCCTTGCCAAGGATGGTCTGTACGGCCCAGAAGGTCATGACCCGGGCCCGAATCCGGACGGGGACGGCCTCCTCCGCGTCCACGCGGCGGAGGTATTCGAGGACGACGGCGTGGTACTTGTCCTCGCCCTCTCGGAGCGATTCCCGCAGGGCTCGGATGGCCAACGGGCTGGGGTACTGGTCGAGTTCGTGCCAGACCGCCTTCACCTGGGCTCGCGCCTGGGCGGTCGGTCGGGCCGTGGTGATGATGTGGTGGAGGCGTGCGACGGCGCGGCGCGCGGCCTCGAGCTCCTTGCTGTAGTCCCTGGGCCGCGCCGGGGTGACCGCGCATCCGGCCAGCAAAAAGAAAGCTGTGCAGACCGCCAGGAGCGGCCTGCACAGCCTGGAAGGGATACGACCTACTTCGCCAGCCACTCGGTGTCTCCCCACTTGAGCTGGAGAGGCTTGTCGGCGCCGAACGCCTCGTCGACGGCCTGTTCGTTTACGTGCGCCGCGGGATTCGGCTTCAACTCGCGGCTTTGGTCGAACACGACCGAGTCAGGCTTGAGCGTCTTCGCCGTGGTACCCCAACCGAGCGACAGCCGGTTGTACAGGAGCTGGTTCTTGACGTGGGGTTTGATGACCACAAAGATCCGGCTCTTGCGGGCTACGTCGACATTGTACTCGAACAGCGCGCCAAGGATCGGGATCTTGTTGAGCACGGGGATGTACCGCTTCTCCGTGGCCGCCGTCTCCTTGTCCATCCCGCTGAGGGTGAACACCTTCCCCGGGGTGAGGGTGACCGTGGTGGACGTGCGCCGCTCGGTGATGATCGGCGCGTCGAGCTTGGTGAAGCCCACCAGCGAGTTGACGGTCACCAGGACCGAGGCCGAGAGCGTCGTCGTTCCGATGGTCGGCGTGATAGCGAGGTAGACGCCCTCCGACTTCTCGCCGAACACGGTTCCCGGATCGGTGTTGGTTCGCTGGTTGTTCCCACCGGGTGCGTTGGGAGACGTGGACTGCTCCTGCTTAACGACCCAGCCGGTGTCGCGGTTGATGAGGGGCACGTCCCGCAGGAGCATGGTAGCGTAGCCCTGGAACGGGATACGCTTGAGGGAGGAGAACACGGCCGGCTGACCGTTCTGAACGCTCAGCCGGGTGTTGGTGAGGATCTTCGCGTTGCCGGTTTTGGCCGTGTAGTTGAGGAACTGGGCCAGGGCCGGTCCGCCGATGCCGATGATGGTGTTCAGCCCGTCGACCCCGGCGTTCCGTGCGACGGTGCCGCCGCCAAAGAGGAAGCCGCCGGTCAGCATGTTCTTCCATGCGTCCCAGTCGAGCCCGATCTTCGCCTCGTCGTCCTTCTCGATTTCATAGATCCTCACCTCGAACTCGACCTGCGGAACGGGCACGTCCATGAACTTGACGACGGCCAGTCCGCGGTTGAAGTCGGACTCGGAATCGCGGAAGTAGATGGTGTTGGTGGCGGCGTCCACGGCGCTGGCACCTTCGCCGGAGAGCTCCGACGCGACGAGAATGGCGTTGACGTCCGCTGCATCGCGGTGCTGCATGCGGTAGAAGTAACGCGTGTCACCGGGGCTGGAGGTGATCCCGCTCTGGTCGAACGCCGTGATCAGCTCGGCGATGCCCTTCATCTGGAACGGCGGGCAGACCACCTGGATGTAGTTCTCGACCGACCCGTCGGGCTTCGTGTACTTGAGGGTGCGGGCGACCCCGTTCTCGAGGGCCACCGCCTGGGCAACATAGGGCAGCACCTCCATGCACTTGGCGTTATTCAGCTTGAATACCTTCGTGACGTAGTCGTTCATCTGCGCCTTGTTGTCCGTGCGCAGAATCCGGAAGTTGTCGACCGAGGCCTTGATGGTCCGGTCGAAGTTGAGCACCTCGTCCTGGTTCTGCGCGGCCGCGCCAAACACGGTCCCGCTGGCGACCATCGCCAACAGCACTGCCGTCGCCAATACGGCGTTCCACTTGGCCATACGCCCTCCTCCTTTCCCGGACATCGGGCTAATGGGAACCGAACACCAAGCCAGCACGATCCCGGCTCAACGGCCACCAAGAGCTGCTTTCGGCGGGTCGCCGACCGGGGTAGCGGAGACTGTACCGGCGGCCGGCGGGCCTGTCAAGCATCATCTCCGAAAAAATTGGGGGTCGTCAGAGGGGCTGGGCGGCCGTTCTGGGCTGGTTTTCGGGCCCGCGGCGGGATGACGGGATCTTTCCGCCTTGTTCGGGCGGGAACGAGGCAAAAGAAGGTCGAGAAGGAAAGGAAGGTCGAGAAGGAGCCGGGCCCCCGGGCACTGCGGCGCCCGGGGACCGGCTTCGGGTTCGGGGGCCTTACTCTTGCCGTCCTTCGACGAGGACCTCGACCACGTGCGGGTCGGCCAGCGTCGACGTGTCGCCGAGCTGATCGACCGCGCCCTCGGCGATCTTGCGGAGGATGCGCCGCATGATCTTGCCCGAGCGGGTCTTGGGCAGCGCCGGGGCGAACTGAAGCTTGTCCGGCGTGGCGATCGGGCCGATCTCCTTGCGGACGTGCTTGACCAACTCCTTCTTCAACTCGTCGCTCGGCTCGACGCCGTCGACCAGGGTCACGAATGCGTACAGGCCCTGCCCCTTGATCTCGTGCGGCATGGGGGCCACGGCGGCCTCGGCCACCTTCTGGTGGCTGACCAGGGCGCTCTCGACCTCAGCGGTGCCGATGCGGTGGCCCGAGACGTTGACGACGTCATCGATCCGGCCCATCAGCCAGTAGTCGCCGTCCTTGTCGATCCGGCAGCCGTCGCCGGTGAAGTACAGATCCTTGTACATCGTCCAGTAGGTGTCGATGAACCGGTCGTGGTCGCCCCACATCGTCCGCATCATGCCCGGCCACGGCGTCTTGATGCACAGCTTGCCGCCTTCGCCGAGCTCGGCCTCGGAGCCGTCCTCGCGGAGGACGACGGGCTCGACGCCGAAGAAGGGGCGCGAGGCGCTGCCGGGCTTGAGGGTCATCGCGCCGGGCAGCGGCGTGATCATGAAGCCGCCGGTCTCGGTCTGCCACCAGGTGTCGACGATGGGGCAGCGGTTGCGGCCGACCTTCTCGTAGTACCAGATCCATGCTTCGGGGTTGATGGGCTCGCCGACCGAGCCGAGGATCTTGAGGCTGGACAAGTCATACTTGGCGGGCCACTCGTCGCCCTGGCGGATCAGCGCCCGGATGGCGGTCGGCGCGGTGTAGAACTGGGTGACGTTGAACTTGTCGATGACCGCCCAGTACCGTCCGGCGTCCGGGTAGAGCGGGGTGCTCTCGAACATCACGCTGGTGGCGCCGTTGGCCAGCGGACCGTAGACGATGTAACTGTGGCCGGTGACCCAGCCGATGTCCGCGGCGCAGAAGTAGATGTCGTCCTCTTTGAGGTCGAACGTCAATTTGTGCGTCAGCGTGATCCAGACGAGGTAGCCGCCGGTGGTGTGGACGACGCCTTTCGGCTTGCCCGTCGAGCCCGAGGTGTACAGGATGTAGAGTGGGTCCTCGGCGTTCATCACCTCGCATTCGCACTCGGTGGAGGCATCGGCCATCAGGTCGTGGTACCACACGTCGCGGCCGTCCTGCATCTCGACCTCGACGTCGGACCGCTTGACCACGACGACCTTCTCGATGGTGGGCGTCTGGGTCAGGGCGTCATCCGAGATCTTCTTGAGCGGGATGTCCTTGCCGGCGCGCTTCGAGACGTTGGCGGTGATCAGGACTTTGCAGTCGGAGTCGTTGATGCGGTCGCGGAGGGCGTCGGCGCTGAAGCCGCCGAACACGATGGAATGGATGGCGCCGATGCGGGCGCAGGCCATCATCACCACGGGCAGCTCCAGGATCATGCCCAGGTAGATGCAGACGCGGTCACCCTTGCCCACGCCCAGGCTCTTCAGGACGTTGGCGAACTTGCACACCTCGGCGTGCAGCTCCTTGTACGTGATCTTCTTGTCTTCGTCTGGCTCGTCACCCTGCCAGATGAGCGCCACCTTGTTCTCGCGCTCGGTGCCCAGGTGACGGTCCAGGCAGTTGTAGACGACATTCAGTTCGCCGTCCGCGAACCACGTATGTTTGACCACCCGCCCGTCGGTGTCCCACTCGAACTTGCGGGCCACGGTCGGCTCTTTGACCCAGGTGACCATTTCGGTGGCCTTCTCGAGCCAGAACGCGTCCGAGTCGTTGATCGAACGGTCATACAAGTCCTGGTACTCCTGCATGGACTTGATGTGAGCTTCTGCTTGGAGTCCGGCCGGAGGCGGGAACGTTCGCCCCTCCGACATCAACGAGTCTATCCCTTTTTTTTCCTCTGTCATGCTGCCAATTTCTCCTTAGAAACGGGGCCAGAAAACAGGTAGGTCACTCAACAGGTGGGTCGTTCTAGCAGTATGCGGCGTCCCTTTGGAAAGAGAACAGCCAAAGCAGAAGAGCAAGTCTCCTCTGACCGCTCTCCACTCCCCTATTGTCTTCATTCCCCGGCAAAAGTCAACCAAAAAGGGCAAGCGTATGCCGGATTTCACGGGCCCTCCGGCTCGCAGGCCGTCTTCGTCCGTTGACACCGCCCGTCCGCCTCTGCTATAAGGCGGGCCGCGTCCGGTCCGCCCCGCTCGTCGAGAAAGGGCTCGCTTGATTCGTCCCCAGGCCATCCTCCTCATCGGCCCGACCGGGTCCGGCAAGAGCCCCCTCGGCGACCTGCTCGAGCGGCGCGGCCCGTGGGGCCGGTCGTGGATTCATTTCGATTTCGGCCGGCAACTCCGCACCGCCGCACGGCGGGGGGGGGCCGCCGTCCTGTCCGCCGACGAACTGGCCGTTGTCCGGTGGGTGCTCGACAAAGGGCTCCTCCTCGAAGACGACCACTTCCCCATCGCCCGCAAGATCCTGACCCGCTTCATCGGAAGTCACCGGCCGGCGTTCAGCAGCCCGGATTCCGCACTCCTCATCCTGAATGGCCTCCCCCGCCACGTCGGCCAGGCGCGGGACCTCGCCGAGATGATCGACATCCTCGCCGTCATCCACCTCAACTGCCCGCCCGACGTCAGTCGCCTCCGCATCCGGGCCAACGCCGATGGGGACCGCGATGGCCGCCAAGACGACCGCAGCGAGGACATCGCCTTAAAGCACCAGCTCTTCGAGCACCGGACCCGCCCCCTGGTCGACTACTGCCGCGCCCGGGGCGCCAGCGTCATTGAGGTCGACGTGACCATCGACACCACCCCGGTCGAGGCCCTGCAGATCGTCAGCCGGGCTCGGTTCTGAGATTATGGGCCCTGCCGTCCAGCCCTGATGTTTCCTTCTCGCATCACCAATAAACCGTCGCCCGGCAAGACCTACGGCCTCCCGCGCGCTGTTCCGCCTGAGGAACGTTGCGAAACGGCAACGTTGCCTCCCTGACGAACGCGTCGTCCTCTTCCACGCGACTCACAGAAGTGCCGCTTGTGCAAGAACATGCGCAGCCGATCCCGGCGCCCAACGCATTACGACCGCCCGTGGCACGCAATTTGCTTCAAGGGATCTCTGGATGGAGGGTGGTTGCCGCGCGGGGACCGGCGCTCGTGTCTTGGCACGGCGTGTGCCCCACGCGGCAGTGCGGCGCCCTGAGAGAACGTTGCGGGACTCGCGGGCTGTGCGTCGCAGCACGCGTCAGGAACAATGGGGCACGCGAACCGAAAGGAGGGCCTGCGATGAGGAGCGTGAAGACGCTGGCGGTGATGGTGGCGGTCCTGGCTCTGTCTGGGGCGGCCCATGCGGTCGTGATCGACTACCGGATCGACTTCGAGGATTACACCACTTCTCTGCCCGATCCCGGCGGGAACTGGAACACGATCCCCACGCAGACGGCCACCGGTGTACCTCTGACCGAGTTCACGACCGGGCTTTCCACGGGAGTCAACCTGTCGATCGTGAAGCACGTCGCCAGTTGGGCAAGCATGAGCCCGGCCAACTGCTGGAAAACGGCCAACCCCGGCCCGGCCTGGCTGGACGTCAACAAGTACGCGGTTCAGGACTGCTTTCGCGGGAACTGGGGTCTGCACGCCACGGTAACGGTCAGCGGCCTAGACACGAGCAAGGCCTATCTGGTCGAGGTGGTCGGCTCGTACTCGACCGACCCCGAGCTCTGTGACTACTCGGTCCAGGGCGTAGGCCAGCAGTTCAACGTCGGCGTCCAAGGCTACACTAATGGGCAGTGGATGACGTGGCTGAACGTCGTCCCCACCGGGCCGACGGGTGACATTGCGCTGGTGCTCGGGCCAGCCGGCTCCACCAACCCGGCCATCAACGCGATGCGGATCTACCTGGAGGAGGCTCCGCCGCCGATCGCGGAGCCGGCGATGCTGGGCCTGTTCGGCCTGACCGGTCTGGCGGCGCGGCGCCGCAGACGCGCATAGACGCGCCACAACAGAACACGAGAGCGACACACGGGCGGTCCCCGGGCCGCCCGTTTTCCTTTCACGGGGCCGGCGGCCTTGCCCGGGCCGGCTCCGTCGGCTACAATCGGGGAGACGCGGACCAACCCTGCCTACCACGGAGGCCCGCTCGCCCATGACCCTCGACGCCGAACGCTGGCTGAAGTTCCTCCTGCGTCTGACCGGTGCGATGATGGCGCTCGCGTTCTTCACTGTGTTCATGCCGCGGAGCTGGATGGCGGCCTGTCACCAGTGGCTCGGGCTGCGCGCGTTCCCCGAGGGCCCCCTCGTGGAGTATCTCGCCCGGGCCACGTCGGGGTTCTACGCGGTGGCCGGGGTCGCTCTGATCGTCGGCGCCGGCGACGTGCGCCGGTACGCGCCGATCATCACGGTCCTCTCCGTCGGCTTCCTCGCCATGGCCCCCGTCATCCTGCTCTTCCTCAGCCGCTCCGGAACCCCGATGATCTGGTACGTGCTCCTGGACGCCGCGACGGCCGTACCGTGCTTCGCCGCTGTCCTCATTCTCCAGGCCCGCGTCCGCAGACAAGACCGGGAACCCGCGCCGTGAACCTCAGCCCGTTCGAGATCGTGTACCTGGCGGGCTTCGCGGCCGGATCGGCCGCCCGCGTGTGGTACGCGCGGCCGCACCGGCGGGGCCGGATCGTCCGGAGCCGGCAGACGGGCCTCGACACGGCCCTTCTCGGAGTTGCCGGCGTCGCCCTGTACGTGCCGCTGGTTTGCGTGTTCAGTCCGTCGCTCGACGTGGCGAAGTACCCAGCTCCCGCGTGGGTGGGCTGGGCTGGCGCGGTCGTGTTCGCAGCGGCGGTGTGGCTGCTGTGGTGGTCGCACGCCGACCTCGGGCAAAACTGGTCGGCGAGGCTGGAGATTCACGACAGCCACAAACTGGTCACGGACGGCGTCTACGCCCACATCCGCCATCCGATGTACGCCGCCCACTGGCTGTGGGCCGTGGCCCAGGTGCTCCTGATCCACAACTGGATCGCCGGGCCGGCGTTGCTGGTGGGATTCCTGCCGCTGTACCTGGCCCGCGTCCGCCGAGAAGAGGCAATGCTGGCCGACCAGTTCGGTGAGGCGTACCGCGCCTACCGCACCCGCACGGGTCGGATCATCCCACGGTGGTGACCGCGGCGCGGGGACAACGTTCTCGTTGGTCGCGGCGTGACCGGCTCACCGTGTGCAAGCCGGAAAAGCCTTGCGGCGGTCGGCAAACAGGGGTAAACTCCGCATGCTGGACGCATGACTGGGTCTTCGATGGCCCCGTGGAACTGCACCATGCCGGACACCAAGCCGAAGAAGGCGGTCTTCATTCACTCGAAGGAGTTGGAGGACTTCGCGTACCCCACCGAGCACCCGTTCATCACGAAACGCGCCGCCCTGACCTGCAACAAGCTCACCTCGATGGGCCTCTTGTCGGGACCGGACCGTGACGTGGCGGGGCCCCTCCCCGCCACCCGGGAGGAGCTCGAAGCATTCCATACGCCGCGCTACCTCGAGGCCCTTCGCCGCGCGGGTGACGGGGACCTGGACCCGGACGCGCTCTTCATGGGCCTCGGCTCGTCCGACTGCCCCGTCTTCGAGGGCATGTACGACTACAGCGTCTTGGCCTGTGGTGCGACGCTCACCGGCGCCCGGCTCCTTCTCTCCGGCGAGGCCGACGTCGCCTTCAACCCGTCCGGCGGCTATCACCACGCCGGCCCCGAAAAGGCGGCCGGGTTCTGCTACATCAACGACCTCGCCATCGCATGCATGGCCCTGGCCCAGCAGGGCCGGCGGGTGTTTTACCTGGACGTGGACGTCCATCACGGCGACGGAGTGCAGGATGCCTTCTACGATCGGGCCGACGTGATGACCGTCTCCCTGCACGAGACGGGGAGGCTGTTGTTCCCCGGAACGGGCTTCGCGGACGAGATAGGCACCGGCGAGGGCGAAGGCTACTGCGCCAACGTGCCGCTGCCGCCGGGCACGTACGACGGGGCGTATCAGCGTGCGTTCGACGCGATCGTGGTTCCCCTGCTCGGCGCGTACGATCCCGATATCATCGTACTCCAGGCCGGAATGGACGCGCTGTCCGGTGATCCCCTGGCCCATCTGAACCTGACCAATAACGCGCACGCCGAGGCCCTCCACCGAGTGATCGAGTTCCACAAGCCGGTCCTGGCCACCGGCGGCGGCGGGTACCACGTGGACAACACGGTCCGCGGGTGGGCGCTCGCCTGGGCCATTCTCTGCGGCGAGGAGGAGAAAGAGGAGCTGCACGCCGGGTTCGGCGGCGTCCTGATGGAGACCACAGACTGGCAGGGAGGCCTGCGAGACCGGGCGCTGGCGCCGGACGACGCCGATCGCAAGCGGGTCGATCCCCGGATCGAAGCGACCATCGAGGCGATCCGGGCCAACGTGTTCCCGGTTCACGGCTTGTAGCCACCAACGGAGGAAACCTGCGAAACCATGAGCTTCCAAGCATTCTTCGAGCCCAAGTCGGTCGCCGTTGTGGGGGCATCCCGCCAGCCGGGCAAAGTGGGACACGAGATCCTTGCCAGCCTGGTCCGAGGGGGATACGACGGCCGGATCCTCCCCGTCAATCCCAAGGCGAAGGAGGTCGAGGGTCTGCCGTGTTTTCCGGACTTGGGGTCCATCGGCGAGGCCCCCGACTTGGTGGTCATCACCGTCCCCGCGAAGGCGGTGCCGTCGGTGATGGAGGAGTGTGCGGGGGCCGGAGTGAAGGCGGCGATCATCATCACCGCGGGTTTCCGCGAGGTCGGCGCGAAGGGGCGGGAGCTGGAGCAGGCCGTGCTTCAGATCGCGCGCCGTGCCGGCATCCGGATCCTCGGGCCGAACTGCCTGGGGCTGATGGTCCCGGGGGCGAAGCTGAACGCGTCGTTTGGCGGCGACCTGCCCAAGCCGGGGAGCATCGCCTACTTCTCGCAGTCCGGCGCGCTGATGACGGCGATCCTCGACATGGCGCGGGCCGGGGGGATCGGCTTCAGCAAAATGGTCAGCCTGGGCAACAAGGCCGACGTCAGCGAGCTCGACATGCTCAAGGCGCTCGGCACCGACCCCGACACGCACGTCATCGCCGGCTATCTGGAGAGTATCACGCACGGCGATGCGTTCGTCCGGGAGGCCGAGAAGATCTCGCAGGAGAAGCCGATCCTGCTGATGAAATCGGGCGGCACGGACGCCGGCTCCAGGGCGGCTTCGTCCCACACCGGCAGCCTCGCCGGTGACGAGGCCGCGTATGAGTGCGTCTTCGAACGCGCCGGCATCATTCGGTGTGACTCGATCAAGACCCAGTTCGACATCGCCCGGGCCGTGGCCGGGCAGCCGCTGCCGCACGGGCCGAGCATCGCCGTGATCACCAACGCCGGCGGGCCGGGGATCATGGCCGCCGATGCGATCGAGCGCCAAAGCCTGACCTTTGCCCAGCTCGACGCGAAGACGGTCGGCGCCCTGACCGCCGCCCTCCCGCCGGCCGCCAACGTGAACAACCCCGTCGACGTGCTCGGCGACGCGCCGGCCGACCGCTATGAGCAGGCCCTGCGCACGGTGCTCGACGACCCCAACGTCGACTCCGTGCTCGTGCTCCTCACCCCGCAGGCGGTAACGGAGTGCGAGGCCACGGCGCGGACGGTTGCCCGCCTGGCGAACGAGCGACGCGCCAAGCCGGTCCTCGCCTGTTTCCTGGGCGGCCAGATGGTCGAGAGCGCCCACCGGGTCCTCCGCGAACGCGGCATCCCGAACTACGACTCGCCCGAGAGCGCGGTCGCCGTGATCAAAGCGGTGACCGATCACGTCCGCTGGCGGGCGCGTCCCAAGCGAGTGGTCAAGCTTTTCCCGGTCAATCGCCGGAAGGCGGATCAGATCATCGGGCGGAGCCTTCGGCGCGGCGAGACCCAACTCGGCGAGGCGGACTCGAAGGAGGTCCTCGAGGCGTACGGCTTTCTCACCCCCAAGGGGGCGCTGGCCGCCCGCGCCGACCAGGCCGTGAACATCGCCGACCAGCTCGGGTACCCGGTGGTGCTCAAGATCTGGTCGCCGGACATTTCGCACAAGTCGGATGTCGGCGGCGTCAAAGTCGGACTGAACGACGCACAGCAGGTCCGCGACGCGTTCGACCTGATGATGTACCGCATCCCGAAGCAGGTGCCGGACGCGTCGATCCTCGGGGTCCTCGTCCAGGAGATGTGCCAGTCGGGCTACGAGGTCATCCTGGGCATGAGTCGCGACCCGCAGTTCGGCCCGATCATGATGTTCGGCATGGGCGGGATCCTCGTCGAGACGCTGAAAGACGTGTCGTTCTACCTGGCGCCGTTGACCGCGGAGGAGGCGGAGGAGATGCTGGTCAGCACCAAGACCTACCGCCTGCTCCAGGGGGTGCGCGGCCGCGAGGGAGTGGACATCAAGGCGGTCGCCGAGGGCTTGCAGCGCCTCTCACAACTCGTGACCGAGTTCCCGCAGATTCACGAACTGGATATCAACCCCTACGTGGTGGGCCCCGAGGGCACGACCCCCGTCGCCGTGGACGCACGGATCCGGCTCGGGCAGCCATAGGCGCGGTCGGAGAACGAAATGTCAAATTTCAACTGGAAGGAAAAGTACGCGGACCGCATCGGCACCGCGGCCCAGGCAACGGAGTTGATCAAATCCGGCAACAGCGTTTTCGTAGGCACCGGCTGCGCCCAGCCCACGCACCTCGTGGAGGCGATGCTGGGGCACGCCCCGCGCCTCACCGACGTCAGCGTCGTCCACCTGCTGACCATCGGCCCGGCGCCCTACCTCGTCGGGAAGCTCCGCGAGAAATTCAAGATGAACACGTTCTTCGTGGCGGACAACGTCCGCGACGCCGTCGACCAGGGGCTCGGCGACTACACCCCCATCTTTCTCTCGGACATCCCCCGCCAGTTCAACTCGGGGCTCATCCCGGTGGACGCGGCGCTGGTCAGCGTGACCCCGCCCGACGTGAACGGCCTGTGCAGCCTGGGGGTCTCGGTGGACATCGTGAAGGCCGCCGCGGCGAACGCCCACTACGTCATCGCCCAGGTCAACGCGGACCTGCCGCGCACCCTTGGCGACAGCTTCATCCACGTCAACCGGATCGACATGCTCGTCCCGCACGACGAGCCGGTGATCGAGGTCCCCGTCCCCGTTCCCGACGAGACGCTGCGGCGCATCGGCGAGAACATCGCCCGGTTGGTCGAGGACGGCAGCACCATCGAGTGCGGCATCGGCAGCGTGCCCCAGGCCCTGGCCGAATGCCTCCGGGGCAGGAAGGATCTGGGCGTTCATACCGAGATGTTCGGCGACTGGATCATCGACCTCATCGAGTGCGGCGCCATCACCTGCACGAAGAAGACCATCAACAACGGCAAGATCGTGGCCAGCTTCTGCATGGGCTCCCGGCGCCTCTACGACTACATCGACAACAATCCGTTTTTCGAATTCCACCCCACCGAATACGTCAATGATCCGTTCATCATCAGCCAGCACGAGAAGATGGTCGGAATCAACATGGGGCTGGAGGTCGACCTGACCGGCCAAGTGTGCTCCGACTCGCTGGGCTACCGGTTCTACAGCGGCTTCGGCGGCCAGGTGGACTTTATTCGCGGCGCGGCGCGGAGCCGGGGCGGCAAGGCCATCATCGCCCT
>Ga0272442_10004161_pt1 | contig 19912 bp, 25 predicted proteins | sample SSMForm2O_FD_200262 | JGI IMG/M metagenome (GOLD analysis project Ga0272442, IMG submission 200262) | Marine sediment archaeal communities from Little Sippewissett salt marsh, Falmouth, MA, United States - SSM-Form-2O | ecosystem: Environmental > Aquatic > Marine > Wetlands > Sediment ... | reverse complement strand
TCCAGAGTAAGGCGCTAATAAGAAAGTTCCCGGAGACAACCTTGGGGGGAACTGACGAGAATCTAAGTTTTAATAGTGACAAGTATAAAGTTACGGGATGAGAGAGGAGATAAGTAATTGGTTTAAACAGGCAGAAGCTGATTTAAAAAAAGCGGCAGTCCTCTATGACAGCGGAGATTTCGACGGTACGGTATTCTTTTGCCAGCAGGCTGCAGAGAAAGCCTTGAAAGCATCTTGTATGAAGAAACTAAAAGAAACACCCAAGGGCCATTCAATACTCTACTTAGCGAAATTGGTCAAGGCACCGGGGGCGTTGTTTTCCGGCATAAGGGACCTAAATCCAGAGTACCTAATATCAAGATATCCAGACATGGCACAGGGAGCGCCTTATGAGCTCTACGATGCAAACATCGCGGAAAGACATAAAGAAACCGCTGAGGAGGTTTTAAAATGGGTAAGAAAGCAGATACGCGAATAACTGATTTTGTAAAGAGGGCCGGAGAGAAGTACAATATAGAAAAGGCCATTCTTTTCGGCAGCCGGGCAAGAGGGGATAATCTCAACGACAGCGACTATGACGTAATTCTGGTCTCCCCTGACTTTGAGGGGGTATTCTTCACAAAAAGAATAGCAAACATGTATGAATTCTGGGAACACTATCCATTAGAGATAGAACCGCTATGCTACACCCCTGATGAGTTTGAGAAAAAGAGAAAGCAGATAGGTATTGTCCGGCAGGCGGTCAAAGAGGGAAAAGCCCTGCCTATGTGAGATAGCCTGACGCCCCAAAACAGCTACAGGGCCTAAATAGGGTGTTGCACGCGCACTTAGTGAAATAAGCCAGATTACTGAAGGGCGTCGGATTATCATGACAAGATTTCCCGAATAATATAATTGGTATCTATTTCTCCAGAAGGACTACCCTCGATATAGGTACAGAATCCTTGACTTCATATGATAGTTCGTTGGCAAGCTCCTTTGAGAACGCCATGACTTCGTCGAAGGACGGCATGTTGTCCAGAGTAAGGCGGCGGCGCGAAAAGCCGATGCACATGTATGCCTTGCATTCTATGAAGTCGGGCTGTGCCTTTTGTATGAGCCTTGCATACGCTTTTACGTCCTTCATATTAATATCTTTGATGAGCGTCACTCTTGCAACGGTCCTGGTGTCCATGCTGGGGAACAGCTCCAATGTTTTGTTTATGCGCTCCCAGCCGTCGGGTATGGCGGGTTTGTCCACTTTTTTGTAGATTTCCTTGTCCGGCGCGTCTATACTTACGTAGAGGTTCGTGGGGAGCGTCATGTTCTCAAGGCGTTCCGGGAAAGTGCCGTTGGTGACTAAGAACGTAGTAAAGCCCCTGTTGTTGTAGCCCTCGACAAGGTCTGATATTAGGGGATAGGCTGTTGGTTCCCCTGCGAGGCTTATAGCGACCTGGTTCGGTTCCTGGGCTTCCTCATACTTCTTTTCATCCGTGTGGGGGCTGCCCCCGAAACCGCTTATCAACGTTCTCTGGGCCTCTATCGAACCTTGGATTATGTCTTCGGGAGAATCCCATTCCTTAAGTTCGTTGCCCAGAGTCCATTCTGTGGGGCGCCAGCAAAATATGCATCTGTGGGTGCAATGGGCTACCGCAGGAGTCATCTGCAGGCACCTGTGGCTTTCAATTCCGTAGAACTTCTGTTTATAGCAGGTCCCTATGTTATAGAGGCTTTTCCGCAGCCATTCACATGTTTTGACTGCACTGTGGCGGCCTACTAATTGGTAGTGCTGTTTTGTCAGCAGCTTCCTGAGTTCATCGGGTAGCATTTTGTGTCTTTTTTGTTTTTGTCAGCAGCTTCCTGAGTTCATCAGGTAACTTACTTAGAGTAACTTACTTAGGGTAACTTACTTATATCACATATATTTGGCTTCCGTTGGATAAAATAACTGCACAGTCTATTTTTATCCTTAAGCTCTCTAAATATGCGCTATTGCTTTTAGAGTAGAATCCGTTTATCGGAATCAGGCAAAGTTAGTCTATATTCTAAGATGGTAAACAGAGTTCGCGGAATGCGCGGTGGTCATTCCAGGCAGCAGATGAGGAAGCACAGAGAGAAGACGACTGTGAACGACAGGCTGAAGAAGTTCGAGACAGGCGATAAGGTTGTAATAGACATAGATAGCGCGGTGCAAGACGGCATGCCGCATTTGAGGTATCAGGGTAAGGTGGGTGTCGTAGATAAGAAGCAAGGTGATTGCTACGTCGTAAAGATAAAAGACGGGAACAAGGAGAAAGACATAATCTCCAACCCCGTGCACTTAAAGAAGGCCGGTGAATAAATAAAATGATTGTGAAAGAGGTCATAGAACAGGAACCTTTGACGATGGGAGAGGTCAAGGACCTTCTCAAGGACATGGTTAAGGGCAAGGAGGAGCCGGAGTACGTACAGAAAAAAACACTGGAACACGCGCAGCAATTCGCGAGACTTAAGGCCAAGGAGTCCAAGGAGCTGCAGAAGGAGCTCATGGAGGCCGGGCAGGACATAGAGAGGGCTACGGAGATAGTCAATCTCATGCCAACGGAAGTCGAAGACATAAGGCTAATTTTCAACAAGGACAAGATACCTCCTGAGACAGAGGATCTGAAGAAGCTTCTTGATATAGTCGGAAAATATCAGTCGAAATCAAAGGTCATCTGACCTTTTTCTTTTTTCTATGGAAGGGCATAATACGAAACGGACAGAGAAGATTAGGGAGGAATACGTAAGGATATTGGATTTTCTGCCCCAAGGCATGACAAACCTGCCTGTTTACCGGAGGTTCCCGGTTGCGCAGTCTGTTGGCTGCGACTATTTCGTGCTGCTTGAGGTGACACCAAAGCAGGACGCGAACTTCAAAATGCAGGAGAAAGTCTACGTCGGCGAGGGCGAGAGAGACAAAGTCAAGACCATAAAGAGAAGGATAAAATACGACGAATTGACATCCAACGCCAAGTCCGAGATAGAGGAAGTGGTGGAGAGTATAATCGACGAGAAGCAGGATTACTTCGTAAGTTTTTTCAACAAGGCGAAGCCCATAAGCCTGAAGCACCACCAGCTTGAGCTGCTGCCGAAGGTCGGCAAAAAACAGTTGATGAAGCTCTTAGAGGAGCGGGAGAAAAAACCATTCACATCATTTGACGACATCGACAAGAGAGTCAAGGGCCTTCCAGGCTCTAAGAAATTGATAATCGACAGAGTGATGGAAGAGATGATGGATGAAGTAGATCACCGTCTGTTCGTCCCGGAGTTTGGGAGAGACTAAATTATGAGTAAAATGGCCAACACAGATTTAGAGGGTGCATTCACTGCATTGGCTACACCGTTCGACAACGACCTCGATATAGATGTAACGGGGTTCAGACAGAACATAGATTTCCAGATAGAGCAGGGAATAAACGGCTTAGTGCCGATGGGCACGACAGGCGAATCCCCGACTATGAGCAGGGAAGAGCATGAAGTAGTTGTGGAACTGGTGGTCGATCAGGCCAACGGAAGGGTTCCGGTTATAGCAGGGGCGGGGTCGAACAACACCGAAGAAGCGCTGCACTATACAAAGCACGCAGAGGACGTGGGCGCGGATGCGGCACTCGTCATATGTCCCTACTACAACAAACCCACTCAGGAGGGGTTGTATGAACACTTCAAGACCGTGGCGGAAAACGTTAATATCCCGATAGTTCTGTACAACGTACCTGGGAGGACCGGAAGGAACATAGACGCTGATACAATTATAAGGCTCAGTGAGATAGACAACATCGTTGCAGTCAAGGAAGCCTCAGGTAACCTTGACCAGATGATGGACATAATCAAGGGGACGGAGGACGATTTCCTCGTACTTTCAGGAGACGACGGGTTGACTTTCCCGCTGCTCGCACTTGGAGGCAAGGGGGTTATCTCCGTTGCTTCAAACATAGTGCCGGATATACTGTCTGAGATGGTTGCGGCGTATTTCAAGGGTAAAATCAATGTTTCTAAGGCTCTACACTACAAGTATCTGGATCTGTTCAGGATAATCTTCGTCGAGACGAACCCGGCCCCGATAAAAGAGGCTATGGATCTGATGGGTATGCCTGCAGGGAGTCTCAGATTACCTCTCGTTCCAGTTAGCCCGGAGAGTAGCGATAAGATAGAAGTCGTTCTGAAAGAGCTCGAGCTTTTGTAAGTGCCTCGCTCTGTCAAACAAATCAGCGGCACCATGTCATGCTCCGCAAGCCTGCGGCTTGCTTCAGTCGCTGATTTATTGACACGCGATTATTCCGCTGGTCTATTGAATGAAATGTTATCTGGCGGAATAATCTAGCGTTTTAATTTCATCAGCTTATAGTTTACACCATGATAAAAATTGCGGTAAGCGGCGCCTGCGGAAGGATGGCAGGCCAGGTGCTCAGAAGAGCGTGTGAGCAGGACGACATGGAGATCGTTGCGGCCATAGATGTGACAGAGAACGGCAAAGATATAGGAGAGGTGCTCGGAATCGGAAGCCTTGGCGTGAAAGTTGAAAACCCGGACGGGCTTGAAAGTGTGTTGAAAGAAAAAAAGCCGGACATACTCGTTGATTTTACTAACCCTGAGTCCAGCATGAGGAATGCGAAGATAGCGGGAGAAATAGGGACTGGGGTAGTGATAGGGACGACAGGCGTCACAGACGCGCAGCTAAAGGAGATAAAGCAAAGCGTGGGCAAGGCAGTCATAGCCCCGAATTTCTCGGTGTGTGTGAACCTGTTCTTTAAGATGGCGGCAGAGGCAGCAAAAATACTTAAGGATTATGACATCGAGATAATAGAGGCTCACCACCGTTTCAAGAAGGACAGCCCTTCGGGAACGGCATTGAAGCTTGCAGAAAAAGTCGCGAATGCATCCGAAAGAGACGTAAAGGACATGGTGTGCGGCAGAGAGGGTAGAGTCGGCGAGAGGAAGCTGGACGAGATAGGCGTGCACGCGGTAAGAGCAGGAGACATCGTAGGCGACCATACGCTGCTGTTCGGAACATTGGGAGAACGTTTGGAGATAAAGCACCAGGCCCATTCAAGGGACGCGTTCGCGTACGGATGTTTGAAGGCCATAAGATGGCTGCATGGAAGAAAGAGCGGCGTCTATGGCATGGAAGACGTACTCGGTTTATGATAATGGAATATTCGAAAGCACTGCAGAAGATACCTCCTTATCCGTTTGTTGAGATATCGAGAAAGAAGACGGCACTCAAGAAGAAGGGTGTAGACATAATAGACCTTGGTATCGGAGACCCCGATCTTCCGACGCCGAAGGGCATAGTGGATGCTATGAAGGCCGCGGTAGAAGAGGAAAAGTATCACAGATACCCTGCAGACCAGGGCAGTATAGAGTTCAGGGAGGCGTGGGCCGGCTGGTGCAAGAATAGGTTCGGCATACAATTGGACCCTGAAACGCAGGTACAGACCGTTATGGGCTCTAAAGAGGGCTTGTGCAACCTCATCAGAGCCTTCGTGAATCCCGGAGACAAGGTTTTAGTGCCAGACCCGGGATACCCGGGATATAAAAACGGTGGCACGATACTAACCGGGGGGATACCCGTAGAAATGCCGCTGCTGGAGGAGAACGGCTACCTGCCGGAACTAGAAAAGGTGGACGCAAAAGGTGCAAAACTGATGTTCCTAAACTATCCGAACAACCCCACGGGGGCTGTAGCAGACAAGAGTTTCTACAAAGAAGCCGTGGATTTCGCGATTGATAATGACATCGTGTTGTGCTCTGACAACGCCTACTCTGAGATATACTTTGGGGGTTATAAGCCGTTTTCGGTCTTCGAGGTTGAAGGGGCATACGACTGTGCAATAGAGATACACAGTTTCTCCAAGACGTATAACATGACCGGCTGGCGTTTGGGGGCTGCTTACGGCAACGAGAAGATAGTCGCGGGACTGTCCAAGGTGAAGTCGAACATAGACTCCGGTTGTTTCGAGGCGGTGCAAAAAGCAGGAATATACGGGCTGGAGAACTACGATGAAGCACCGGCATTGGAAGAATACGAGAAACGCATGGATACGATAATAAGCGCGTTCAAGGAAGCAGGTTTCGACGTTAAGAAGCCGAAGGCCACATTCTACGTGTGGGCGAGGGTTCCCGAAGGCGAGACAAGTGAGAGCTTCGTCACAAAAGTCATGGAGCGGACCGGTGTCGTGATAACTCCCGGGACGGCCTTTGGAAAGTATGGAGAAGGCTACTTCAGGGTATCTATAACTTCCTCGACCGAAAGGATTAAGGAAGCAGCTGAAAGGATTAAAAAACTGGGATGAGATTCGTAAAGATGCACGGGCTGGGCAACGATTTCATAATCGTGAACTGCCTGGAGCACGAGATGGAAAATCCGGGGGAAACCGCGAAGAAGGTATGCAAGAGAAGATTCGGAATAGGCGCGGACGGACTGATACTTGTTATGCCCTCGGATAAGGCGGATTACATGATGAGGGTTTTCAATGCCGACGGCTCCGAAGCCGAGATGTGCGGTAATGGAATTCGTTGTTTTGCAAAGTATCTTAAAGACAGGGACATGGCCGGGAAGGCTATGGCTGTTGAGACTCTTGCAGGGATAATAAAACCTGAGATTACCGATAAAGGCGTGCGGGTGGATATGGGAAAGGCGCGCCTTAAGAGAGAGGAAATACCTATGGAAGGGCCCTCGGGCAAGGTCGTGGACGAGGATTTCAATGTCCTGGGAAAGACGTTTAAGGTAACCTGTGTTTCGATGGGCAACCCCCACTGCGTGATTTTCGTTGAAGACGTGGAGAACTTTGAAGTTGAGAAGTACGGGCAAGCCATCGAAAAAGACAAGAGGTTCCCAAAGAAGACGAACGTCGAGTTCGTGGAGGTGAAAGATTCTGGCCATATCAAAGTCAGGGTATTCGAGAGAGGCGTAGGAGAAACGCTCGCATGTGGTACGGGGGCATGCGCAAGCGCCGTTGCAGGGGTTTTGAACAAGAAGACCGGGAAGGAAGTGACAGTAGAACTGCCCGGTGGGAAGCTTTTCATAGACTACAAAGATAACGTTTACATGACAGGTCCTGCTGAAGAGGTCTGCGAAGGAGAACGGAAATAAAGGAGAGTGTGGAGAGATGGAAGTAAAAGAGAACAAGATGTACATAGGCCAGTACTCGGCCGAGGAACTCGTGAAGGAATATGGGAGTCCGTTATACGTCTACGACCAGAAAGTCATAGAGCAAAAGTACAAAGAGCTTACAGAAGCGATAACATACCCAAAGTTAAAGATGTTATATGCCTGCAAAGCCAACACCAACATAAGCGTACTGAAAGTGCTCCAGAAGCTGGGGTGCGGAATAGACGCGGTAAGCCCCGGAGAAGTGGAAGTGGCGTTAGATACGGGGTTTAAACCTAAAGATATACTTTATACGGGCAACAACAGCTCCGAGGAGGAGATGGAGTATGTAATATCGAAGGACGTCATGATTAACGTGGGGAGTCTAATGCAGCTGGAGAAGTACGGCGAGATAAACCCCAAGTCAAAGGTATCGGTGAGGATAAACCCTGATGTGGGGGCGGGACATCACAGCCACGTGATTACGGGAGGCCCTGACTCGAAGTTCGGGATTTACTTTGACAAGGTAGATGAGATTAAAGACGTAGCTGAAAAGCACGATTTGAAGATAACCGGAGTCCACATGCACGTCGGCTCTTTGTTTTTAGATTCAGCTCCGTTTTTGAAGGCTATGCAGGCGCTGCTCAACGTAGCAGGTGAGATGCCGGAGCTGGAGTTCGTAGATTTCGGCGGAGGTGTTGGCGTGCCTTACAAACCGGGAGAGGACAGGCTGGACATCAAAAAGTTTGGAAGTGATGTGTCCGCGATGTTCTGGGACTTCTGCAAAAATCATGATAAAGAGTTCACGATGATGTTCGAGAACGGCAGGTACTACGTTGCAGAGGCCGGGTTTTTACTGACCAAAGCAACGAACGTGAAAGAAACGCCGAAGTTCAAGTTCGTTGGAACAGATACCGGCTTTAACCATCTGGTGAGGCCGGCAATGTACGGTTCTTATCATGAAATAATGAACGCGAGCAACGTCAAGGATACCCAAGACAAGGTAGTCGTAGCAGGGAACATCTGCGAATCCGGGGACGTGTTCACGAGGGGCGAAGAAGGACCTGTTCCGAGGGAAATATCGAAGATTAATGAAGGTGATGTGCTCGCGATACTAAACGCCGGGGCTTACGGTTATTCAATGGCGTCCAACTACAACACACGACCAAGGCCCGCGGAGGTGCTCGTGAATGATGAGGAGGCCGAGTTGGCAAGGAAACGTGAGACAATTAAGGATTTGACTGCCGGGGAGAAAACGGCCGGTTGGTTGTGAGGCTATTTTTAAGCCCTTTGCCTTTATAACATTATGGCTGGAATAGACCTCGGAGAAGTTATGTCAAGAAGCTATAGGTTGCTTGCGGATAATCCGATTATCCTCGTGCCTTTCCTGATTATGGGGTTGATAGGCGCCGTTACGGGTGTTTTATTCTCTTTCGCAACTATGAATGTGTTTATGGAGTTTGCGGAGGGTGCCACTAACCCGAACTTCATACCTGCCGCCATCATGCAGTTAACCGCCGCGGTTATGCTGATTTCAGTGGCCATGGGGATTATAAATACTATATTGAGTGCCGGGGCCGTGGCGATGATGTATGAAGCAATGAAGAAAGGAAGAACGACCCTGAATACCCTTTCCGAAGGCGTTGTCCGAGGATTAATCGCGTTTGTTGCCTCTGTTTTATTGTGGGTGCTGTTCGTGGTGTTGTGCTTAGTGGGGGCCGTCTTCGTCGTTATACTTATGGCGCTCTCGCCATTGCTTGGGGGGCTGGCTGCGGTCGTGGTTGTTATCTCGCTTATCGCGACACTCTTCATCGTTTTGTTTATGACGGCTTATATAGTGCCGGTTTCTGTTCGCGACAAAAAGGGCGTCGGTGAGATTCTGACGCGCTCTTACGAATTTGCAATGCAAAATAAAATCAATACATTTGCAGCATTCATTATAATTATTATAATTGGTTTATTTGTCAGTCTGCCTTTCTCGCTTTTTGGGGCGTCTACCTACACGTCGGTTAAGATGGGCGACACACCTGGGATGATGAACGTGATGAAACCATCGGGTATTATTGTGCAGGGTGTGGGGGCATTGATTCAGAGTCTTCTCGTCGGCAGTTACTCTGCCACCTTGTTTGCAGTCATGTACGCTTCTGGGCAGGCACACACTAAGAAGAAAAAGACCGCGAGGAAGAAAAAGCGATGAAACTCGGCCAGCATTTCATGGTGGAGGACAGATTTCTTGAGAAGATTATAGGTTACGCTAGTCTCAGCGCTGAAGACGAAGTGCTGGAAATAGGCGCGGGAGAAGGTGCACTTACAGAAAGACTTTTCAGCAGGTGTAAAGTAATCGCTGTAGAGACTGATAAGGGCCTCGCAGAAAGACTAAAGGAACGATTCAAAGGTATTGAACTGATAGCAGGGGATGTGCTGAAGATAGAGTTGCCGGAGTTCAACAAGTGCGTCTCTAATATTCCGTATGGAATAAGCAGGGATATAGTGAAGCTGCTGATGGAACAGGATTTTGAGGTTGTGGTGATGACTGTGCAGGAGGAGTTCGCGCAAAAACTGCAGGCAGACCCCGGGAGTGCGAATTATAATGCGATGTCCGTTCTCGTGCAGGCCCAATGTGATGTTGAGTTGCTTGATAAAGTCCCGAGAAGCGCGTTTAAACCCCATCCGAGAGTGGATTCAAGGATAGTAAGGCTTGTGAGAAAGAAGAAACCTATACCCGGGTTATTCCGGAAGCTATCAGAGGCGTTTCAGGAGAGGAACAAAAAGGCGTCGAAGGTGCTTGGGATTAAGACCGAAAAAAGAGTTTCCCAGCTTTCTCCGGATGAGTTTCCCATTTGAGTATCCTGGTGTTGGGGCTTTGGTTGCTTGGGTTGGGTGTTGGGGCTCTGGAGGTTTACTGCCTGAGTATCTTCCCTGTAGTAAGGTCGACTATCTTCGATGGACGGCCGGAGCCTTCAGACGCGTTGAATACGAAATCCACGGCTTCGCGGATCTCCTCTGAGACCTCCTCCAGTCTGGCAGGCGCGGGTTCTCCGGCCTTGTTTGCCGATGTGGTTATTATAGGCGTTCCCACGCCTTTAATAAGCTTTCTTATCTCGTGGTTCGGTATCCTCACACCTACCGTTTTCAAACCGGCAGTTACGATGTCCGGAATGCGGGGGTTTTTGCGGACTATGAAGGTATAAGGGCCCGGGAGTTTCTCCTCGATAAGTTCTTTCTGGTCTTTCGTAATGTTCGTGTATTTCGCGACCATTTCCATGTCATAGAACGCCAGAGACAAGGGTTTGTTTTCCCTGCCTTTTATGTCAAGCAGTCTTGCTACGGCGTTGTTACTTAAGGCGCTACAGCCGAGGCCGCAGACGGTATCGGTAGGGTAGAGGAATATTGCTCCTTTTTTTATCATTTCTGCGTAGTCCATTTTTTTAGTTCATTATACTTGGGTCCTCCTTAAACATTCGTCTCATCACCAAGGGGAAGATCATCGTTGTTATAAGAGCCATGATTATTAAGCTCGAGTAGAGCTCTTCGTTCAGTAGCCCGAGGTTGAATGCGACGAACGCTATCGCCAGTTCTACCGCTCCCCTGGAGTTCATGGCCCAACCGATAAGGTATAGTTGCCTGTAATTCAAATCCGTTATGAAGGGCTTCGTAAGCAGGGTTCCCAATATCTTGCCTGCTATCCCTGTTATTACTACAGCTGGAAGTATCAGGGGGTGCAAGACCACGAAGTTAAGGCTGAAGTTTATACCTATGGTTATGAAGAAGAAGGGGATAAGCATGTGGAGGAGGACGTTTTCCAAATGCGAGATGTGGGGGTGGTGCCTGCCGATGAATGCGTGTATGAAGACCCCTGTTAGGAAGGCTAATATGCCAAGCAGGAGTATCAGGTGCTCGCCGGCTACAAAAGCCCCTGTGGAGAGGTAGACTATTGTTACGAACAGAGACATTCCTACTATGTCGTCCAAAACTCCTGCAGACATCATCAGAGAGCCGACACGCGTTTCGAGCTTTTTCATGTCCATGAGCTCCTTGGCCTTGGTTGCCTCGGCCGTTATGCTCATGCATATCCCGACAGTGAGGGCCGTCAAGGCCGGGAAACCCAAAGCATAGAAGATAACGAAGCCCAGCAAAAGAGGTGCTGCAGCAGCAAAAGAAGCCACGAAGAAAGCATCTTTCTTCTCTTTGTAGAGCATGCTCCAGGATATCTCCATGCCGGCCATGAACATCAAGGCGAGAAATCCTGCCTCGCCAACTTTAATGACGAGGTGTGTATTGGGCTCCAGCAAAACGTCTTTAAGATACGGGGAACCGAGGACTATCCCTGCAGGTATCCAGCCGACGACACGAGACAAACCAAACCTCTCGACGATGTGGGTGAATACAAAGGATGTTACAACACAGGCTGCCAGAGTAATTAATAAATGCATAGAGTCTAAATGTAAGGTGCTATTAAAACGTGACATTCAACGAAAAGAAACTGTGTATTATAGCCCATGGAGCGACGTATGATAAACTGCATTCAGTGATTAGTGTTGCCGCGGCAGCCGTATCAATGGGCTCAGAGGTGCATATACTCCTTACTTATGGCGCTCTTGACGCCTTTGTCAAGGACCTGGATGTTGCCCCGGATACAGGAAAGAAGGAGATAGACAAGGCCTACGCGAAGGCCATCTCCCAAGGTAAACTCCCCAAACTCTCGGAGTTGTGGAAGCAGGTCAAAGACAGCGGGTTGGTTAAGGTCTACACCTGCTCTACTTCCTCACAGGTTCTCGGTTTGACAAGGGAAGAGATAGGGAAGACCGACGGCGTGCTGGGGCATACGACGTTTTTAAAGATAGCGGGCGACTGCAAACTTATTGCGATATGATGGACGTATACATGGACAACTGCGCCACCACACCAGTGGCAAAAGAGGCGGTGAAGGAGATGGAACCGTACTATAACAGGAAGTTCGGGAATCCGTCTTCTTTGCACTACCAAGGCGTAGAGGCAGACAAGGCATTGCAGGATTATCGCGAAAGGCTCGCCAAACTTATAAACGCGGATACAGAGGAAATTTACTTTACTTCCGGAGGCACTGAAGGGGACAATATTGCGATTTTCGGCACGACGCACGGCAAAAAAGGAGTCTTGGTTACGAGCAGCATCGAACACGCGGCAGTCCAAAAACCGTTTGAAAGACTTGAGAAAGAGGGTTTCAAAGTCATATGGCTGCCCGTGGATAATGAGGGGTTTATAGATATGAAGAGCTTGGAGAAAGCGCTTGAGAAAAAGCCCCTGATAGTGAGCATAATACACGGAAACCACGAAATAGGGACGATACAGGATATCGGGAAGATAGGTGAGATGTGCCGCGAGAAAGATGTTTTATTTCATACGGACGCATGCCAAAGCTTCACAAAAACAGAACTGGACGTCAAGAAGCAGAAACTTGATATGGTAACTCTCAACGGCCATAAGATTCATGGGCCAAAGGGTGTGGGGGCATTGTACATAAGGAAAGAAGTGAAGGAGCAACTTACAAAACTCACCGAAGGCGGGCCGCACGAGATGAGCATGCGACCTGGAACAGAGAACGTTTCAGGCATAGCAGGATTCGTTAAAGCCGCGGAATTGGGTATGAAGGATTACGACAAGAACAGCAAGTACATGAGAAAGCTCCAGAAAAAGCTTATAAAAGGACTTCTGGAGATTCCCGAGACGTTTTTGAACGGCCCGAAGGATATGGAAAAACGACTGCCGAATAATGTGGATATCGGTTTTAGGTATATTGAAGGGGAGGCCGTACTTATGCGTTTGTCTTTCGAGGGCGTCTGCGTCTCGACGGGCAGCGCCTGTTCATCCAAATCGTTGCAGGCGAGCCCGATACTTACAGCCATCGGCCTGAAACACGAGGAGGCTCACGGGTGCATGAGGTTTTCATTGTCGAGATTCAACACCGAAGAAGAAGTAGATTACGTCATCGGGAAAACGAGGGAAGTCGTCAAGGGGCTGAGAGATATAACCTCCTTCGTGCCCGGCAAGACAAAGAGCTACGAGGAGATAAAGAGGGAAGGTAAATGAAAGCCGACGAAAAACTGGACTGCGCAGGACAGATGTGTCCCATGCCGATAGTAAACACCGCGAAAAAAATAAAGAATATGAAAAAGGGACAGGTTCTGGAGATTTCCGCCACGGACGAGGGGATAAAGAACGATATGAAAGCGTGGTGCGAAAGCACAGGAAACAAGCTGCTTGCGACAGAAGAGGGTGAAAAAATCAGGGTTTACGTCAGAAAAGATGCGTAATCAGTGCTCATAAGGTTCATCACAGTCCTAAGACTCAGTGGTTGTTCGCATCATCACTGAAGGCTTAGAAGTTTGCAGATAAAAAACCCGAGGACTTCACGATAAAAATGGTTGACAAGCAGAGAATCATAAAAACCCTGCAGGATATGCTGAAGATACCCTCTATAAGCGGCAACGAGAATACTCTCGCAGAATACATAGAGGAGGATATGAAGAGTGCCGGATTTAAGGTCAACAGAGACAAGATAGGGAACGTTTATGCTGAGCTGGGCAAAGGTAAAAGGACAATAATGCTCAACGGACACATGGATACCGTGCCGCCTGAGGGATACGAAAAAGACCCTTATTCGGGGAGAGTGAAAGAGGGGAAGATTTACGGTTTGGGAGCTTCGGACATGAAAGCAGGTCTGGCAGTGATGATGGAGACTATGAAGTCCATCTCCTCGCCAGAGGACGGCAAACTCGTGCTTTCGTTCGTCGTTTCCGAGGAGGCCACACTTTCGAAGGGCAAATACGAGAAGGGGTGTATGTATGCGGCAGAGAAATACCCGAACGTTGACACTTGCATAGTTCTGGAGCCGACTATGTCAGATGCGGGAGAACCCTCTATTTCAATAGGCTGCAGGGGCAGGACCATACTCAAGGCAAGAATACACGGCAAAAGCACGCATTCTTCGAGGCCGGAGACCGGGATGAACCCGATAGACTTCGTATACGAGCTTATCAAGGATTTGAAAAAACAGCGCCTGGAGAAGCAAAAGTTTTTCGACGACTGGGTGCACGAGACAATGTCGATAGTGCAGATAGACTCCGGGTCGAGCGCGACCAATATTATCCCCTCCTATGCAGACATCACCGTAGATTACAGGACCATGCCCGGAAGGAGGGATGCAGTCAAAACATTAAGCAGGATACTGGACGAGCAAGACGTGGAGATCGATTTCGGGTTTTTGTTCTCTTCTCCAGGATACGTGCTGAGGGAGGGCAACAAATTCGTGAAGCTGGCAAAATCGTGCGTTAAGGATGTGTTCGGTTCCGAGCCCGCAGTCGGGGTCGCCAGAGGAAGGGCGGATGCCGAATACTTCCACAGGAACGGAACGGCAACGATAATCTTCGGGCCGGGGATAAACAGGCAGGCGCACAAGCCGGACGAATACGCAATCGTAAAGCCTGTGGTGAAATCTGCTGATGCTGTTGTGGATATTACGGAGAAGTGGTTAGGTTAATCGCGCTTCGATTCTTCCAGAGTTTTCATCAGTTTCTCTGTTTTTGTTACATCCCCCGTTAGTCTGGAAGAATACTCCAGACAAAGCTCTCGGAGAACGTCTGAGGGCACAGTCTCTTTTGCATCGTAGCCCTTTCTTGCTATCCACTCGAGGAGCCAGTCGGATGTAGTCTTTCGTTTTTTCAGCATGTTTTTCACGGGCTTGAGGGCCGGCATGTATTTCTTGTTTACGAATCTCATGCACAAACCGTAGAAAGATTTGCAGTAGTTGAAGACCGCATCACTGTCCATGCCCTTTGTTGCGGCCTCTTTCTGGAGGTGTAGTGAAAGATACCAAAACGGTGGGACATGTATCACGTTGTCGTGGAAGCTGAAGGGGGATTTTATGGCCTCCGGCGAGCTTGCAACGACTATGTCCTCGCGCTGTATGGCTTTCTGCATATACTTCGAGAGTATCGAGGCCGCCATCATAACCGACGGGAGGTTGAGGTCCAGGCCGCGTTGCTCCAAGGTCGTAACCTTGTTTATCTTTACCGGAGTCCAGTTGAAGTCAAGGAGTTTATAGGAATCTATCTTCTTCTGGCTTGCGCCGGCCTTTTTCATCATGGAGCTCCATGAGGCATGTCTTTCCTCTATCTCGTCCACCAGCGCCTCATACGTAACCTTGTACCGTGGTAGCTGGCCGAACTCCGGGAGTTGTGAGTAAAGGCCGTCGTAGTCGAGGGCTTCCCCGCCCCTGTAGAGTAAAAGTCTTGAGTCCTTTGCCATGAATTTGCCCATGTACAACGGTGAGGATTGCGTAAAAACCGTAAGTGCGGGGTCTGCTGCTATGGCGAAGTTATACTCGTTCAGAGTGCGTTGTTTCGCGCTTCTTGGGGCCTGGAGTTTGAGTCTCCCCTCTTTTTCATTGAAAACAGAAGATGGCAGGGAGTAGTGGAGGTGGAAGCCCGTGCATCTTCCGGCATAGTTCCACTTGTCCTTGCCGAAAATCCTTTCCTTTACCCCATACCAGGCACTGCTGCGCATATCAGGCCCGTATATTCCGGGGTATACTGCAAAGGGATAAAGGTGGAGATCAAGTGATTCCACAAGCGATACCAACTCCCGAACGTCAGAGAGGAACCGTTGGGCTACGTTTCGTAAATATATCCTCGGCACAACGTTAATCTCCAATACATTGTGGCCGCACTCCTTCTGGAGGTCCATCTCTTTCTTGTTTTTTGAGTGTTTTTTGAGGACCTGATCGGCCTTGTTGGATACCCTCCCCTCAGAATCCAGGATGAAGAATTCCGCCTCTAAGCCTGTTTTTGCGCGCTGCTTTTGAGTCCTCCGGGGGGCTTCCGTATCCCGAAGTTCAAGCACCCTGCGCTTCTTCTCTCTTACCTTGCTGAATATCGTCTTGGGCGGCATGAGGAATATATGAATCCAAGAATATAAAATGGTTGTTGGCGGTAGCCCCCTTGGGCATAGTAATTCCTATTATTTAGGTAGCGGTTTTTATAATTTCAACTTATAAATTGTTAGGTGAACTAATATGGTTCAGGCAATAATTGATCTAACCGAGAACGCAAACCGGATTTTGAATATCGTAAAGGCCCAGCATAACTTCAGCAATAAGTCCGAGGCAGTCGAGTATGTTCTTGACGAATACGCGGAAATCTCAGCTCAGCCGGAACTAAGGCCGGAATTTGTTGAGAGGATAAAAAAGGCTGAACGTGGCAAGTTCGTAAAAGTCGATGATTTCGCCGCCAGATACCTAAGATGATTTACGGTCTTGATGTTACCGATAAGCTGGACAAGGTATTTTTCAAGCTGGCCAAAAAAGACAGGAAACGACTTGAGCAGATAAACAAAAAGGTTCGGGAAATAAGGGAAAACCCGTATCTTGGAAAACCCATGAAAAAACCCCTCCAAGGCAGGCGAAGGGTTCATATAGGAGGCTTTGTTCTGTTCTACTCGATCGATGAGAACCGGAGAGTTGTCAAATTATTGGAATATGACCACCATGACAAAGCCTATTGAATCGGGTTAGTCACTCCCGCAAGTGGGAAAGTTAAGGTTAAAAATACTTTTATAGGCGAACTAATTAATAATGCAGGCTCAATCTGGACAACCAGCTAAGCCTGCTGTTTAAGCTGCTCGATCAAGCCAAAGTAGAGAACAAAGAGAAGAACTGCTACGGCTCTATGGCATCGCTTGACGGCAGATACCCTTACGTATACCCAAGAGATCTGTCATCTGTCTGCTCGCTTCTCGAAAAGCTGGTAAAGCAGAAGATCAAAAAGAAAAGATGTCAGGAGCACCTCGATAACTACGCAAGGTTCATCTACAACTGCCAGAGAAAGGACGGCTATTTAGGGCAAAGATATGACGGAGACTGCAAAGAGAAATCCATATACAAGCAGGAAGACAATATGGCACATTTCATAAACGTCGTATCAGCTCAGATGCTTGCAAGCGGAGAAGTGAACAAAGACTACATCCATGCAATAAAAAAGGCCATACACCTCGTACTTGACAAATACTACAGAGACGAAATAAACCTCTTCTTTTCAACTACATCAGTCCACGAATCCGCGATCTGCGGGGGTTATGACATATGGACTAATTACGCGTACCATAAAGCGATAAAAAACATCGCAGAGCTTGAGAAAGAGTTTGACGTAGACATCCTTGAGAAAAGGCGCGAAAACATATTAAAAGGAACATCTGCAGAGCACATATTTTACTTCGAAGACAGATATATGCGAAGCAGGAAGAGTGAAGGAGGACCAGACTTAAGGCTTGACTTCATATGCCTAAGCCCCTTTTACTTTGACATAGACAAGACCTCAGACAGGATGGTAAGGACTGCAAAGGTATTAAAAGAAGGCCTCTGGGACCCGGTTCTTGGAGGACTTTTAAGGTACCAACCCTATACCGAGGACTTCGAGATGCACCTTCACGCAGGCTCAGGGCCCTGGTTCCAGTACACAGCAGTCCTCGCGCAGGTCTTCTACTACAACGACATGAAAACAGAAGGTGATGAAATTCTGGGGGTAATAAACAAGTACAGGCAAGACGGAGAGTTAATACCAGAACACATCTCGACAAAAGAAAGGTTCACAGAGTTCATGAACCTGGAATGGGAGACAAGACTGGATTTCGAGAAAGAATTCGATAAGAGTATAATGCTTCCAGAAGTCAACTTCGACCTCATACTCGAAGAGCTCGATCACATGAAAAACGCGTACAACAGGATAAGAGACACCATAGATAAGTCCCCGCACATACAACACATTGTCTTTGGCTGCCCATTGATATGGAGTCACTCTGAGTATTGTAAGGCTTTGCTTTATCGCGATATTAGGAATATCTAATTCTTTTAAATTCACAACACTTCAATTTCTTCATGGCACTCGATTATACAAAGAAGGTCTTGGAGGAGTTTAAGCACCCGAAGAACGTGGGGGAGATTAAAAATCCTGATGCTAAAGCCACTATCGGCAGCCCGGTTTGCGGGGATATGATAAAACTGACCATGAAGGTCGATCCTAAAACACATGTCATTGAGGACATCAAGTTCAAGTCGTATGGATGCGCGTCAAACATCGCTACTGCCTCTATGATAACCCAGCTTGCGAAGGGGAAGACGATAGAGGAGGCGAAGAAGATAAAGTGGAACGACGCGGCCAAGGAACTGGGGGGGTTGCCGAATGTGAAGATGCACTGCTCGGTTTTGGCTACGAACTCGATAGTCGAGGCCGTCAAAGACTACGAAAGGAAGCACGGGCTAGGCCAAGGCAAGGACTTCAAGCTGACTCCCAAGAGCGTAGAGGACGAGCTTAAGAACGTTATAAACCCGGACATAGGGATAAACATAATCCGTCTGAAGATGGTGAAGGACATAAAAGTCAAGGACGGAAACGTCTCGGTCGTTATATCCATGGGCAACACGGACGAGATGTACGAGAAAAACATAAAAGAAGAAGTGGCGGAGCACTTAGAGAATTTGCCCGGAGTGAAGTCCGTCGAAGTCGAGGTAAAAAAGTAGATGTATGATTTGGTTGTCGTGGGCGCCGGGCCCGCAGGGCTTGTGTGCGCGGAAAGAGTAGCAAAGGAGGGAAAGTCCGTGCTCGTTGTCGAAAAAGACGAGGTTGTCGGAGAGCCTGTCAGCTGCGGCGGGTTGTTCAGCAAGACCGGACTTAAGAAACTCGATATAAAGCCGAAAAAATCCTTCACAAGAAACAAAGTCAAAGGCGCGAGGTTTTACTCGAAGAACCAGATGGCCGAGATTGGGAAGGGGAGAGAGCGGGCGTTTGTCGTTGACAGGGCTGAATTCGATAGGGAGCTGGCAAAAAAATACGAAAAACACGGGGAGCTGATATTGGGAACGAAATGCCTGGATATCAGCAGGAAGACAGATTCCATTAACGTGCTGCTGGAAGACGGCAGCACCATGAAAACCAAGAACCTCGCGCTGGCGACAGGGCCTTCAGTGTTTTTAAGAAACAAACTCGGTTTTGAACCAAAGAACGGACACATAAGCGCCGTGCAATACGAGATAGAAACTGATGATGTGGACAAGGATTTCGTCGAGTTATATAACGGCAGTGTTGCACCGGGCTTCTTCGCATGGGTAATACCTGTGGATAAAAAAACGCTTCGCGTGGGCTTGGGAACCATCGACGCTCCGAAGAAAAGCATGGAGTATTTCGAAGAATTTTTGAAAGATTTTGGGGATTTTGAAGTGATATCGACGGGCGGGGGCGTTATACCCTTATATGACCCCCAGATGCCTGTAAGAAAGGAGAACATATACCTTCTGGGGGATGCTGCTACGCACGTAAAGGCCACGACCGGCGGGGGCGTTATATTGGGGTGTATGGCTGCGCGGACCCTGGCAGAATGCCTGCTTAATAGGAAGGACTATGAGGGGGAGCTGCAAGCGATAAAAAAGGAGCTGAAAAAGCACCTGATGGTAAGAAGATTCGTCAACCGGTTCAACGACCGAAAGTATGATGAATTAGTAAGTCTGCTGAAAAACAGGGATTTGAGAGAACTGCTTGAGGAGCATGGCGATATGGATCTGATAGGACCGTTTTCGAAGGAATTGGTTAAAAGACCCTCATTGCTTGTGGGTGCCGGTTATCTTTTTGTCCGGAGTCTTTTCTGAAAAGTTTTTATAGCCTTATATATTATATTCCCGTTGTTCTTGGAGGGGGGGTTGAATAATCATGACAACACCGATAGATTTAGGGTTTAGGCCCATGGATGGATGGCAGATTACTATGGTTATAGCAGGTGCACTTCTGGTTCTGTTTG
>Ga0272442_10004160_pt1 | contig 19912 bp, 13 predicted proteins | sample SSMForm2O_FD_200262 | JGI IMG/M metagenome (GOLD analysis project Ga0272442, IMG submission 200262) | Marine sediment archaeal communities from Little Sippewissett salt marsh, Falmouth, MA, United States - SSM-Form-2O | ecosystem: Environmental > Aquatic > Marine > Wetlands > Sediment ... | reverse complement strand
CCTTTGCCATGGCGATCCTGGCTTTCCGCTTCAGCGAAAAGGCAAATGGCGTCTCCGAACTACACGGCCAGGTTGCCCGAAAGATGTGGGCATCTTTATGGCCGGATGTGGAAGTGCAAAATGTGCCGATCACACACATTACCAACGGCATCCACACCGGCACATGGCTGGCCCGACGTTTACGGGTCCTCTACAATCGTTACCTGGGGCCGGACTGGTTGTTTAATCTTGATGACCCGGTCTTCTGGGAAGCTGTGCAGCATATCCCTGATTACGAACTCTGGGCCGTGCACCGGCACCTGAAACGCAAACTGCTTTACTATATCCAGGACAGGTCCCGCAAACTGTGGCTGCAGGGGAATACACACCCGGTACAGGTGATTGCCGGCGGTGTCCTGCTGGATCCCAATGTTTTGACAATCGGTTTTGCTCGCCGTTTCGCGACATACAAGCGCGCCGACCTCATCCTCAGTGACATGGATCGCTTGCTTCGCCTTCTCAACCAGCCGGGAAAGCCGGTTCAGATCATTTTCGCCGGCAAGGCTCATCCCGCAGATGATCCTGGCAAACGACTGATCCAGGACGTATACAGGCTGGTCAAACAGCATCCGAATGGCGGCAGGCTGGTATTCCTGGAAGACTATGACATGAATCTGGCTCGCTACCTGCTTCATGGAGTGGATGTGTGGCTCAACACACCGCGCCGCCCCAATGAAGCATCAGGCACTTCCGGCATGAAAGCTGCCCTGAATGGCGTTCTCAACTTCTCAATTCTGGATGGATGGTGGCGGGAGGGCTATAATGGATTCAACGGCTGGGTAATCGGCGACGATTTTTCAATGGAGAATGTCGAGGAACAGGACCGGGCTGATGCGGAAAGCCTGTACCAGACCCTGGAAGAATCCATCGTTCCAGCTTATTACGATCGTTCATCCGATGGGCTTCCATTGGAGTGGCTGGCTCGTATGAAGAACTCCATTCAAACACTCGCCCCCCGCTTCAGTCTTCGAAGAATGCTGAAGGAATACGTGACCGAAATGTATCACCCTGTGCTTCCTGCACACGAGCACACCGAAAAGGAACGATAGGATTATGCTGGATCTGCTTTCTATTCCAAGTAATGTCATGCCGCTTGTCATCTTTGGTCTGCGCGTTATCGATATGTCTCTGGATACACTGCGTGTTCTATTTGTCATTCGCGGCCGCAAGGGTTTAGCCTGGGTGTTGGGTTTTTTCCAATCCACATTGTGGGTCATCGCCATCACGAGTGTCCTCAGCAACCTTGATAATATTCTCAATATCATCGGTTATGCAGGCGGGTTTGCGACCGGTATTGTTGTCGGGATGACAATCGAAGAACGTCTTGCAATTGGCCATGGAAATTTACGCATTATCAGCCCTCGCAAAGGCAGCGCGATCACCGAACAGCTTCGGGAAGCCGGCTTCGGCGTGACCGAACTGCCCGGCCGCGGGCGCGACGGCATGGTCACCATCCTCGATGTGAGTGTCCAGCGGAAAGATATCGCTGATGTTCGAAAGCTTGTGGACAATACTGACCCTGATGCCTTTATTACAGTGGAGGAAATCAGGCCGCTTCACCGCGGCTACTGGCGAGCCTGATTACAGTATTGCATGATTGCAGCCATTCCTCCAAGAATAAGGCTGCAGTGGAAAAGTGATGTTTGATGCCGGCTGAAGCCTTGAGTGGAATACCCTGGCCTACCATCCATCCCCTTCTTCTCGCATTATTTATCTTCCTGCTGCGAGGATTGAACCTCATGCTGTCTACTGTATCCACCCTTCTGGTTGTCCGCGGCTACCGTCTGGCAACATGGATGATCTCCTTTTGCCAGTCGCTTCTGTTCATAACCGTTATACAGGGTGTACTGCAGAATCTCGATTCACCTTTGAACACTTTTGCCTATGCAGGTGGATTTGCCACTGGTGTTCTGGCTGGAATGCTGCTGGAAAACCGCATTTCCCCCGGCCACACCCTGCTTCGTATTGTCAGCTGCTGTCGGGGTGAAGCAATAATCAAAGCGCTGCATGAAGAAGGTTTTGGAGCAACGATCATTTCCGGTCGCGGCAAAGATGGGACAGTAGAAAACATTCTGTGTTTCTTGCGTCGACGTGACTTAAAGCAGGCCCGATCTACAGTTCTGGGGATCGATGAGGATGCCTTCATCGTTTCTGAAAATGTTCGCCAGCTGATGGGGGGATGGGGAACCTGATAAAAAACATATAAATTTACCCGTCCGGGGAACCACAGCAGCGAAGTACGACTGACTTACCGTTTGCGTCTGGTAGTATGAAAAGGTATAATCGCCGCCATCAAGACGCTGTTAAATAAGGAAACTTATGGCCCTGAAAGGGAATCTGCGTGACTTCAGTGTTACGCAGCTGTTCAACCTCATAAACCTTGCTGGCAAAACCGGCACGCTTACGATTGAAGGCCCATCGGAAGCTGCCTGGGTTTCATTTCGCGAAGGTAAACTGATACACGCCCAGCTCGGCCATGAAAACGGTACCCTGACAGGCATCCTCCTCAGAAGCGGATTGCTCACCCCTCGCCAGGCGCGTGCTATCAAGGAAAACACCACTGAAAAAAGCGACAAGGAACTGGGCCTTATCCTGATCAATGCAGGTTACCTCAATCAGCAGGACATCCTTTCCAGCATCCGCAACAACGTTATGCAAATCGTCTACCAGTTATTTACATGGAATGAAGGTTACTTCCGTTTTGATGACCAGGTTCTCCCCCCGGCAGACCGCATTACAATCCGCCTCAATCTGGAAAATATCATTATCGACGGCGCACGTCGAATGCGGGAGAATGAAGCACTCAAGGAAGAAATACCCAATCTCGATATGGCATTGGATTTCGTCGACCGTCCGGGCGCCAATATCCGGGATGTGAATTTGAACGTTGATGAATGGCGGGTGGTTTCATATGTCAATCCGAAAAACTCCATTCGCCAGATCGCCAAAGCAAACAATATGAGCGATCTCCAGATCCGAAAGATTGTCTACGGGCTCCTTCAGGCCGGCCTTGTGGAAATTATTCGCCCTGAAGGAATGAAACTCCCCCCACAGGCAAAACAGTTAAAACCAGTTGATAAAGAGCGGCACTCATCACTTGTTAACCGCTTAATTAATCGAATTCGTTCATTATAAGCAGGTGCCTTATGCAGACAGTCAAAATGGTCGTTACCGGCCCTTTCAACTCCGGTAAGACAGCATTTATCAAATCAGTCAGTGAAATTGATGTTGTTTCCACTGAACGGAAGATTTCCGCGGAAGCTGAAAAAATCAAGGAGACTACCACTGTCGCCATGGACTTTGGACGTATCACTGTCGATGACGATCTTGTTCTCTACCTTTTCGGTACACCAGGACAAAAACGCTTCGATTTCATGTGGGAAATTCTCTCAGAAGGTATGCTCGGCTTTATTGTGATGGTTGACAGCTCCAGACCTGAGACATTCCGGGAAGCAAAAGGTATTCTCCAAACATTCCGTGCCTACGCCCCCACCCCCTATGTCGTGGCTGCCAATAAACAGGATAACGACGATGCATGGGAAGTCGATGATCTGCGAATTGCATTGAAGCTGGATCGCAATATTAAAATGCTGCCATGTGTAGCACACGACAAAGAATCCGTAAAAAATGTCCTGCTGGAGCTTCTCTATAGTATTCTGGAGGAAATGAACGAATAATTTCTATCAGAAAGAACTCCTTCCTGTCCACCTCAGACGATCATGAACTTATACGATGAGTTGGTACAATCGACTTGTCAATATCAGTTCAACGGCAGTGTTTTTGAAAGTATCGAACAAGCAGCATGATTTGAAGGGCACAACTGGATGGTCGACGAAACTCAAGAAACGCGGGAATTCTACCTTCCCAACAAAATGGGGCGGATTTTTATCCTGTCCCATGAAGAAATACTGGGCAAAACCGGTATGAATGCGCTCCTGAGAATTGCCGACCTGCAAGGGTGGATCGGCAAGCTGCCGGCCAACAATTTTGAGCCCGGGTTCTCTTTCACAACATGTGGAAAAATCAGCGAAGCCCTTGAAAAAATGTATGGGCCAACTGCGGGAAGAGGCCTGGCACTCCGCACAGGCCATGCAGCTTTTAAGTACGGCTTACGGGAATTTTCTTCACTATTGGGAATTTCTGACCTGAGCTTTCGCCTTCTCCCTCTAAAGATAAAAATCCAACACGGCCTTGAAGCCCTTACCTCCCTCTACAACCAATACAGCGACCAGATCATACGGCTTGAAAAAGATGATGGTTCATACCTGTGGCACATCGACCGCTGCCCCTATTGCTGGGAACGTGCAAGCGAATCTCCCTGCTGCCATCATCCAGTAGGTATTTTCCAGGAAGCCATGCGCTGGATCAGCGGAGGAAAATACTTCCATGTCGAAGAAAGCCAGTGTATCGCTGCTGGCGATCCCAGCTGTACTATCCGTATAAGTAGAAAGCCCGGTGACTGACCTTCCACCATTTTCCAGGCAGCCATCCCCAAAGTCATCCACTTTTTAACCAAATCCCCACTCTTTCCTTCCACAAATTCCTGTCCCCTGAAAAGATAATCGCCAGCCTGTAACGCTTTGCCATTCAACGAATTTCGTTCGCCAGTGATCTCTCTGACAGCACCAAACCATGTTTGGAACCATCAGGAACACGTTGTTCAATCCTTCGCCTGATCGAAAAAAACTCGTATGGTATACTATACTCGATCAGCAACGGGGAGCTCTGTAACAAGGGCTGAGAGGAGGATAACCCTCGACCCGCTGAACCTGCTCCGGATAATGCCGGCGGAGGGATTGCATAAACGAGTACCAGACAATCCTTCCACGGCCAAAATGGAAGGATTTTATTTTGCGTATTGTTATCTTTGCAAATGGCAATCTTTCAGCGTTTGACATCCAACGCGCGCATCTGACGGAACAAGATACCATACTTGCTGCCGACGGTGGCGCAAATCACTGCAAGACATACAGCATTAGACCCAATGCGCTTATTGGGGATTTCGATTCGCTTTCTGATGAGATTCTGCAGGAATTTGAAAGCGAAGGAGTTCCCATCCATCGCTATCCTGCTGAAAAAGACTACACTGATCTGGAACTTGCCCTGCAGTTTGCCCTTGCTCAGGAACCTGATGAAATCCTCATTCTTGGAGGCCTTGGCGGCCGCTGGGATCAAAGCATTGCCAATTTGCTTCTGCCGGCTGCGCCAGTTTGCCGGGATATCACCGTTCGTTTGATCGACCAGTGCCAGGAAGTGACCGTTCTCCGGCCAGGAGAAGAGATCACGCTGCATGCCCAACCTGGCGATACCGTCTCGCTGATTCCTGTTGGTGGTGATGCCCTTCATGTTTCAACCACCGGGCTGCGTTTCCCCCTGCACAATGAAACCCTCCTTTTCGGCGCCACACGCGGTATCAGCAATGAGATGTCAACTGAAACAGCAAAAGTTCAACTGGGAGAAGGATTCCTGCTGTGTATCTTAATATACAGCAAGAACCGCTCCCAAGGAGGCCAGTCATGAGAAATTCAAAATTTTCCCTTCTTCTTTCGTTTTGTATTCTGCTCATTCTTGCCAGCTGCAGCACCGCTGAAACAGATGAGCCTGTTGTTCTTACAGTAATGACACACGATTCTTTCGAGATTTCAACCGAAGTTGTCGAGCTCTTTGAACAGCAGAATGATGTCCAGGTCCAGTTTTTCAAAGCAGGCGATACCGGGTCTGCTTTGAATAAAGCTGTGCTGGCTGGTGACAATCCCCTCGGAGATGTGTTTTATGGCGTCGACAATACCTTTCTTAGCCGGGCTCTCGATGAAGATATTTTCGAACCATATGACAGCCCTCTGTTAGAGAAGGTGGACCAGGCTTTTATCCTCGATCCTCAACACCGCGCCATCCCTGTCGATTATGCAGATGTATGTATCAACTACGATCGTGCATATTTCGATGAAGAAAACCTGGAAATCCCTCAAGCGCTTGAAGATCTTGTCGACCCTGCTTACAGGGGCTTGCTGGTTGTGGAAAACCCTGCCCTTTCTTCACCCGGCCTTGCTTTCCTGCTAACAACTATCGGACACTTTGGCGACCCTGCATATCTCGACTTCTGGAGTGAGCTGGTGGAGAACGATGTGCTCATCGTTAATGACTGGGAGACAGCATACTACAGCGAATACACTCTCTGGGACGGTCAACGGCCAATGGTAGTGTCCTACAGCTCCAGCCCGTCTTTCGAATATATCTATGCCGAAGCACCATTGGAAGAACCACCCTCAGCATCGGTTGTCGGCCCTGAAACCTGCTTCCGGCAGATCGAGTTTGCCGGAATCCTTAAGGGTACAAACAGCCGCGAGCTGGCAGAAAAATGGATAGACTTCATGCTCTCACTGGAATTTCAGGAGAATATCCAGCTTAACATGGCTGTTTTCCCCGTGCGCAGCGACGCAGCGCTGCATGAAGCATTCGATCAGTTCATGCAAACGGCAGATCCGCTTTCCGAGGTTTCCCCTGAAGAAATATCCGCTAACAGGGAATACTGGATCGAACAATGGACGGAGACTGTTCTGCGGTGAACAAGCGCCGCCGACCTGATTCGCGGTTTTTCTCAAAAAAGCCGGAGCTGCGAACTCTGCTGCTCTGGCTTGCACCCCTTTTGTTCCTTCTTCTCTTCTACTTCCTGCCTATGGGTTCCATCCTGGAACTCAGCCTGAGCCGGGGCGATACTGCTGCTCTGCAGGATGTGATACAAACCCTGTTTTCCGATTCAATACGCGACATCGTAGCCTTCACCTTTGGGCAGGCACTGCTTTCGACTTTCCTCACACTAGTCATCGGGCTGCCCGGAGCCTATCTTTTTGCACGTTTCCGTTTCCGCGGGAAATCAATACTTCGCGCTTTGATGGGGATTCCTTTTGTACTGCCCACACTCGTGGTTGCTGCAGCGTTTAACGCCCTCCTGGGACCTCGCGGCTGGGTAAACCTCGGCTTGATGCAGACATTCAATCTGGCTGCACCGCCGATCGCTTTTAATAATACGCTGGCTGCCATCCTGCTTGCGCATATTTTCTACAACACGACGATCGTGCTCCGAACCGTTGGTGACTATTGGTCTTCTCTGGACCCGCGGCTGCCGCAGGCTGCCCGGATGCTGGGTGCTAATCCAGTACAGGCATTCAGCCGTATTACGCTTCCTTTACTCAGCCCTGCTATCGCCGCTGCTGCCCTTCTCGTTTTTCTTTTTGATTTCACCTCCTTCGGCGTGATCCTGCTCCTTGGTGGGCCGCAGTACGTCACACTTGAAGTTGAGATCTATCTCCAGACTGTAGGGTACCTGAATTTACCCCTTGCTGCCGCATTGTCACTCCTTCAACTTGCATGTACGCTCGCTCTTACTATTTTATACACCCGCCTCTCAGGAAAAATACAACAACCTGTGGAGCGAAAATCTGCTGAAATCACTCAGCGTGTCCCCAGAGGCAAGCAGCGAATATTTACTGCCCTGATATTGATCATACTGGTTTCCCTCCTCCTTTCCCCCCTGGCTGCCCTGGCAGTCCGATCAGTCACCAGGCTTGACCCCGAACGCCGCCAGCAGTCCGGATTCGAAAAAGGAATCACACTGGACTATTACCGCGCCCTGGAGGAGAATCCACGGCAATCCCTGTTTTATGTTCCACCAGTGCAAGCTGTTCGAAATTCACTTTCCTATGCGGTTCTGACAGTATTGTTTACACTGGCACTTGGCCTGCCAGCATCCTGGGCCCTCGCTTATGATCACGGCAGCCGGTTGAACAGGCTGCTCGATCCACTGCTGATGCTCCCAATAGGAACCTCGGCTGTCACACTCGGCCTTGGGTTCATCATCACACTTGACCAGCCGCCGCTCGATCTGCGAACCTCTGCAATCCTGATACCACTTGCTCATACGCTGGTCGCGTTCCCGTTTGTTGTTCGAAGCCTGACTCCGTCACTTCGCAGCATCCAGCCCCGTTTACGGGAAGCTGCGTCAATGCTCGGTGCCAGCCCATGGAAAGTATTCCTGAGAATTGACGCGCCTCTGATTGGACGCGCTGTTCTCGTGGCAGCTGCTTTTGCGTTTGCCATTTCAATGGGAGAATTCGGCGCAACAGCCTTGATCGCACGCCCCGAGTTCCCTACTATTCCAATCGTAATCTATCGCTTCCTTGCACAACCCGGCGGCATGAATTACGGACAAGCCATGGCCCTCAGCACGATCCTGATGGTCACTACAGGCGGCGGTATCCTGGCTATCGAAAAGCTTCGTTTTGAAGAGATTGGAAGCTTCTGATCCACCAGGAAAAGAATTAGTACTGATCCTGGAGTTTGAGGTTGAAAGGTCTATCGTGAATGGTCTGATCCTGAACAATATCCATAAATCTTTCGGGGAAAAACAGGCATTGGCCGGGGTTTCGTTTACTATTCAGCACAGCGAAATTTTCGCCCTCCTTGGGCCTAGCGGCTGTGGGAAATCCACACTGCTTTCAATCATCGCAGGGCTGGTCGAACCCGATAAGGGCGAAGTCTTCTGGAAGGGTACCAACCTCGAAGGTGTTCCCGCCTATCAACGCCGCTTTGGACTGATGTTCCAGGATCTTGCGCTGTTCCCCCACCTTTCTGTTGAGAAGAACATTGCCTTCGGTCTGCAGATGGATGGCTGGAAATCCCCTGATGTTGAAAAACGCGTTTTGGAAATGCTGGATCTCGTCAACCTTTCATCTGAAAGAATCCGGGATGTCAGTACACTATCGGGCGGAGAAAAGCAGCGAATCGCTCTCGCCCGTACACTTGCCCCCATGCCTGAACTCCTGATGCTTGATGAGCCATTGGGGGCTACTGACAGAACACTGAGGGAGACTCTTCTCCTTGATCTACGCCGGATCCTCGAAAAACTCGATCAGACTGTCCTCTATGTCACCCATGATCAGGAAGAGGCGTTTGCAATCGCTGATCGCGTGGTGATCCTTGATGCCGGAAAAGTCATGCAAACAGGCACACCACGTGATGTGTATCAGAAACCCGCCTCTACTTTTGTCGCCAGATTCCTTGGCCTCAATAACCTGTTCAAGGCAGAGCCGCTGCCGGAAAAGGCTGCAATGAAGACTGTCCTGGGTGAAATACCCTTCCGTGGTGGGCTGGACAAACCTGCCACAGTGCTGCTGCGGCCTGATGCCGTGCAGCCTGGAGCCGGCGGACCTGTTACTCTTGATGGTGAGTTGACTGCCTGCTCTTTCCGTGGAAGTATCTGCCGCTCTACAATCTATATCGACGGACTGACCTTTACATTTGACTTTCCAATTAACACTGAACTGCCTGAACCCGGCAGCAGGATGCCGATCAGTTTTGATCCGGATAACGCGCTCCAGGTGTTCTATGAAAAATGAAACAATACATATCCACAAGCTCGACCACAACGGCACAGAAGTATGGAATTACTTCGGGGAAGTAATCCATCGCACTGATTCCAGTGTTGTATTAAGAGCCGTTTTCGATCAGAAATCAGTTCGTACAGGAAAAATCACACTTGAATCCGGTGATATTTTCGAGGAATACTTCTATACAGACCGCTGGTATAACATCTTCAAAATCATCGAACCCCGAACTGGAACCGTAAAAGGCTGGTACTGCAACCTGACACGTCCTGCTGTAATAACCCCCACCGATATTTCTGCAGATGACCTCGCTCTGGATTTTCTTGTTTACCCGGACAGAACCTGGGAGATTTTGGATCAGGAAGATTTTTCGCTGCTTGACATCGATGGAGATGATAAAAAACGGGTTGAAGCCGCACTGCAGGACCTGCAGAGACTGGTGGAAACCGGAGTATCCCCCTTTAACTTTACTGACTGACGCTGATCTTTAATTCAATAGCCTTCAATACTTACAGATACGGTCCATATACGAACAATAACAGCCCGGTATACGTCATCACCGAGCTGTTACGAGTATAAAATCCTGGATATTGCAGGAAACCGATTCTTTCCTTCAGGGCAGATTCATCTGCCAAAGGCTGGCCGGGTCAATACCAAGCATTTCCAGGAGGCTGTCTCCGGTGACATACAGTACACCCGGCAATACACAGCAGCATAATCCAAGTACAATAACCACAATCAGAATAATAAGCCAGGTTTTACTCTTCTTTTCACCTTGTTCCGGCGTTTCAGGGGTTAGAACTTCACCTTCCATGATCTTCTCCTCTATAAATGAATGCCATCGCTGATTAATAAAGCCAATGGTGCGCAGGTTACAGTTACAAAAATTTCTTCCCGATAACCATTAACTCAAACCTTGAGAAATACAGTTCATTATTGAATAGAGCCTCTACAGTCCCATTAAAGCACAGCATGCAGAAAACGCAACTTATACATAATGATTACCTGGAGTTCAGAAGCCAAACAAATCAGAAACCAAATCCACCTTGCCAGGTGTGTGTAAAAGCGAATCGAAGCCAATCCAGAACACCAATCTGGATGAATGCCAGGATAAACCCAATCACTATCATAATTCGAAGTGACCACCAGGATTCGAACTGGTTCTCCCTTTTGAGAATCAGGACAGCTGCCATAGCATATACGAGAGTCAGTAAATATATCACGCTGAAAACACTCAATATACTCACCCCCAGAATGACCGGTGAGAGCTCGAGTAGTATGAGGCCATCCATGGCAAGAACCACAACCATCAGCAGTCCCAGTTCCTTGAACGAGGCAAGCACCGGTTCATCCAGCGGCTCCCGCCAGGCAACCTGGTTAAATCCCACAAGGAGAAGGGTCATAAGATTGATGCCCATGAATGAACCGGTGAGGACCCGGTTGGTATTGGAGGGTGTAAACACATGGGGCGCATTTGGAAACAGGTGTAGATAGGAGTTAAAACCATCCAATCCCCAGATGACTGCGAAAAGTATCAACACTGCATTGATTCGCCAGGGTGGAAACTGTGAGGCACCACGCCTGCCGCGCCAGAAATAAAACCCCGCAGCTGCAAGAACCCCCATGTACATACCAGTGCATCGTGCACACATGGGTGAGACTTGGCCAAAAAATGTGAAAGAGCGTTCCTCGATTTGATGGCAAACTGCATACCCGATTGCACTCGCTTTACCGAGCAGACCTGGCGGCGTATTCGCGATCCAGAGGCCCAGTACAAAGCCTGCTGTCAGCAGCACCAGGTAGTGAAGATAATTTCGCCCAAGGTGTTTCCCGGATTGAGGCTCATGTGATTCGGTCATGTCCGTCATTATATCCGGTGCGCGGTGTATATCAAACACCTGGGCAGTTCAGGTTGCAACATTAACCTTCGCTTCGTCTTTACAAACGGTACAAACAAGGGAATGCCTTCGATATGAAACTTTGCCAGAGCTGCAACAAAGCTCTACCCCCATCCAATATCTGCTCTACACCTGTTTTCTATACACACCGAGATGAACATATTTATCTTGACGCTGTATGAAGAGGACGTTATAATCCTGACGCTTTCCTCGGTAGCTCAATCGGCAGAGCAATCGGCTGTTAACCGATGGGTTGTAGGTTCGAGTCCTACCCGAGGAGCCTTTTTTTAACCACAGCTCTGATCCTTCATATACACTTCATTGACGACAATGTCTTTCCTTCCTCCATTGACGTCCAGCACCTGCTTTCTGTGTTTTCATGCCGGGCAATAAAAAAGCTGTAAAAAGACTTCCTTCAAGTGTCAATACCGGCTTCCCCATATACAATAGTTAATACATCTGATGGATAAAATGCAGACTCATTGGAGTGATTCCAGACAGTATTTACTCCAACCCTGCTCTGGCGATATTTCGTCCGGAAAAATACCGGGCTTTCATTCTTCCCCTCTTCGCCCATCAATCGCCACTGACTGAACCAGGTCTGGATATGAATAGAAAGTGAGAAAATTCGGTTTTGGGAGAAAATTACGAATAAAGAAAGTTCTATTATTAAACCAAAATACAAAAGCATCCTGTAAATATTTATCGTATTTCTATAGAAATAAATGCCGTGCTGCTAACTCCTGAACTTTTATTCACCTTGAACCAAATCACAGCCCTCATGTTGAATCGGGTGACGAAAAAGGGTATCGTGGAATCCAATGAGTTGAACAATTAATAAAATTTCAGGTAATTAATAAAGCGCAGCCCGGATTACTGATTTATTGGTATAAAACATGCTCTTATGTATGACAAAAGAATGCACAGCGTTCTGGAGAAAAACCTATGGTAAAAAGAAAAGCTAAATCTCCACGCAATGTCGTTCTCGTTCTTTCCGAGACAGCCCGACTGGCCTCTCTCTCGAATTCATTATCCGGGAACCGAATCAAAACACATGTGTTTAAGCATGCAGTTGATGCTCTTGCATTTATGAAGGATAACGCTCCCCCTCAACTTGTTGTTTCAGATCTGATTCTTCCTGGGATCGACGGGCTTCAATTAAGCCACTTGCTGAGGTCGGAAGAATACAGTGCACTGAACAAAGTTCCTGTTCTGATCGTTTCTACACTTCAAGAACAAACCGAAGATAGTTTCACAAGCCTGAATATCGGACCATTCGCATACATGGTTTCTTCTGCAAACGAACATCATCTCAAAGAAATCATTACAGACCTTCTGCAGGATCAGTCCTCCTTTATACCCAGGGTTCTTATCGTCGAAAACAGCAAGGCTCAGTCTGTGATGTTAGGCAAGACGTGTGAATCTGGCGGGTACACCGTAGACATCGCTTCTACAGCTGCAAATGCGGAAGAAGCTGTCAGGGAACATACCTATGACCTCGCTGTCCTTGATTATCATCTTCCCGACGGCACTGGCGACAGTCTGTTGAAAACAATACACAACAGTCAGCCTGACTGCATATGCTTCATGATAACAGCCGATTCAGACCCCGCTCTAGCTGTTGAATGGATGCAAATGGGTGCAAATGCATATCTTCTCAAACCGTTCGCACCGGATTATCTGCTGCAGATGTGTGCCCGTGCCCGACAGGAGAGAAGCATCCTGGCTGCCGAAAAGCTTCTCAGAAAGAAAAGCCAGCAGCTATACAAAAGCGAGGAACGACACAAAGCAATCCTCTCAGCTCTTCCTGATGCAATATTCCGGATCAACAAGGACCTTTGTTTTATTGGCTGCCATACAGATACTCCTGAACTCCTTCTTGCCCCACCAGAAGAATTTATCGGGAAGCCTGTCTCAGCCGTACTGCCTCCTGCATTGGCTGAGAATACTGAAAAGTATTGCACTGAAGTGCTGAAAACAGGATCTACAGAAAGATTCGAATACGAACTGGAAATGCCGGATACTTCCCAATACTATGAAGCCAGGATGGTTCCCTGTGGCAAGGATGAGATTCTGGCTATTGTCCGGGATATCACAGACCAAAAACTTTCACAGGCCGCTCTTGAAAACAACTCAAGACTTCTGCAGACATTTCTGGATCATACCCCTGCAATGGTTTCAATTTTCGATCATGAAGGACGTTATCTGAAGGCAAACCGCTCAATCGCCGAGTTCTACAACCTTGCCCCGGAACAGCTTGAAGGAAAGCTCTTTCAAGATCTGCTTCCGCCAGAAAACTCCTCACTATTCATGAAGCGGATGCAGAAGATTCTTGATACACAAAATGCTGTCGTTGTTGAAGACACAGTACAAATTGAAAACAGACCGCACACCTTCCAATCCATATTGTTTCCAATTACCACTGAAGATAATAGCCTCATACTATTCGGATCAATTGCCACAGATATTTCAGAACAGGTAAAGACCCACCAGCAGCTCCAACTTCATACCGATGCTCTGAATGCTGCTGCCAATGCAATTGTGATTACCGACCGTGATGGAAACATACTTTGGGTGAACCCTGCCTATTCTGAATTGACCGGGTACACTCAGGAAGAAATTCTGGGGCAGAATCCCCGAATATGCCAATCCGGATTTCAGGATGAGGCCTTTTACAAGGAGATGTGGGAACATATCCTTTCCGGAAATGTATGGCGGGGAGAAATCATCAATAAGCGCAAGAATGGAGCTATCTATCAGGAGGAAATGACTATTACGCCTGTACGGTCTCAGGATAACAAGGTCTCCCACTTCATCGCAGTGAAACAGGATATTACAGAACGAAGCAGGACGATTGCGGTAAACAAAGCACGCTCCCACCTGATGGAATATTCACAGGACCATACTACTTATGAACTGCTCGAGGAATCCCTTAATGAGGCTGAAAAAATTTCTGGAAGCCTTATCGCATTTTTCCACTTTATTGAAGAAGAGCAGGGTATGGTAACACTTCAGAATTGGTCAACCCAAACCAAAGACAGCTGCTTTGCGGCGGACTTATCTGAAGGGCACTACAGCATCGACGAAGCCGGGGTATGGATCGACTGTTTCCACCAGAGGAAACCAGTCATCCACAACAACCTCCATTCCCTCGAGAACCTGAAAGGTATGCCGGAAGGACACGCCCGGATTGAACGGGAGCTTACTGTTCCCATTTTCCGTGACGGGAAAATTGCTGCAATTCTTGGTGTGGGAAACAAACCAATCGATTATTCAAATGCGGATGTCGAAGCCGTTTCACTGCTTGCGAGTATTGCATGGGATCTGGTTGAACGAAAACAGGCTGAAGAAGCCAGAGCAAAGATAGAGACGCTGCTGGATGAAACCCAGAACCTGTCAGGAATAGGCGGATGGGAATGGGACATATCCAAGCAACAGATGACCTGGACCGACCAAACGTACCGGATCCACGACATTGAGCCCGGCAGTATCCCACAAGGCTCGAACGAACACATAGAACACAGCCTGGAATGTTATGAACCTGAAGACCGCGCAAGGATAATGGAAGCCTTCGCTCTCTGTGTTAACGAAGGTGTGCCATACGACCTTGAGTGCCAGCTTACATCCACAAAGGGCCGCAAACTGTGGGTTAGAACAATTGGCAAAGCGAAAAGAAGTGAAGGTGAAATAGTTCAGGTCCACGGGTATATCTATAACATTACCGCACAGAAGGAAGCCCTTCAAGCTCTGGAGAGAAGTGAACTTCGCTTCAGAAATCTGGCGCGTAATGCCCCCGGAATTGTATTCCAGTATGTTGTAACAGAGGATGGAACAAGCCAGCTGGAATTCGTAACAGACCAGGTAACCGCCATTCTTGGAATCCCATTAAGTAATGGAATGGAAAATGTCCTCTCTGATTTCCTTGATAGATGCCATACAGATGACTTGTCAGCATTAAAACAATCCATTAAAGATGCGGTTTCGGATAAGAGTTCCTGGCACTATGAAGGCCGTTTTTACAACCTGGATGGAGATATTATCTGGCTGCAAGGCGCAGCCAATCCAAGGCAAGTAAATGGTTCATTATATTTTGAAGGTATCATCTTTGACATATCTGAACGCAAGAACACCGAGCTGGCATTACAGGAAAGCGAACATAAATTCCGGTCCCTCATGGAACAGGCCGTGGAGATGCTGTTCCTGCATGAAACTGATGGGAGAATTGTTGACGTAAACCGTGCTTCAATCGAAACAACCGGATACAGCAGGGAAGAATTGCTTTCCATGACCGTATTCGATATCGACCCAGATGCCGGCGATCGCGAAGACCCGAAAAGGATATGGGAGGAACTCTCTCCTGATAATCCACCCTTCATATTCGAAGTCCGGCATCAGCGCAAGGACGGCTCAATCTATCCGGCAGAAGTCATTCTTACCAAAGTCATCCTTGCTGACCATACCTATATGTTCTCCCTTGCCAGAGATATTACCCAGCGAAAAAAAGCTGAAATTGCTCTGCGGGAAAGTGAACAAAAATACCGCAGCCTTGCTGAGACAACGATCGACTGGGTATTCAGCACTGACAGGCAAGGCAAGTTGACATATGCAAGTTCAAATGTTTCAACAATTCTGGGTTATGAAGTAGATGAAGTCGTAGGGAAAAGAATCACAGGATTTATGGAAGCGGAAGAAGCGAAACGTGTTGATATTATTTCGAAAGAATCGATTGCAGAAAAAAAACCCATGACTGCATTCGAAATCATCCTGCTCCATAAAAACGGCTCAGAGGTATTTGTCGAGACAAATGCTGTACCACAGTTCGATGAAAACGGGGATTTCACCGGTTACTTCGGTACCTTCCGGGATATTACGCCCCGAAAGGAAGACCAGGAAGCCCTGCGCCAGAGAGAGGAAGAGCTTCGGAAGGCGCAGCATGTTGCTCAGATTGGCTCATGGCGTATAGATCCAGTTAACGAATCGGTATACGGTTCCGAAGAAGCCCGAAGAATCTATGGCGTAAAAAACAGGAACCTGAGTTTTGATGATATCGAGATGATACCTCTCCCCGAATACCGGTCCCTTGTGAATGATTCCCTGACAAGACTTATGGAAAACGACGAACCTTATGATATCGAATTCCGCATTCGCCGCCCTTCAGATAGCGCTTTGCGCTATGTTCATTCATTGGCAGAATATGACCCTGAACAGAAACTGGTTATTGGCACAATCCAGGATACCACCGACCGTGTCGAAGCCGAACAGGCATTGAAGGAAAGCGAAACACTCCTGCGGACTGTCGCAGCGAATTTCCCGAACGCGTATCTTGCTATTATTAAAAAAGACCTCACCGTTGCGTTCGCCTCCGGTCAGGAATTTGCAGTACAGAATCTAGACCCGCAGGAGATTATCGAAAAACCTCTCTCCGAAATATTCCCCAAGTATGGATTGGTAATTGAGGAACACTGCTTAAAAACTTTCCAGGGAGAATCTGTACAATTCGAGCTGTTTGTCAGTAATCAGTACCTGAGATTCCGCTCGGTCCCTCTGAAGGATATCGATGATAAAGTCAACCAGATACTGGTTGTGGCAGAAGATATCAGCGATGAGAGACTCGAGGACAAATTCAAAGAACAGAGATTGCTTCGTAAACAACGCCAGGCAGAAGTGCTGGCTATGGTGGCCAGTTCTCCTCACCTCGCCCGGGGAAACATCCAGGAACTTGCAAGAGAAATCACAGAAGCTGCTTCTCTGGCGATGGAGGTGGAATGGGCTGATATCTGGCTGTTCTCAGGTTCCGATCCAGTTATCGATAATATCGACCGCTTTGAGTATTCTTCGAATAGACACCTGCAGGAGCTGAATATACCTGAACAGGTAGTCCAGGAGAAGCTCCTTCGGATCGGAGAAAAAAAATCCTGTCAAATTGAAGGTTTTCTTGATAGTCCTCAAGAGGTACCTGGCCTGGAAAAATATCTGCAAGAAAATAGCATAAGCGCTTCGCTGAATGCTGTGATTCGAACAGGGAAAAGCGATCTTGGCATGATATGTTTCGAACAGGTCGACATCCAGCAAAAATGGGAAGAAGATGAAATCAATTTTGCCTGTCAACTCGCTGACCAGATTGCCCTTGCCCTTTCCAACCGCGATCGCAGGCTGGTTGAAGCCGAGAGAGAGCGGTTTATCAAGGCGATCGAGCAAAGCGGGGAGATTTTTATCATTACTGATGCAGATAATAGAATTCAGTATGTCAATAAAGCCTTTGAAAACACGACTGGCTATACGCAGGAAGAAGCCCTCGGTAATACGCCTCGCATGCTCCAAAGCGGCAAGCACGATAGAACCTTCTACCAGAAGTTATGGAATGATCTTGACTCAGGGACTTCATGGAAAGGCCGTTTTATTAACAGGAAGAAAGATGGGACTCTTTACACTGAAAGTGCAGCAATTTCACCTGTAGCAGATACTGACGGGAATATTATTAATTATATTGCTGTTAAACGGGATATCAGCGAGCAGCTGCAACTTGAACGCGAAAAAGAGCGGATTGAGGAACAATACCGGCATACTCAGCGCGTGGAAGCAATCGGCCGGCTTGCAGGTGGCGTTGCTCATGACCTCAACAATCTCCTTACCCCGATCCTCCTGTACTCGGAGATGCTGCTTGATGAATTCGACCCGGACACAGAACACAACACCTCTATCAACGGTATATTCGAAGCAGGAAAACGTGCTCGCGACCTGGTTAACCAACTGCTTGCATTCAGCAGAAAACAGAATCTTGAGTATAAGCTTGTGGATCTGAACCAGACAATTGAAGATTTCTCCCACTTATTAAGGCGAACAATACGAGAAGATATTCAGATAGAGGCAGTACTTGGCCCTGTGGATCGGTTCATCAAAGCCGATATTGGACAGATCGAACAGGTAGTCATGAATCTTGCGGTTAATGCCCAGGACGCAATGCCCAACGGAGGCCTCCTTACATTGGAAACATCCATGGCCGATCTGGATCAAGTGTATGTCCATGATCATCCGGGGGTCAAACCCGGCCTCTATGTAATGCTTGCTGTCAGTGATACGGGTGTCGGAATGAATGAAAAAATACAGCAGCGCATTTTTGAACCATTCTTTTCCACCAAAGGAGAAGCCGGTACCGGCCTCGGTCTTGCCACTGTTTACGGGATCGTCAAACAGCACACTGGAGATATCTGGGTATACAGTGAACCGGAAAAAGGGACTACCTTCAAGATTTTCCTGCCTGCAGACAAAGAGATCCAGCCCGGTCGAAAACCTTACCGTAGAAAGCTTACCCCTCAATCAGGGACTGAGACGATCCTGCTGGTTGAAGATAATGATCAGGTCCGTGAACTGACGCTCTCCATCCTGGAAAGACAAGGCTACAAAGTATTGTCCGCAGAGAATGGGCCATCTGCACTGAAAATCCTTGATAACTATCAAGACAGGGTTCACCTTTTGCTTACAGATGTTGTTATGCCGGAAATGAATGGGCGGGAACTTTATCTCAGTTCTGTGCAGCTGCAGCCAAACATAAAGGTGCTTTATATGTCAGGTTACACAGACGATGTGATAGCGCACCAGGGTGTGCTTGAAGAAGGTCTGGCGTTTATTCAGAAACCCTTTTCCGTAGAAGGTCTTACAAATAGTGTGCGTAATGCACTCGAAAAAGAAAACCGCAGTTGAGTAAGTACAGGAGCAGTATAATGGATACGAATAGAGATCACACTGCAGAACAGTCAAAGCCGCTTCCCGGATTCTCCGAATGTCCAGAACTGCAAACCTTTCTCGAACATTTCACACAATCAACCGGTATTCCCATTTCAATTCTTAATGAGAAGATAGACGTTATTACTTCCCTATCATCTCAAACTCATCTGTCGGACCTCTTCGCAACCTCAAATACAGCGAAGAAACATCTAAAAAAAATCCTGCGAAAAATCATTGGCGGCCTTGATGAAAAACAAGCCGGCTCAATTGGGACATTGTTTCCAGGTGTACATGCAGGAATACTCACAATTCCTTTTGCGGATTCAAAAAATTACCTGCTTGCCGGTCCCGTTCTTTTCTCAGAACTCGACGCGGAAATATATCCTTCACAGGCAAAAAAGTACAAAATACAAACTGAAGACTTCCTTAGACTGCTTTATGTCCTGCCCGTGATTTCGGAAGAGCAGTTCAAGGTGTATTTTAACCTGCTTCAGGGTACAGTTGTTTTTCTTGAAGCAGAACCGAAGGAAGGAGAAATTAAGGGGGAAGCTTACCATCCAAAGGGTGGTAAGGTTAATCTGGCCCAGCTACTGAATAACATTGAATCTATCAATTCACAACATTTTACTGAATCGCTTCTGAATGCAATACCGACTCCTGTCTTTTTTAAAGACAATGATGGAAGGTATCTGGGCTGCAACCGGGCATTCTCTGACCTGATGGGAGTAACCTCAGAGGAGATCCGCGGAAAGACGGTTCACGAACTATGGCCGGAGCAGCAAGCCGATACATACAGAAAAAAAGATAGTGAACTTCTGAAAAATCCCCAACTTCAGACTTTCGAACATGTAGTTACAGATAAAAATG
>Ga0272442_10004159_pt1 | contig 19913 bp, 14 predicted proteins | sample SSMForm2O_FD_200262 | JGI IMG/M metagenome (GOLD analysis project Ga0272442, IMG submission 200262) | Marine sediment archaeal communities from Little Sippewissett salt marsh, Falmouth, MA, United States - SSM-Form-2O | ecosystem: Environmental > Aquatic > Marine > Wetlands > Sediment ... | reverse complement strand
TCAGAAGCAGTATAGAAAACTGATAGATCATTGATGTGACAGTTCTTCCCGTGTTGAGAAATATGCCACGAAAAGATTGTGGAAAAATATAAATGGAAGACTCATTCCAACTCTGATTTCCAAATCTGCGTTTATAAGGCGCGTCACCGAAACCAAAGTCTATAAAATTCAGTTTGTTGATTGCACATAAATCTTCCAGCATCTTGAGAAAAAGGATAGTACCGGTTTCGTAATGCCTGAAAGTGGGGTCGTAACCAGTAACCCTCAAGTGAAAAGTATCCCCATATTGATACCCTATCCAATAAGCTGCAGGTTTTTCTTCAATGTAAAGGACATATGCACGCAACAAAGACTTTTCAATAAGAAATGAATAAAACTTCCTGGTAGTTTCATTATCAATGAAACCTCCTTCAAGCTTTCTTTGATACGTCTTTTGTGATATCGATTCAGCATCGGTGAATAGCTGATTTAAATCTTTTTCTTCAACAAAAGACTTTGTAGTAATGTTTCCAGGATAGTCTTTTTCGAGAACGCGCTCTAGCCTGCGCAACCAGTATCGGTGTTTCCTCGATCGTGAACTGAAAAAAGCATTCATATCGGGCGGTAACGACATTTTCCAATGGACATTCGATATCGGAAAGTGATCTCTGGATAAATGTTTAGGGATTGTTGAAGATAGATTATACAAGGGAGAACCCGATTGTATGTTGCTAAGATAAATAATATCTGCTTCCTCTTGTTTCAATATGTTACGAAATTCTGTTAGTAATATTTTGCAATTTTCCGGTGAAGCATCCCCTAAAATTCCTTCATATATTAGGGTAAAAGTACGAACCGGTGTTTTATATAGTGTTTTGTAACCGAAATTAAATTCGAATTCTAAATCTTCAATCCTACCAACCGCAAGCGCCGAAGGTATCCCATCTTTACTGATAAGGATTACATGTGGCCTGATAACGCGGCCTAATGAACTTATGATTGTAAGGTAAAAATCTATATCTGAATTGGGATGTGTTTGCATTTTATCCCAAACATCACGAATTGTTTCAATATCTTGAATGCTTCTCACAGTAAGCACATCATATTCATTCAACGACGATTTGTTTAATTCTTTCATCATATCCTATCTATACTAACCGCATTTTAAAGCCGCTGTTAAATGCCTTAAAATTAATACATTTCAACATAGGATCATAGTAATTGTAGGCACTTTTTAAAATAAGATGGTAGGGCCATTGTTTAATAAGTGAAATTAACAGGAGAACAGCGGTACAATTATTAAGATTATGAGATGGCCCATATAACAAGAGCAGATATCCTAATGAAGTTTCCTTTTCAATATAGAAATCCTTTATGATTAAGCTTCTGAAGAAGCAGTGTTGAATTCACGAAAGATAATTAAATACAAGCCATACGAAAGGAAAATGCCGATCATTCCTATAACAATATTTAAGAATGGGTTTAGATCTAATATGTTTGTTATAACCCATATAATAGGAATAAAAAATGAACATGCTAATATTCGAAGAAAAACAGCACAATATTTTCTGAAGTCAAACTTTGTTATGGAATAAAGATTTACAATTTGTATGATATAACCAACAAGCATGGCTATTAAACCTGCCATTGCAGCACCTATTAAACTGAAATGTTTTATAGCTGGGTAAATAAGAACCAAAATCGCTATTGCTCTTATTGTAGTGAAACGTCGATTGAGCTCGGGCCTTCCTATAGCAAAGTAAAGAGCGACAATCGGATTACCAACAATTTGGACCATAGATCTTAATAAAACGATAGCAAAGGGGATCGCAACACTTCCGTATATTGGGCCATAAATGATTGAGAGTAAATCCCTTCCATAAAACATTGCAAACAACATAGCCGGCATACCTAATGCTACAACGACAGAAGTAATGCCAATTACAGCTTGATTGATTTTATTAATATCTGTTTGGATTTCTGCAAAAGCAGGCATTCCGATGTGTCCCATTAATGCTGCCATTATGAGTGCTGGCATTTGGGCAAGTGTTATAGCCATATTATAGAGACCCAAGTCTGAAGAAGAACAGAGTTTGCCTATTACTAATATATCGGTTTGATTGAAAATAAGCGTCATAATGGGTAGCCCCAAATATCCACGAATGTACTTCGATATGGCTTGTGTCGATTCAATGTCAAAACTCAGACCGGGTCGAAATGGACACAATACATGTGAGAGTAGACACCGGGTAGCAGCTTCTGTAGTAAAACCAATGACAAGAGCCCAAACATTATGAATGAAGAATCCTGAGCAGATTGCTGCTGAGACTCCAATGAACGTGGACCCGTAATTTATAGCGGCCCATTTTTTGTAATGCATTTTCTTTATTTCAATGTATGTCCGGGGGCTTATTGACGCTGTAAACAAAACGGACAATAAACAAACCCTAAGTAATCCAGTTAGTTCCGTGTTTTCGTAAAAATTTCCAATCCAGGGAGCCGCTATGAATATGAATAAATAAAGTAGTACACCACGCACTATGGAAATCCACCAGGCACGGTTTAGAAAGGTCTTTTCAAGGCTTCTTGGGTTCTGAATGATAACATTGTTGATGCCTATTTGAGTTAGAGATTCGAACGCCGCATTTATTGCCAAAATGATAGCCATTATTCCAAAGGCTTCCGGAGCGAGAAGACGGGTTAAAATGACATTGCGTATGAAGCGAGCACCATTTGCGGCAAAGTCACCTCCTCCGATCCAAATACCTCCTCGGGCGGCTCTCATAACGAGTTCTTGACTGCTCCGGAATTTGGAAAACAGTTTGCTTAAATTTATATGTAGAATCCCTGATATCATTTTAGTCGTTTTTAAATTATTAACGGGTTGTTGCTTCATTTGTTCTGGCATTTTTATTTAGCGGGATAATCACTGTCCTAAGGATCTTAGGTAAGTTTAGTTGTGTTTGAATGTGCATTTTTGTGATTTTCAGTGATATCCGTTACGGTATTCGACATAGAGGTGACAACGGCAATCATTGCCAACAATAAATACCAAAAAACTCTTATCTGATCAAAATATGATACTGATAGCAAGGACATTGTATGCGCAAAAAGCACAGATCCCAGTGACCAAATGGTTATCCTGATATCGAACGAATCTTCCTCAGTATTCTTAAGTGTTTTGCCGATGCCTCTGAAACAAAACACAATAATTAAAATAAATAAAATCATGGTAAGTAAACCGCCATTGACACCTTCTGATATGTATTGATTAGTTATATCAGCCCTTGTTGGATAGTTCTCAAGTGCATACGGCATCCAATGTGCGGTGACTTTTGTTCCGAGGAGCCACCATTCGTCAAAATAGTGTATCGCTTGATCTATAAGATATGACCTGTGCCAGCCTCCACCGCCAATGATACTGCCAAGACGAGCCATCAGATACCATATCGGGGCTTTCATGAATATGGCAAGTAATACGAGAAAAAAGACTATTCCCCATCGTATGGCTCGCAGGTGGTTTCGAAAAGGCCATACGAGCATTGCTATGATTCCGTATACAGCACTTGTTAATGGACCGCTTGAGGATGAAGTTACCATGATGATTGATGATGAAATAAGGCCCAGTGAAGAAATCAGTCTCATTTTTTCTTTTCTGATCCAAGTGCCTAAATACAAAGGTATTAATGTTGCACCTAATGTGCCGGCGAGTATGGGGTGAATAAATGGACCTTGACATCGCATTCTACCGCCACGCATTACCGTTATTTCGGGAACACCGCCGAATATTGCGAATGCATTCCTCCCTGTTGTATATTCTACCAGCATTTCTAGTGCGAGAGGAAATATAACAAATGCTATCACTTTAATGGCATAATCAATCTCGATATAATCCCGAATAAGAAAGCGAAACAAAAAATAAGTGCCTATCGCATCATAAGCAAATCCAAGGCGATTAATAAAGGCCCCCGTGGTTTGCCACAGGAGCGTATAGATCACTATACTTGATACAATCCATGCAATAATTAGCTTGTCAATTTGATTTAGTTTTAAGGGGAAAAATTCATGGCGTATGAAAAGCCGTATCCACCCAGATAGTAAAATTAAACGTAATGCTGAAAAATTTAGTGTTGCAATTACGATTTGCTGCCCAAGAGTCATATAGCAGCAGGTTGCAATGACTGGTATGAGAGCAAATCGACGGGGCAAAAATATGACGCTGCCAGCCATTAAGAAGATGAAGAGTAGCCCTATATTTGTAATACTGGAATATTCACCTATGCCCACAATTCTTAATTCCTTAAATTATACTCGTTAGGATTTTCCCTTACAGCAGCCCATTCTGAGGAACCATGCCCAACTGTGTCGTAACTGTCAGATAATGCTCATTATTGATCCGCAACCATTTTCACTTTTGCGAAGTGTACACTTTCACGGAATGTCAGAATGAATCTGGTATTGCTTACCCTGATGTGTGCGCTGGGTATTGTAGCGCTCGAAACTGTGAACCACCTGTCTATATCCAGATAGAATGAAGTTATCGGTGATCCGACTATCGCAGATGCTATCTGTGATCGCATTGTTCACAATGCCTATAGAAGAGATTTGAAAAGAGATTCCGTGAGCAAAATCTACGCAAATAATTGATGCAGACCTACCACCGTGCTATTACTGTTTACTAGGGAATTGGATGGTTGAAAAGTGGCAGGGTTATTTCCGGAACAGGTAGCAGATTTCGCCAGAACATGCATATCCTTTCTTGTTACTGCAGAGGTGCTGTTTATCAATATCAATATCAATACAATATAACACATTATTTTTTACGTACCCAAGCTCCATTTAATCATAGTGCTGTATTTATGAATTGAATTCTCAACTGTTATGTTTCTGGTGACATGCTTTCGTGAAATTATTGTTTTAAATATGAGTAACATCATTAATTTAATGATAGCACAAACAAAAATACTAAATCTGAACTGTACTTTTCCTCCAACTCCATGATACTTATACATTAGTTTCGACAGCGAGTCACAGAGTGTACGGACACTGAATTCACTTGGCGCTTTATTGCTCGCACCACCTTCCAGGTGAACTATTTCTGCCTGATTTGTATAGTAGAGCTTCCAGCCACTTTGCGAAATCCTATTGCAAAGGTCAATATCTTCACAATACATGAAAAAATTTCCATCAAAGTATCCTACTTGTTCTAATGTATCCCTTCGCACCATTAAGCATGCCCCATATAGGTTCTTCACATAACCACTTTTATCGGGATTATGATATGATAATACTTTCTTCAATAATCGGTTACTTAATTCTCCCCCCAAAAGTTGGATAAAAAACCTTTTTAGTGGGGTGAATTCGGTTAGTGCAATTTGAAAGGGCAGTTCAACAGTCATTCCTGAAAAATTAATTATTTTACATCCGATCGCTCCGATCGAAGAGTTCATAGAAAAGATGTTTCGCATCTCGGAAAGTGCATGGGGCTTTACAATTGTGTCGGGATTGAGAAAAAGCACGAGGGGTGAGTGGGTAAATGGAATAGCTAGGTTGTTGGCATTTGCAAAACCCATATTTTCACCTGAATTTATTAATCGGACTTCAGGAAAAAATTCACGTATCATTTCTCTGCTGCCATCTGAAGAGTTATTGTCTACAACAAATATCTCTTTTTCAATTTCCATACTTGTCTGTCTAATTGACAAAAGGCAATTAGACAGCATTTCAGCGGTATTCCAGTTAACAATTATTATCGATACATTCATTTTTTATTATATACAAAGTGATGAAATATTTGATTGCTAATGGTTCAATTTATCATTTCTTTTTTAGTTAACTTTTTTTATGGTGCCATTTCTACAAAGACAGGCTTTAATTTTCCTCGCTCTGTTACAGATAGTTGGGTGACATAAATAATGCTGAAAATTCGTGGGGACTAAGAGCCGTTGGCTACTGAAGAGTCCCGCTGTGCAGTATTCCGAGCTCAAGCAAGATGGATATGTCATTAAAACGCCCAAGATCGCCGCTACGATAAGCGTTCCAACAGTTATTCACCGCCTCATGGTCGAATACGTCGCCAGGGAGAAAGTCCTGGTTCAGAAGCACTCGTTCGATCTGCGTTTTCCATGTCGGGTCCTCGGCACAGAGTCGCTCTAACATCGGCCAAGAACCTGTGGTTTTATAAGAGTCTTCGAAGAGGTGCCTCCGTACCCATCCCAGCTTCGGTCTTAGATATTTAGCAAAGTTCTGAAGAGACTTTGGAGAGTTGATAGGCAGAAGCGTATTCGAATTGACAATTCTCCCAGCCTTTGATGACAGCTTTGAAACCAAGCGAGCACCAAAATTTGAATTATGTCTAAACCTGGATGGCAGCCTCGCAATGAGATCGAGAAGATCTGCGTCGAACATCAATGTTCGCTCTGGCCCTGCGGACCTCACATCCAGGTTGTTAAAGTAGGGCGCCAAGCTGGATAATGTCTGCCAATTAAAAAAGAAGCTTGCTATTATTTTCAAGTCATCTGAGATGTTGCATATAGCCTCGTATCTGGCAACTATGTCTGCTCGCATCGTAGCTTCTGCCTCTCCGCGAGCGTCTTTGGTAAGCAAGCTTAAGGAAGCTTCCCGGTTCCTCGGCTTATATTTCTTCGGCATCAGGTCATCGATTTGGTCTGCGAATTCTTGCGGGGTCCATAAGTCATGAGTGTTTGGATCTACGCTACAGAGGAGTTGGGTGAAGGCTTCGTTCCAATTTCCTATCAGCGCGCAATCGACGCCATGCCGCTCTTGCATTATCCGGTAAGCTTGCGCGAAATGTCCGTGCGTCCAGTTAAAGCACCCCCCGGTTTCAAAAACGGATCTTTCGATAGTTCTCAAATACCATTCCCTATCCCGTATGAAAACCTCATGTGTGGCGCCAAGTGCCGTAGCCACTCTTTTGGCTACCGTCAATTCAACATTTCCCAGGTCCGATAGAGATACTAGTAGCGGATTTCCCCCTTGAGACCGTAAAGCCACTGCTGTTATTCTCGAATCAAGCCCACCACTCAGAAACACCATGGGCTTCATGCACGTCGCCAGGATGCGTTGTGCTGATGATCGCAACAAGCTTGCCGTAAGGTCCAACCACGCACCGTATGAAAGGCTCTCATCTGGCTGATGACTAAATTTGTACCATCGGTGCAGTTTGAGACCAACCTCTCGCGAGAAGACCGCAATTGTACCTTCAGGGAGAGACTGGACACCTCGGAAAGGCGAACGGCATACGTTGAGCTGCGTTTGATACACAAGCAATGAGGCTACGCCAGCAACGTCAAACTCACGGACTTTCAGTAAGTGTGCCAAGGCCGCCGCATGTGAAGATGTTACAAACTCGGTTTCCTTTTTAGCAATCCAGATTGGACGTGACGCATTCCGGTCGGTTACGAAACAGGCATCACCGTTCTGTAGGTTCACATACGAAAGTGAGAACGATCCACTGACTCGCTTTAAGGCGTTGCCCAGAGCAGTTAGGGAGAAGCCATGGTCAAAGTAATTACGAAGTAGTTTGGCAACCTCTTCCTGCGTAGCAAACTTGCCGAGAAATGGCGCGTCGGAAAAGTAACCGTTGAGCACGAGAACGGAATGATTCTCATCTACAGAAAATACAACGTCCCCCGGGGCACTTCCCCACCCAGCAAGAATGGTGTCTTGTCCCAAGGTTCGTAGCTGGATTTGTTCTTTGACAGGCCCTGGCATGGTAAACGCGCGCACGGTTCCCGCTGGAATAGGCATGCCTATGAAATAGCCTTTCATTTCTTAACCTCCCCGATATCATTGGGTGTCTGGTCGGTAATTTTCGTTCTTCAGGGGATAATTGCTTTTTGCAGACCCAAACTCCACCTGAGAATTGCAACGTATTTGTTAATGGCTCACGTATAGTTTTTTACATCAAGTTTAAAAGATAAAGATGCAACTTTTGCCAAACAAAGCATAGCCAATCGTAGTAAAGACCCAATAAAAATAACTATCCTATACGAGCCTTGTCCGAAAGATCCATAATACTTTCTCATAAGTTTGGCAATTGACTCACATGCCATAAGTGCAGAAAATTGATTGCTGTTGTTTTTGCTGGCAGAACCAGCAATGTGAATGATTTCGGCCTCGCTTAAATAATATAGCTTCCAACCCGCGTTGTGAATTCTTCTACAAAGATCAACATCCTCAGCATACATGAAAAATTGTTCATCAAACCATCCAATCCTATCAAGTACCTCTGTTCTTAACATAAGGCATGTACCATAAAGATTTAAGACATAACCACTCATATTGGGATCTTTGTATGGAAGGTACCTTTTCAATCACTGTATGGTCTGATCGGTAAGAAACAGAATTGCGACGAGTTCTGTCAACGGTGTACAAATCCGAAGTTACCTTTAGTCAGCCAAACCTAATGCCGTATAAACGCGCGATGCCACAATTCAAAGGAGACCAGAAGATAGAGGTGTCTCATATAATCTTCCTTCCTATGCTTGTGTAACATAACCAGTTGCTCAACGTATTTTTTATTAAAATAACGTCCGATGGCCGCATCCTTACTTAACAGGCAGTCGTCAATGTATTTACGCATTTCTCCGCGCAACCACTGGTCTATTGGATTATCAAAGCCCTTTTTCTTTTTGTATATCATGGCTTTTGGCAACCATTTCTCCACTGCCTTCTTGTGCAAATGTTTGCCACGCAATCCTTTTAATTTCAGATTTGCAGGAATTGTCTCGATAAATTCTACTAGTCGATAATCTAAGAAGGGCACTCTTGCTTCAATAGAATTCGCCATCGATGTTTTATCGTTTACCATAAGCAAATCATCGGGCAAATTTGCCCGTGTATCTGTGTATAGCATTTGAGTGAGTGGATCTAGATTACACACATCGTGCTGAAGATGTCGCAAGGCTTCCTTAGCCTCATAACCATTGTCAACAAGATCTTGCTTTACCCAATTTTGAAAAAGATCAGCTTTCATCTCGGCGCTGTAAAAGGAATAAATCTTTGCAAAGCGTGTCAATATATCCGGCTCATGCAATGCAGTTACGCCCCGTTTTAATCTTGCATTTCGGGGAAGCATATAGACAGCTTTATTTACAAGATCTGTCACAGAACCGGGCAGACGGCTATACAGACTGGATAATTTTACACCAATATGTCGATGATAACCTGCCCATGGTTCATCAGCACCCTGACCTGTTAATGCAACTTTAACCTTTTCACTTGCGATCTTGCTGACAAAATAAAAAGCAGCGGCAGTTTCATTGCCTACGGGCTCCTCTATATCCCACAGATAATGATCATAATAGTTTTCATAATCCTTCGGGCTAACAATCATTTCTGTATGATTTGTGCCAAAACGCACGGCAAATTGTCTGGCATCGTCCGTTTCGTTAGTTTTTTCCCCTCCTTCAAATCCAATGGTGAAGGTGTAAATAGGTTGCGATACATATTGGCTCATAATCGCTAGTATTACGGCGGAATCAATACCTGAACTGAGAAATAACCCTACGGGCACATCGCTTCTGAGCTGAAGCCTGATGGCATCTTCTAGAAGGCTCTGATAAGACATAATAAGATCATTTTCATTCTTGTAATCAATGATTTGAGGTGTTTTGTTCCAGTACCTAATGATCTTTATATCCTTGGACGAAACACGCATCCAGTGGCCAGGCGAAAGTTTTTTAATGTTTTTAAAAAGGGTGTTGGGGGAAGGAACATATCTGAATGTGAATAATTCATTCAAACTTTGAATATCGACTTCTCGACGCACTTCACTGTCTTCCAGTAGTGACTTAATTTCAGAGGCAAATATCAATCTGTTTTTAAGGTGGATATAATACAGGGGTTTCACGCCCAAATGATCTCTGGCGATAAATAATGATTTATTTTTGGAATCCCATAAGGCAAAGGCGAATATGCCATTGAATCGGCTGACGCAATCTTCGCCCCATTCTTCATATCCATGAATAATTACTTCAGTATCGGAACGCGTTTTGAACTTGTGTCCATTTTCTTCCAATTCTTTTCGCAACTCGATAAAGTTATATATTTCACCATTAAATACCACATGAAGCGTATCATCCTCGTTTGATATAGGCTGAGCTCCACCCGCCAGATCGATAATACTCAAGCGCCGGTGACCCAAACCTACACCTTCTGAAACATAGCTTCCTACACCATCAGGTCCGCGATGCTTTATTATAGAGGTCATTCTATCAAGAATATCTTTATCTATTGGCTTGCCCGTAAGGCTGAATATCCCACAAATACCGCACATGCTATTGGTTTTCCTTATTTCGCTCTGACAGGAATAATCTCCTTGACTTTGTTGTAAATTCTTCGATTGAGCAATTGTTTGTAAAATTCTGCCTCTTCGCTGCTAACGAGCAGCTTCTTTCTCAGGACAAAAGGCCGGAGATAACCCCAAAACATCATTAACCCGGCAATGATAAACGGCCATCCGAAAAGTATCCTGTTGATAATCTTAAAGGGCAGAAAAAGCCTACTTCCACCGGTGAGGTAATAGATCTCTCCTAGCATACTATTGGTTCGTAGCTGACCTATACCAGACCCCTCCGTCTTCAAATGGTAAAATTTAAATTCTTCGAAGTGAAACGTGTTCCATCCCTTCGTTTGTGCTCTTATTTCGTCAACGGTATCCCAACCTCTGAAGGGAACAAAGCCCCCAATTTGTTGAAAACATTCTTTCCGAATTATTTTGGATGCGCCGGCGGCATGGTAAGCAGGCATATTAATGGCACTCCAAGAACCTCTCTTATTTTCGAGGTATATACCGGAGGCAATCCCCAATTTTTTATCTTCATGAAATTTTGAAATCAACCCTTCAAAATAATCCAGATCAAGACGCAGGTCACAATCCAATTTCACGATATAATCATAGTTACTATCCTTTATATGTTCATAACCTGTGTTAAATGCGTTAATAACGGCGGAACCTGGTTGTCGCCGGGCATTCCTGTTTGTCCTGATGAGTTTGATCCATTGATAATTGTTAGAATATTTCTCAACGATATTTATGGTATTATCAATAGACCCATCATCCACAATAATCCATTTAGACGGGGTGATTGTTTGCCCAATAACGGATTTTATTGTGTTTTCTATGTAGTTTTGCTCATCCTTGACTGGAGAAACAATTACATAGTTGGTCAGAATATTATTGGATTTCAAGCCCTTGGTCTCATAAATTTATGTAGTCTTTGCAATTGGTAAAGCCAGTCGTAGCCACCTTCCTGCTTTGCACGCAGCAATGATATGTCATCACACGAGTTTATTGGGATTCTTTTCATGAAATATCTATCATCATCTATTGACGTTGTTCCAATTCTTGTGCTGACGCCTTGCTGGTATCCGTGCTTTTTAAGGATTGCTCTTAGATTTTTTATAAAGGCCTTGTTTTCATCAGGGAATTTGAAAGGATATGAGAACGTGTCGATCTTTTTACCTAGGTTGTCTTCAATGGTTTTTTTCGATTCTCTTATTTCGTATTCTACAACTTTATTATTGAGACTGCTTAATTGAGGATGCGTAACGGTGTGCGAGCCAAAACTGATTCCGTTGTCTGACAATTCCGAGACTTGACTCCATGTAAGATGTTCTTTGCTTCTGAGCTTATTTTTATTATTGCCAATAAAATCCGTGGGCAAAAAAACAGTGGCAGGAATACGATGTTTCCGGAGAACTGGAAAGGCGTCTGTATAAAAATCATGGTATCCATCATCGAAGGTAATTACAACAAATCTGGTTTTATTGGGTACCAAGGTTTGTTGAGTTAATTGGGCTTGTTGGTTCCCATGGTTGATCATAGGATCGGGAAATTTAGTGTCTGGAGATCTGAGCAATTCTGCTGCTTTATCGAGCCCGATAACTTTGTAATTGTTTTCGCGAAGGAACTTCATATGTGTAGTAAAGACATCAGGGGATGTATTTATTCGATAATAAGGGTGAATGCCATCTTCGGCATCCTTTGAAATACTGTGATACATGAGGATTGGTATTTGTGCTTTTTTGTGAAAGCTTCCGATTCGCAACAGTGGATAGAAAAAATAAAGGGTTAAAAAACGATCGAAACGGAAAGGATGGTTTGCTGGGTTAACACGGTTGCTTGTGTTGCTTGGGTTCATTGGGTTCGTTGGGTGCCAGGGTTTGTTGGGTTACTTGGGTTGCTTGGGTTTTGGGGATTGTTCTTTTGAGCCCATAAGCATATTCGTAATATTGAAATATATCTCTTTTTTGTCTTCCCAATTATTTTTGGCAACAAAACTTTTGGCATGATCAGATAAAGATTGTCTTTTTTTCGGATCATAATAAAGTTCGATAATACATTGTGCCATATCCTCATGATTCTCCGGTTCGAAGAACATTATCATAGAGTCATCAAAATAAAATTCATCGATTTTTGTTTTTGAGGCAATTGTCGGTATGCCTGCTGCCATGAAATCAAAGATCTTGGTACTGAATGCTTCGGATGAAAAAACACCAGCCCGCTTAGTTACAATCCCAATATCCACTTTCGTATATATTTTTGCTAATTCTTCAATAGTTACTGAATCGTGAAAATGAATATTCTTCTGTAAATCAAGTTCGTTTGTCAATTCTTTTAAAAACTCGGCATATTCTGATATGTATGATCCTGTATATATATCAAGTCTGATTGTCGGGATCTCTTGTTTGACTATTGCCATAGCTTTTATCCCGATATCAAGGCCGTGATGTTGCGATAAATGGCCAGGGTAAATAATTTTAAATGTTTCCCTGTCTGTTTCGTATTTCTTAATTTTGAAATGTTCCAGATTGGGGTAGTTAAGCATAGTTGTACATTTAGCTGATGGAATCTTGCTACGATCAATAATCTTTTTACGCCATAAATCGTTTGCGACAATCACATGATCTGCAAAGTTAACAGATAATTTCTCAATAAACAGCAGTGATCGTGCAAGAAATGAGTCGGTTCTTTGGTTAAATTTCTGGCAGTAAAATTCAGGTAAAATATCGTGAATATCGAGAATTATCTTGGCGCCAAAGAGCTTTGGAATGAGTCCCATAAACACAAGAAAATCAGGAACGCTGTGTATATGGATAATGTGATAACGATATCTTAAATGGTTGATGGTAAGGGTAATAAATCCTTTAACAAAGAAGCTTAATATTCTGAAAAAATAACTGAAACGTCCTTTCTCATCAAAGTTTCTCTTTTGGATTCGATAGATGTTTACTCCATTAAAAATGCCTTTCTTTTCCGCATTGCACTTTCTCAATGCAATTGCATCTATCCTGTTACCGGAATCAACGAGCGCCTCAGAATATCTCCGGACTCTATAATCGATTTCGTAAAAACTATAAGCGATCGTACAATGATTCATGGGTTACTTCTTTCCTTTGATTATTTATAAAATTACAATATGTTGCGTTATTATAAAATGCCTAAAAGTATTTTAACATCATTTCTCTGGTCGGTGGGCAACCAGGGATGTTTATATATCCCTTTTCTTTTGCCAGCTTTCTTGTACAGTCACCGATGCAAACTACCTTCTTGTATTTTTGTTCAAGGGATGGGTTGGAACCGAAAACAATTTCTACGCCAGTGAAGGCATATTTTAATAACTTCAGATACATCAAAATCGTATATCTCAAATTATTGGGTGGAAATGTAGTAATGTCGTGAAATAGAAAACGGCACATCGAGCAGGCCCTTGGATTTGACCACAGCCTGATCCGAAGCACCTTTTTATATTCTTTATGTTGATACTTGAAGGAACTTGTGACATCTTTCGTATCATCTCCCATAGTTGTGAAAACGTCGTTTCCTACCCCGATATCTCTTGATATCTTTATATAATCGGGTTCAATAGTGCCGAGAAGCTTAACTGCCAGCATATCAATTTCGTATGTGTTATCTCCAGAAATGAGGATGTTTTGGTTAAAAAAATTATGTCCATCCATAATTGTTAAATTAGGTTGAATAATTTTGTTAAGCTGTGCGATTGGGTCGTGGAGATCAAGTTTGTGAAATCCCTTTTTCATGTTGGGCGTTAGAAGACCTTTCTGGTTCTTCATGGCGCCGGAAATTCCTGCCGCGCTACTCGCTTTCAGAATTGGAAGGTTAATGTAGGTTTTTTCAAAGGCCAGTTTGGGAAGCTGTAAGGTTCCATATTTCCATTTAACCTTTGTATGTTCGACTTTGTTGAGATCTAACAGATTCACTCCGAGATCACTGGCCAATTGGGAGTATCCGGAGATCTTGAAATTCTCTTCCGGATTTGAGCCCGCTGCGGTACCTTCCGCAAGGATGATTTCAACCTGATTATCCTTTTCTCTTAGTACTTCGATTAAACCCCTTACTATTTTGTGCCGGGTTAATTGTCCGCTTCTTTCACTGACAGGGAAAACGATGTTCGGTTTGAGGAAAAACCCTTTCGAGAAATCAAGATTATCTTTGTAAGTATCTATGATCTTTCTGAGGGATTTCTTGATATCCTTTTCTTCTTTTGTGATGAGAACCATAGGGATAACAAAAGTTGATTATGTTGAATATGTTATTAAGTAAATTAGGTGGTTGGAATTAACTAGGTTGAGTTAGTTAATTGAGTTTATTGGGTTAAACGATTAGTTGCTGAAAAATTTGTTCTGGGTTTCTTTTGAGATGTTTAAATAATCAAATACGAATTCGAGGTGATCTTTCAGATATTCTTCATCTTCGCTTTGCGCCGTTACTTTTAAAGCTTCATCCCGATTTATTAGTCCGGATCGAATGAGCCCTGATAGATAGAGTCCGACTGTCGAAATACCGAATTCCTTTTTGTATGTATAATCAAGCAATGGTTCCAGGATGCAATCGTATCTCCAGCTTGTCGGTTTAGAAGGCTTTACCCATCCAGTTTGCTCGATTAATATTTTTTCAATCTCACTTTGATTCCATTCAATATAATCAAAGATATGTATTGTCTCGGGACCATCTGCAGGAGTTTTTGCTCTTTTATAAACATTAAAGCAGCTATTTCCGGGTATACTAAATTGTTTCCTCTGATTCACTAATCCGGAATATGCTTTTGTTTGATGATAAAGAAATTGCATTAATTCATTTATGGGTAACTCTTTGACTCGCTTCAGTAAGAATTTTGTCCTATTTCCAGGGTTCCAGAGTTCATTGCTTGTAATGCCGCTTAAAATGAAAGGGATATTTTTCTCTGCTGCAATATTATACAAAACTGCCTCAATGCCGTAATGGCAGAACATGCACTGCCCCCACGTTGTTCCTGTCCCTGCGAGCGAGAGGCAATGATCTCGGAGGAGTTTATATTCCAGATTATCTTTGCTTTTAACGGTGATCAGGTCGAGCCCAAGACTTTCGCATACGTTTTTAATATTATTACGTGCCAGATCAACCAAAAACGGAAAATCATAACAAACTGCCAATGCCCTGAGGTTGTATTTTTCTTTTGCGAGATAAGCCACGTAACAGCTGTCTTTGCCGCCGCTGATTCCCAAAACGCAATCATATTGACTGCCTTGTTTTGAATTTATTTTCGCGAGTAACTGTTCTTCTCCAAGTAACTCCTGGGTCTTATATCCCAGACAGTGATTGCACACTCCGGATTCATCGAAGATTGTTCCGGGGTAGGTGGCCGGTATAAGGCATTTGGTGCAGCGCTGAATTTTTTTCATAGTATTGATGGTGTGTTGAATGACTGGATTCCCGCTTTCGCGGGAATGACAAGAACTCGAGATTATGGCTATTTACGAATGTGTCAATGGCTAATAGTAAGTTTTCTGTTCTAGCTTTTTTGCATTTGCTGTTTGGGAACGCCAGGGCACTTCTACATCTTTAATTTTCTTGGCGGGTGTGCCACCGACTACTGTGTATGGTGGCACATCTCTTGTTACAACTGCATTGGCACCTACGACGGCTCCTTCTCCGATTGTGACATCAGGCAAAATAACAGCGCCTGTTCCGATCCACGCATCCTGTCCGATATTGATTTTACCTTTTCTTGAATTTACATAGTCTGCAATTTTTGACCAGTTTGGTTTGGTGTGCAAGACTAACGTAACCCGCGGTGAAAGTGAAGCGCGATCTCCTATGATTAAATATGGCTGAGGATCTTTCAGATCATCGACGATAATGAGATCCTCTCCTATAAAAACATTCTGGCCGATTTTATAATTGCATTTTCTTAAAAGCCAGATTCTGAAGTCGTAGCCGGGTGATAGTTTGGCGAGGTATTTGAACAGCTTCTTTTTGATCATGGTTATAATCGGGTTAACTCGGTTGCTTGGGTTGATTGGGTTGCCTCGGTTGATTGGGTTACTTGGGTTGCTTGAGTTCAGGCAATTGATAATATGATCCAGGTCTTGTTTTGATAAGGTATAGTGGTTTGGGATTACGAGTACTGTCTTTGAGCAGAGTTCGGCGTTGGGACAGTCTCCGGTGTAGTCGTAATTATCTCTGGCAACATCGATAATTTCATCAAGATATTTCGCTGTGTCTATCCCTTTTTTAAAGAGATAATCGGCCATTCTATCTCTCTGCTTACTGTCCTGGAATCTTATTGCAAACTGGTAGTAATTGCTCCAGCAATCTTTCCTTTCATAAGGAAGAGAAATATTTTCCAGCCTTATATTTTTAAGAAGATAAAGGGCGTTCTCTTTTTGTTTGTTCACCTTTTCCGCAAATGTTCTTATTCTGTTATTTAATATCGTGCGATCACCATTTGCTATCTTATTTAATTTGAAGCCGGTTTTAGCCGTCAGATTAAGCTTCCGGTCAATACGCATCCCAATCGGATATCCGAGTGTTCCGTACCACGGTCTTTTATAAAGGGTGGATTTTATATATGTCGCCGTTGAGTGTAATAACTCCTTTCCGATGCTCCATTCATCAAGTGTTTCAACATGTTTTTTTATGGTTTCTCTGAGGTGGGCTTCTCGCGTGAAAATAGCGCTTCCTTCCCCTGCGGAGATATATTTACCGGATCTGAAAGAAAAAAATGAAGCAGTTGATAGGAACCCGGTGTTTTGCCCTTTATACTTACTGAATAAAGATTGGGCGCAATCTTCTATAAGGGGAATATTATTGGTAGACAAAGAGATTGAATCCATGTCAGCGGGATGACCGAACATATGCACTACAACAACGGCAGACAGATCGCCCTTTTTTTTCTCCAAGTCAGAGGCGGATAGGTTATAGTCGTCCAGGTTGATGTCAATAAATCTGGGAATCAGATTTGCCTGTCTTATGGCATCAAAAACAACGGAACAGCAAAATAAAGGCACTCCTACATGTGATCCTACAGGGAGATTTAAAGATTTGAGAATCACATAGAGGGATGATCTCCCTGATGTGGTGAGAACAGGTTTTTGACCCAATACTGTCTCTAATGGATCTAAAGCCTTCAGCGAAGACCTGAGGATTTCCGTATACGCTCTGGTGAGGTCTGAAAGCTTATAGTCCCAATTATACCGGGGTATTAAACCAATTTTATTATTCATCATATGAAATACATCAAGCCATGTGCTTGTAAATCATTGGTTCTATTATTTTTTTACATGAATCTGGTAGTGCTCGCCAGGTAGATGTCAAAATACGGTATGATAAACTATTTTCTTTCGTAGAAGTTGATCCCTTAATTTCAGGATAATAATAGTAGGGTAAATTGTATGGTTTGCAACCCCACATTTCTTTATATCGTACAAGGCCGGCGTTATCGGGTGATGTTCGGCCAAAGTCGAAGAATGTATAACCTTCTTGGCACGCTTTTTCGATGGCATGCCATGTCAATAAGTGATTTGGAGTTTTCTTTGTCGTGGCGAGATATTCTGTATCAGATGCGTTGTATTTGTAATAAACAGTATCGTTTAATTTAGAGAAGACTCCCGTTGCAACAACTTTCGAATCATCTACAGCGAGCAGTATAAAAGCGTTTCCACTTAAGATCATATGATCGAAGAATTTCTGAAAAAACTTTGCTGGTTGAGAAGGTACACCATGCTTTTCCCGGGTCATTCTGTTTAAACGATAGAATTCCTCAATTCCTGATTGTGTATTGTCTTCCTTTATGACTATTCCCGATTTCCTGGCCTTTCGTATACCGTATCTGATTGATTTCTTCTCGAGCTTGGCCATTACATCTGCGGAGTCTGGTAATAGTTCCAGTGTATGGCCTTTGTAGTAGTTGTGACTAATCAGGCCATTACTATTCTGTAAGTTACTTCTGATTTCTATATAGTTAACCTTCTTTTTGTATCGATCAATGATTGTCGATATAAATTCAGATTCTTTCGATTTATCTTCAAGCAGCGGGCCACAGTAGTCAGAGAAAGGCAGAGAAACAAGCCTCGATCCAATCAGAGGGCTCTTAATCAGGAAAAAGGGGAGAATGCCGGATATTTCGTCACGATTGTTTTTATCGACGTATAACAGTGGTTCAATTGAGTACGTTTCATAGATAGTTTTTATCCAGCATGACAGGTGAAATATCGTTCCCTCAGGATGGGATTTGACAAAATTGTCCCATTGATTCATTTCAAGATCATTAGAGAGTGAGAATGTGGTAAGCATAATGGTTCCTTGGGTTGCTTGGGTTGCTTGGGTTGCTTGGGTTACTTGGGTTGCTTGGGTTACTTGGGTTGCTTGGGTTGCTTGGGTTTTACCATGGTTTCTCGCCAGAAACGGGTCACGTCTCTTGGTAACGCGTGCCAGTATTGCCCTTTATATTCACTTTTAATGTGCTGGAGAAAGTCTTCATAATATTTTACTGGATATTCCTCGATAGAACATTTCTTGTCTGTAAATCCCATGTAGTCAGGATGTGTATTAAAAAGGGCCATGCCTCCATGCTCTACTATCCAGTCCAATTTTTGTTTCCATATATTAATATTTCTTTCCCTCATCAGGATAAATAATGTGAAGTCCTGGGGAAGCGTATAGGGGAGTTCAATATGTCCTTTATGGTGATGGCTATTGTTAACGGCAAAGGGGAAAATCGTGGGTACGCCTTCAGGCTGCGGTTCAAAGGGGTCTGTGTCGAATGTAGACATAGCCCATTCGATATTTAAGAGATGCATCCAATCCAGATTACGGTGCATGGATGGGGAACTGAAGCCGACAGAGCCCCACTCTTTCAAGTACTTGTTAATTTGTGGAGCCCTTGTCTCGAATATTTCCTTAGATGAAAAGAGCTTACCATCATGGGTGAGGCCATGCACGCCTGCTTCAAAACCATTTTCAATAAGCTCGTGGCGAAGGTCAGGAGAAACATTATAGCGCTTGGGTACGAAGTTAAAGGAGGATCGGAAGCCCAGCCGTTTTTCAATCTCCATCAGATGGCGGACTTTATCATGTCCCTTTGCTGTATCCACATCATGTATTATAATCAGGGCAAATCCTTTTTGCTCCGGCCAGCCGGACCAGCCATCAGGTGGATTGGACGCTTTTCGATCTATGGGCCAGATGTCTGAAACAACGGTGCGTTTGTAAAGAACGAGTCTCCGCCGTACAGCGATCTGCATCCGTCGGGGAATGAAGGGTTTTAATGTATAGTAGATGCGTCTCATGCTAATTGGTGATTATGTTGATTAGTGTGTTCACTTATCCAATGTGTCGGTATAATAAGCGGCCTGTTGCTCTTAAAAGGGGAACCGGCATATTCCCGAAGATCCTATTGTGCAGGGGTAGAATGCGCCGCCTCTTTTCGACAAAAGTGCCTTTGCGTAAATCATATCGGTAATAATTGATACGATTTTCCTCAGCTCCCCATCCCACTTTGAATTGTCGGAGGCCCTGGTTGTACAGGTCTGTTCTGCCGAAACAAAAGTGCTTAAATCCATTAACTGAATAATGTTTGATCGATTCCCACATGACAAGGTTGTTTGCCCTCAAGTGCTGATAATCA
>Ga0272442_10004156_pt1 | contig 19922 bp, 19 predicted proteins | sample SSMForm2O_FD_200262 | JGI IMG/M metagenome (GOLD analysis project Ga0272442, IMG submission 200262) | Marine sediment archaeal communities from Little Sippewissett salt marsh, Falmouth, MA, United States - SSM-Form-2O | ecosystem: Environmental > Aquatic > Marine > Wetlands > Sediment ... | reverse complement strand
GACGTGATGTGCTTCTTCATCGAGAACCACGACGTGCCCTGGTACAGCACCATCTTCCTCGAGTTTTCGAAAATCGAGGGCAAAATGATAGCGGCCTGCGCGCTGATGCAGACTCTGCCCAACAGCCCTCAGCTGCTCTACGGCCAGGAGCTGGGCACCGAGAGCTGGCGGGGCTTCATGCCCTGGGCCCAGGACACCCCGCAGAACACGCTCAAGGCCGTCTACCGCCAGCTTTTACACCTGCGCCGCGACCACCGGGCGCTGCGGCGCGGAGGCTACCTGCGCCTGCCGGTACTGGGTTCGGGAATTCCCGACATATTCGCCTTCGCCCGCACCGGGGAGGAGACCATCGTGGTGGTGGTCAACGTGCGCGGACTGGCTATCGGCGATGCGAGCGTGGACCTCTCCGGTCTGGGAATTGCCGGCACCCGGGTACGCGACCTGCTCACCGGCCAGACCTGGTCGGTCAGCGGCGGCCGGTTGACCGCGCGGCGCCTGGAGGCGTATGAAGTCTGGGTGGGAATCCTGGAGGACGGCTGAGTTGAAGTCTTCGGGCGGCAAGCAGAGTTTTTCGAGGCGGGCGTTATCCGGCCTGGGGATCGGGCTGGCCGCGGCGGCGGCCCTGGGGCTTCTGGTGATCGCCGGGGCCCTGGAGACGACCGAACTGCTGGTCTTCGACGGGCTGCAGCGCAACTTCGCCGATCCGCGCGAGGCCGGAGACGACATCCTGCTGTTGACCATCGATCAGGGCAGCCTGGAGCAGGTGGAGAAGTCCATGGGCCACCGCTACCCCTGGCCGCGCTCGCTCTTCGGCCTGATGCTGCGCTTCATCCGGAAGGGAAACCCCCGGGCGGTGATCTTCGATCTCAATTTCGAGGGGGTCAGTCCGGGCTCGGAGGAGCAGGACGGGGCCGAGATGGACGCCGAGTTCGCCGGGGCCATCGCCGGCCTGGGCCGGGTGATCCTGGGCGTCAAGATGCGCCCGCCCGATCCTACCCCGCGCTCGCCGGACGCCGAGGAGATCCTGCGCCGGACCCGGCTGCCCCAGAAGCCCTGGCCGCAGCTGGCCCGCTTCGGGCGCATCGATCCGCTCTCCGCTCCGCTGATCGGCTCCGGCGCCCGCTTCGGATTCACCAACGTCACTCCCGAGGGCGACGGCGTGGTCCGCCGCGCCACGGTCCTGGCCGACGTGGAGGGGACCCTGGTGCCCTCCCTGGTCCTGGCGGCCCTGCTGCGCCATTACGGGCGGGAGGAGATCCGCCTGGGTCCCGACGGTCTCTGGATTTACGACAAAGAGGTTCCCATCGGCGCGGACGGCCGGGTGTGGATCCGCTTCCGCGGGCCGGGAGGGATCGAAAAGGGGAAGGGCCGCACCTACTCCTACAGACCCATTGCCAACGTGCTCTTCTCCGCGGTGCAGGCCGAGCAGGGGGCCGAGCCCATCCTGGATCCTTCGGTGTTCCGCGACAAGTGGATCATCATCGGTTCCACCAGCGCCGCCCTCTTCGACCTGAAGGCCACCCCGTTCTCCAAGTCGGGGTTGTTTCCCGGGATGGAAGTCCAGGCCACCGTCCTGGACAACCTGCTGCGCGGTGATTTCCTAAGGCGCATTCCCCGCTGGGCGGTGCTGCTGATGATTTTTTCGGTTTGCCTGCTGGTGGGCTTCTTGGGAAGGGTGACCAACAGCATCATGTGGGTGGGGATCGCCGTGGCCGGGGTGGCCGCCGGGTACGCGGTGGTATCCATGGTGGCCTTTTCGCTGGGAGTGATGGTCGATCTGGTGGCGGTGGAGGTGGGGGTCTTCGTGACCTTCGCCGCGGTGACCTTCTCCAACTTCATGATCGAGCGGCGCGGCAAGATGTACATCCGCAACATCTTCCAGTACTACCTGGATCCCTCGGTGGTGAACCGGCTGCTGGAGGCTCCCGAACGGTTGCGGCTGGGCGGCGAGGCTCGCCAGTGCACCGTGCTGTTCTCCGACATCGCCGGGTTCACCACCATCTCCGAGAGGCTCACCCCCGAGAAGCTGGTGGAGATGATGAACCTCTATCTGGGGGAGATGACCGAAATCATCATTCACAACGGGGGGTTTCTGGACAAGTACATCGGCGACGCCATCATGGCGGTGTTCGGCGCCCCGGTGGAGCTTCTAAACCACGGCGAGGCGGCCTGCCGGGCGGCGCTGGACTGCCACCGGCGGCTTGCTGAGCTTTCCCGGGACTTCGAGCAGCGCGGGCTGCCCAGTCTGCGCTGCCGCATCGGGGTCAACACCGGCTCGATGGTGGTGGGCAACATGGGCTCGGAGACGCGCATGAACTACACCGCCATGGGCGACGCGGTGAACCTGGCCTCGCGCCTGGAGGGCGTCAACAAGGAGTTTTCGACCGCGACCATCATCGGACCGGAGACTTGCGCGGCTCTCGACGAGGAGATGATCACCCGCGAGCTGGATTTCATCCGGGTGAAGGGGAAGGAGCAGCCGGTGACCATCTACGAGCTGGTGGGCCGGGCGCAAAACGTGTCCGTCAAGACGCAAGATCTCATCCGGCAACATCACCAGGCCCTGGAGGCCTACCGCGAGGGCAAGTTCAAAGACGCCCGGCAGATATTCGCCGGGATCATTGAAAAAAGTGCCGGAGACGGGCCCGCCAAGGTTTACCTGGAGCGCTGCGAAGCCTACCTGAGCACGCCTCCCCCAAATGACTGGGACGGCGTGTATATAATGACTCGCAAATAGGTTTTTCCTGGCGTATGATCCGTAGAAATCTTCCGTCCAATAGGGGTGTGGAGTGTAAATGAGGAAGATGACTGTAAAACCCGGTTGGCTGGTTGGATTGTTGCTGCTCTGCGGCCTGGCCTTCGCGGCCGATCAGGACAAGGTCCGGCGGGCGGCCAAGGTGCGTTCGGGGCCGGGCGTCTATTACCCCATCGTCGAGCGCCTGGACAAGGGCAGCCGGCTGGAGGTGCTTGAAAAGGGCGACCGCTGGGTAAAGGTCAAGACCAAGACGGGCAAGCCGGGTTGGGTGAGCCGCAAGGCCTTCGACAAGCCGCCCCCCCCGCGCGGCTACGGCAAGGTGCTCTCCGAGGCGGGTCTATCGGGCGCCTCCACCACGGTGGAGACCATGGCCGCCCGGGGGATGAGCGCCACGGGCGCCGGGGGGGCCATGGACAAGATGGTGATGGAGTTCCTCCAGGGCGCCCCCTTCCGCCCGGAAGGCTTCGGGGATTTCCTAGACGATCTCAAGCCCTGCTCCTGCAAGCAGCTGCTTTTGAAGAAAGGCGTTCCCCGCCCGGCGGAGTCCGATCCCCAGAACTACGAGCTGGAGCGCAAGCTGGGCCTGGCGCTGACCTCGAGGGTCCTGGCCGAAAAAAAGCTGATCACCGAAGCTAAGGTGGACGACTACGTAAACAAGGTAGGCATGGCCGTGGCCCTGCACTCCAGCCGCTACGATCTCTCCTGGCGCTTCGTGGTCTTCGAAGACCAGAACCCGAAGGTCCTGGCAATCCCCGGCGGCTTCGTCATGATCTCCGACGGCCTTTTGAAAAAGCTCCAAGACGAATCCGAGCTGGCCGGCATCCTGGGCAGCGCCATCGCCCACATCCTCCTCGACCACGGCGCCAAGGAACTGAAATTGGCCCTGAAAGACAACCCCGATCAACTCATCGCCGAAGCCCACCGCCTGCTCAACAAGGACCGCCCGCTGAAGCAAATAATCGCCGCCGACGCCCTGGGCACGATTCTTTGCACCTGCGCCGGCTACGATCCCACCGCCCTGACCCGGGTAATCCCGCGCACCGATCCGAAGGCCAAGCTCCGCACCGCCCGCCTGCAGAAGCTGATAAAGAGCGCCAGGCTCAAGGGCGGCAAGAAGCTCAAAACCCGCTTCGAAAAAATCGCCTCCCTGTAGACTCCAGACCCCACATTTCCACCCAAACGTAGCCTCAGCTACCCATTTAATCCTACCCTGTCCCCATTTAGTTTATTGTAATCATTGAACATTGCCCCCTGGCCTGCTTCTTGCTCGATTTTTTCAAATCAAGGAGTGGTAGATGAAGTGGGGATGCTGTCTGTTCCTTTTTCTCCTCTACGGTTGCGAGGACTACGAACTGGCGGCTTATAAGCTGCTGGTGGGTCAGAACATACGGGTGCAATGCGGTGTGGGTGCCTATAGCGAGTATCTGGATGACTTTGTCCTGTGCAGCGGCGGCAAGCTCGATCTGGAGATCTACCCCGATCAAACGGCAGTCGAGACCGAAGACGACCCCCCGGCCTTTGTCCTGATGAACTGGGGCCGGGACGAAAACCCGATAGTTCTCGAACCTGAAGAATGTACCGTGCTTCGGGTCGGTTTTACCCCGGAAGACAACCTGGTTCACAACACAGAGATCACCATTCAGCACAACGACAAAAAGCTGGGCCCGCTGACGTTGTATCTCTGCGGCCAGGCCGGAGACGAGTGCGACTGCTGCTGGGCCCGGAACCCCGGTAATTATGTCTGGACGGACGACTCTCCGGGTGACAACCCGTTTGGTTGCGAGGGCGAGTGGATCTCCGATCTCGTATACCCGGTTCCCTGGAACCTCGACCCGAGCGGAGACTGCGACGGCGACGGCATCGAGGACGATTTCGACAACTGCCCCTTTGCAGAGAACCGCGACCAGGCCGATCGCGACGGCGACGCCAGGGGCGACGCCTGTGACAACTGCGAAGAAGTCGCGAACGAGTTACAGCGGGACGCCGACGGCGACGGCCTGGGCGACTCGTGTGATTCAGACATCGACGGCGACAACGTTAGCAATCACGTCGACAACTGCGAGTATGTTCGCAATCCCACCCAGATGGATACCGACGCGGATTCCCTGGGCGACGCCTGCGACCCGGACATCGACGACGACGGCTGGTTGAATGCGGAGGACAACTGCCCATTCTTCTACAACCCGGATCAGCTGGATGTCGATCCTAATCCCTTCGAATCCTGCTACAGCGACAAGGACAGCGACGGCGTCCAGGATTTCGTGGATAACTGCCAGTTGGTGCATAATCCCGACCAGGACGACTCGGACGGGGATGCCAGGGGCGACATCTGTGATCCGGATATGGACGACGACGGCTTCTTGAATGATCTCGACAACTGCCCTCGGGCGGCCAACCGGGACCAGCGGGACGAGGACCGGGACGGTGTAGGCGATGTCTGCGACGTCGAGTTCTGTTACGTGGTTGACGGCCTGGATGACTGTCTGGACCCCGGAAGCGCCCTGCGGGTTCATGCGGGGCCCGATCTCTTTGCCGAGGCGGGCGAGAACGCGCCGTTGTCGATGTGGGCCAACCGGGAGAACCGGGCCATCGAATACATCTGGGTGGTGGAGAAGCGCCCCCCGGGCTCCACGGCCGAGATCGAGCACTACACCGGCTGGGCGTCCGTCAGCTACTATTTCCGCTATCTATACTTCGAGAAACTGGCCCCGACCTTCCAGCCGGACGAGCCGGGCGAGTACACCATCAAGCTCTCCGCCAGGCTGGTTTTCCCCGACCACCTCTATCCCGACAAGAACACGGCCGAATCGACCTTCAAGCTGACGGCCGGGCCCGGGGGAGGCGGATGCAGCACCGGGTCGGGCCGCGGGCTTTCGCTGCTGGTCCTGGTTATTTTCCTTCTGCGAAGGCCTGCATGTGCAGGGCGTGGGCCGAGCGGTAGAAGCCGAAGCTGTTCATGTTCTTGAAGCCGTAGGCCAATTGGCGCATCGAGGCGGCCTTGATGCGGTGGGCCATTTTGTCCTTTGGGTTAGCGGCTATGACTTCGTCGCACAACTCGGCGGCCAACTGGTGCTCGCCCTTTTCCTGAAGCCCTATGGCGTGCTTCAAGACCTTGTCGGCGCCGCCGGCCAGGTTGACCAGCTCGCGGGCGCGGTGATGGGGGGGCAGGGGATTCAACTTGGTTCCCCAGCCGTCGTACCAGCCCTTGTAGCCGTGGTAGATGCCGCGGACCGACCAGGGCACCCGGCCGTAGACCTGGTCGAGGTAGTCGAGGGAGGCCAGGTCGGGGGGTAAGTGGATTTCCGCGACGGCTTCGTCGACGGTCTTGCCCTGGTTGATACAGCGGACGGTCTCGTCGTGGACGTGTTTGATGGCTTTGCGGTAGTTGCTCAAGTGGACCCGGATGTTTTCGGCGCCGGAGAGGGCCTCGGTGTGGCCGGGGACGAGGAACTCGGGCTTCAGCTTGATGAAGCGCGTCAGCGAGTGGATCCAGCCGCGGACCGGGCGGGACTCCAGCATGGGGGTCGAAAGGTTGGGGAAGGAACGGTAGTAGAGATCTCCTGGAAACAGGGCCTTCTGGTCCGGCAGCCAGACCGCCAGGTGGTCGGGGGTCTCGCCGGAGGTGTGGAAAAGCTCGAAGCGCTTGCCGCCCAGATCGAATGAGTATTCCTTCTCGAAGGTGACCGTGGGCATGATCACCTCGACCTTCTTGCCGATGGCCCGGAAGGGGTTTTTGTCCACCGGGAGCTCGAAGGCGTAGCGGGGAGCCGTGCCGCCGGCCTGGGTGGCGCGGGAGCGCAGGTGGTGGGGGCCCAGCAGGTCGTTCTGGTAGTTCGTGTATTCGACGTTGTCCTGGGTGGCTATTATCCGGACGCCTTCTTCGTAGAAGGCGGCGGTGCCCTGGTTGTGGTCGGGGTGGTAGTGGGTGTAGATGATGGTGTGCACCGGCACCTGGGTGATCTTGCGCAGCTCGGCCAGAATCTCCTGCGCGGCCTCGGTGCTCTCGGTGGTGTCGATAATCACCAGGCCTTCATCGGTGGTCACGATGCCGACGTTGGCCAGGGCGTAGCCGCTGGCCAGGTAGATGTCGTCGGTAACCTTCTCGATCTTGTCGTTCATCATCGACAACAGCATGGGCAGCCCGTCCTTGATCATCGACATTGGCACCTTGGGCGGCGGGGGCGGGACGTACTCGATCTTCGACTCTCCGGGTACGGTGGGCTCGCGCACCACCATTTCGGGGGCGGAGATCTGGAAGTAGGAGAAGAACAGACCGATCAAGGTGCCCAGGATCAGTCCCGCGGCGAACAAGAGTATCTTCCGGGTCATGGCGCTTGGTACCTCCCGTACGGGCATGCTATCATCTGCCGGCGAACATGCACGAGGATGTTTTCATACACGAAACCGCGGTGGTGGACCAGCCGGTTGAGATCGGCGCGGGCACCAAGGTTTGGCACTTCTGCCACGTGATGCAGAAGGCCAAAATCGGCAACCATTGCGTGCTGGGGCAGGGCGTCTTCGTCGGGGAAGGGGTAAAGATCGGCAACGGGGTCAAGATCGAGAACAACGTGTCGATCTTCACCGGGGTTACCCTGGAGGACGACGTCTTCTGCGGCCCCTCGGCGGTCTTCACCAACGTCAAGACTCCGCGCTCGGCCTTCCCCAGAAACGACGCCAAGCGCCGCTCCAAGACCCGGGTCAAGCGCGGGGCCACCATCGGCGCCAACGCCACCATAGTCTGCGGCGCCGACATCGGCCGCTACGCCTTCGTGGGCGCGGGGGCGGTGGTCACCGAGGACGTAGAAGACTTCGCACTGGTGGTGGGCAACCCCGCCCGCTGGGTCGGATGGCGCTGCGTGTGCGGTGTGGAAGTCGAGTTCGAGAAGGGCGTCGCCCTCTGCAAGGCCTGCCGGCGCGAATACCACTTGAAGGACGGTCGGGTTACTCTTCAATAGCCGCGCTTGCGGCGGAATTCGGCGTAGCGGTGCAGGGCGGCCATGGCGGAGACCGCTCTTTCGGGGGTGTCGTAGACCGGGATGCGCCGGTCCTTGATCATCTTGACCAGGTGATCGTTGGGGTCGACGAAGCTGGACATGACCAGCGGCTTGCCGGTTTCCTCCGGCAGCTTCGCCAGGGGCTTGTAGATCGCTTCGATGAACTCCACCACCTGTTCCTCGGGGGCCTCGGGCTTGATCAGGCCGTCGGCCAGGCGGATGGCGTCGGTGTAGAAGGAGGTTCCCTGCAGCCCGTGCATCAGCAGGCCGTCCACGCCGGGGTCCTCCATGAGCATGCGCGGGAGGGTCTCGGCGATCAGGCGCTGGTCCATGCTGAAGGTCAGGTCGATGGGATTGCCCACCGCGGCGGTGTGGGGGACCAGCTTGCGGATTTCCTTCTTCAGCGGCCCGGAGAACTCGCACAGCTGCATGCCCTGGCGGTAGACCGCGTCGGACATGGAGGTGGCCGGCCCGCCCGAGTGGGTCAGGATGGCCATGCGCGGCCCCCGGGGCAAAGGCTGGGCGGCCAGCGCCCAGCCCCACTGGTAGAGGTCCGCCACGGTCCGGGCGCGGATGATCCCCGCCTGGCGGAAGGCGCCCGCGTAGATCTCGTCCTGGCCCGCCAGGGCGCCGGTGTGGCTCAGGCCGCTGCGCCGGCCCCCCTCGGTTCCCCCCACGTACAGGGCCACCACCGGTTTCTTGCGGGTGCAGCGCCGGGCCGCCTGCAGGAAGGCGCGCCCGTCGGGGATCCCCTCGATGTAGAGCCCCACCGCCCGGGTGTCGTCGTCATCGGCGAAGTAGTCCAGGCAGTGGTGCAGGTGGATGTCGGCGGCGTTGCCGATGCTGATGGCCTTGCAGAGCCCGATCCCCCAGCGGGACAGCATGTTGATGGTCTGGGTGACGTAGGTGCCGCTCTGGGAGGCCAGGCTCAGCGGGCCCGGGGCGTGCAGGTAGGGGAAGAACGTGGTGTTCAGGCCGGTTTTGGTGTTCAGCACCCCGATGCAGTTGGGCCCCACGAAACGGATGCCGGCCTGCCGGGCGAAATCGACTATTTCCCGCTCGCGCTGCCTGCCGGTCTCCCCGCCTTCCCGGAAGCCCGCCGTGGTTACTACCAGGTTGCGGATTCCGCGCCGGGCCGCGTCGCGGAGCACTTCCAGCGCGGCCTCGGTGGGGACGGTCAGCACCGCCAGGTCCACCGGTTCGGGCAGGTCGGTCAGGCGCGGATAGGCCGGCCGCCCCAGGACGGGATTCTCGCTGGGGTGCACCGGGAAGACCTCGCCGGTGTAGCCGCCCTTGAGCGTGTTGAGCATCTGGGTGGTGCCCATGGTGGTGAGCTTGTTGGACGCCCCCACGAAGGCTACCGTCTCGGCTTCGAAGATTGCCCGAAGAGGATTCCCGCCCTGCTGGCCGGCTTCAGCAGTCATCCTCAGGTGCGGGCCAGAAGTTTCTGGATGAGTTTGTGGGAATAATTGGTGAGCCGGGTGAAGACCACGCCCATGCCGGGGAAGTCGCCCTCACCGGGAGCCACCACCCGGACGACCTTGCCCTCGCCTTCCAGGGTTTCCAGCTCGTCCATGATCACGGTGAACTTCAGGTTGACCAGGGTGCCCACCGGCAGGGGATCCTGGCTCTTGATGAAAACGCCGCTCTTGGAGATATTCTGTACGTACTCGATAATGAACTCGTCCACATCGCGGAACTCGTGATTGACCGTCACCCGCAGGTCCTTGCGCTGACCGCCGAATTGCCTCTCGTCCATGGAAAACTCCTTTGGTGCTGCGTCTTTTACCTCCCTGGAAGGTCCTCGTCAAGCGGAAGAAGTTTTGACACTTTTGGCTCTTGCAGTAGACTGAAGAGTGCCGATGGTATCTTTGCCTATGTTTTCGAGGGTTTTGGTCGTGGTGCTGGACAGCGTGGGTGTGGGCGCGCTGCCGGACGCCGACGAGTACGGCGACGCGGGGGCGGCCACCCTGCCGCACACAGCCGAGTCCGCCGGGGGATTGTCCCTGCCGAATCTCCAGAAGCTGGGGTTGGGATGCATCGTGCCGGTTGCCGGGGTGAGCCCGGTGGACAAGCCCCGGGCCTATTTCGGAAAGATGACCGAGAAATCCAAGGGCAAGGACACCACCTCGGGACACTGGGAGCTGATGGGCCTGATCGTCGACGAGCCCTTCAGCCTGTTCCCCGACGGCTTCCCGCCCGAGATAGTCGATCCCTTCGTGGAGGCCACCGGGCGGGGCGTCCTGGGCAACCGGGCAGCCTCGGGCACCCAGATCGTCGAGGAGCTGGGCGAGGAGCACCTGCGCACCGGCGACTGGATCCTGTACACCTCGGCCGACAGCGTCTTCCAGGTGGCGGCCCAAGAGGAGCTGGTACCGCTGGAGGAGCTGTACCGGGCCTGCCAGACCGCGCGCAAGCAGCTGGACCCCTGGCGGGTGGGGCGGGTCATCGCCCGGCCCTTCGTGGGCCAGCCCGGCTCCTTCCAGCGCACCTACAACCGGCACGACTATTCCATGGCCCCCGACGGGCCCATCGTGCTGGAGGCGCTTCAGCAAGCCGGCGTGCAGGTGACCGGGGTGGGCAAGATCCGCGACATCTACGCGGGCGTGGGGGTTGACAATTCCATCACCACCGAGGGCAACCAGGACGGGCTGGACCGGCTGGCGACCCTGCTGGACGAAAGGGTCACCGGCCTGGTCTTCGCCAACCTGATCGATTTCGACATGCGCTTCGGCCACCGGCGCAACCCCTCCGGCTACGCCCATTCGCTGGAGGAGTTCGATCACGGGCTCCAGCGGTTGATGGAGCGCATGACCGCAGACGATCTCCTGCTGATCACCGCCGATCACGGGTGCGATCCCACATTCGACACCCACACCGATCACACCCGGGAGTATGTGCCGGTGATAATGTGGTCGCCGCGGTTCGGTTCCGGGGGAGACCTGGGCATCCGGGAGACTTTTGCCGATCTGGGCGCGACGGTGGCCGATGCTCTGGGCGCCGAGTGGTACGGGCCGGGCCGCAGCTTCCTGCCGGGGTGAGGGCATAATGCGGATATACGACATAATATACAAGAAACGCGAGCGGGTGGCCTTGACCGCCGAGGAGATCCGCTACTTCGTCCAGGGCTACGCGCAGGGCGAGGTTCCCGACTACCAGGCTTCGGCGCTGTTGATGGCGATCTTTCTCAACGGCATGACCGATGAGGAGATGCTGGCGCTCACCCACGAAATGCTGGCGTCCGGTGACGTGCTGGAGTGGTCCGACCTGCCGGGGCGACGAGTGGATAAGCATTCCACCGGCGGGGTGGGGGACAAGACCTCGCTGATCCTGGCGCCGATCGTAGCCGCCGCCGGGGTGTACGTTCCGATGATCTCCGGCAGGGGCCTGGGTCACACCGGCGGGACTCTGGACAAGCTGGAGTCCATCCCGGGGTTCAATGTCCGGCTGACCACCGACGAGTTCCGCAAGGTCCTGGCCAGCACCCACCTGGCCCTGGCCGGCCAGACCAAGGAGGTCGCCCCGGCGGACAAAAAGCTGTATGCGCTGCGTGATGTGACCGCCACGGTGGAGAGCATCCCGCTGATCGCCGCCAGCATCCTGTCGAAGAAGCTGGCCGAGGGGATCGACGCCCTGGTGCTGGACGTCAAGACCGGGGCGGGAGCCTTCATGAAGAGCCTGGCCGACGCCCAGGCCCTGGCGCGCACCCTGGTGCAGATCGGCAAGGGAGCCGGCAAGCGGGTGGTGACCCTGATAACCGACATGAACCAGCCCCTGGGCACCCATATAGGCAACACCCTGGAAGTGATCGAATCCGTCGGGGTGCTCAAGGGCCAGGTGAAGAACGATCTGGCGGAGCTTTCCTTCGAGTTGGCCGCCCACATGCTGGTCCTGGGCGAGGTGGCCGACGACCTGGCCAGGGCCCGCCGGAAGGTGCAGGAGATCGTCGACAAGGGGGCCGCCTTCAGGAAGTTCCAGGAGGTGGTGGCCGCGCAGGGCGGGGACCCCCAGGCGCTGGAGGAGCACGCCCGGATGCCCACCGCCAGGCGCAGTGAACCGATCACCGCCACGCAGCGAGGCTACGTCCAGGACATCGACGCCGAGGAAATTGGCATAGCCGCCATGCTGCTGGGCGCCGGGCGCACCCATGTGGACGCTGCCATCGACCACGGCGCCGGGGTGGTGCTGCACCACAAGGTCGGCGGCAAGGTGGAGCCGGATGCCCACCTGGCCACTCTGTACTTCAATGACGACGCCAAAGTGAATGAGGCCCGCGACCGGGTGAAGGCCGCCTTCCGCATCGGGGATCAGCCGCCGGCCAAGGTGAAACTTATACACCAGATCATTTCCTGATGGAGTGCGCATGTCTTCGACCATCGATCAGCTGAACGTGGGGATGAGGATCATCCGCGACCGGACCAAGCTGGTTCCGGAGATCGGGTTGATCCTGGGCTCGGGGCTGGGTTTCCTGGCCGACGAGGTGGAGGGCGCCACGGTGATCGGTTACGGGGAGTTGCCCGGATTCCCGGTTTCCACCGTCGAGGGTCATGCCAGCCGGCTGGTGCTGGGCTACTTGAAGCAGAAGCCGGTGGCGATGATGAAGGGCCGCTTCCACTATTACGAAGGCTACTCCATGGAGCGGATCGCCGTAGGCGTGCGCTTGCTGGCCCGGCTGGGCGCCCGCCTGGTGATCGTGACCAACGCCGCCGGAGGGATCCGCAGGGACCTGCAGCCCGGCGACCTGATGTTGATCACCGACCACATCAACCTGATGGGCTCCAATCCGCTGATAGGCACCAACCCGGATCACCTGGGCCCCCGCTTCCCGGACATGTCCGACGCCTACAGCCGCGACCTGCGCACGCAGGCGCACCAGATAGCCGGCGGCCTGGGCATTGCCCTGAAGGAGGGCGTATACGCGGCCATGACCGGCCCCTCCTACGAAACTCCCGCGGAGATCCGCATGCTTTCAAGGCTGGGTGCCGACGTGGTGGGCATGTCCACAATCCCCGAGGTGATCGCCGCCGTACACGCCGGCGTAGAAGTCCTGGGCATCTCCTGCATTTCCAACCTGGCCGCGGGGATCACCGACAAGCCGCTGTCGCACGATGAGGTCAAGGAGACCGCCGAAAAGGCCAAGGAGAGCTTCTCCAAGCTGGTACGGGGCCTGGTGGAAAAGCTCGAGGTGGAGAAGAAAGATGACTTCCAAGGCTAACCAGACCGAACAACGCTTGATCGACGCCGCCAAACAGGCGCGCGACAACGCCCACGCCCCCTATTCGAATTTCAAGGTCGGCGCGGCGTTATTGACCAAAAATGGAAACGTCTACAGCGCCTGCAACGTCGAGAACGCTTCCTACGGAGGCTCGATCTGCGCCGAAAGAAACGCGGTCGCCCAGGCGGTAGCGGCGAGCGAAAAAGATTTTACCATGCTCGCAATAGTAACCCAATCCGACCCCCCCGCCGCCCCCTGCGGCCTCTGCCGCCAGGTACTGGTCGAATTCTGCGACGACCTGCCGATCCTGCTGTGCAACCTGAAAGGCGATCTGGTCCGCACGAACCTGAAGGATCTTCAGCCCCTGCCATTCAAGAAATTCTAGTGGGTTTTCCCGTCGAGGAGCATCAGTTTCTTTACGCAGCCGGAGCAGATGGCCGCTTCGGAACCGGTGATCAGCGGGCCGGCTTCGGCGGCGGTGCGGCCGCAGAAGCCGCAGCGTAACTCTTCGCGGTTTTCCTGTTCCTCTGCCCGTTGGCGGGCCTTCTGAGCCCAGCCATCCTGGGGGACCAGTTGCTCGAGCCGCTCCAGGATCCGGTCCATCAGCGGCCGGTTGCCCGACTGGATGGCCAGCCAGCTGGCGGTTTTGAGGTGCTGGACGGCTTCCCGGGTGCAGCCCATCATCTCTGCGGCGGTTCCCAGGGCCGTGTAGACCTCGGCGGACTGGCCCGGCAGGCGCAGCGCCCGGTAGAGGACGTTGGCGGCCAGCAACGGGCGGTTCTGGTCCATGAACTTGCGCGCGATGTTCAAGAAGTGATCGCGGGCGGCGTCGAACTGTTGATCGTTGGCCAACTGCTCGGCGTTGCCCAGTGCGTCCCGCAGCAGCGAAGCGGCGGTGGTGCTCAAGTCGATAACCTGCTGGGCCACCTCGGAGAGCCGCACTCCGCCGGGAGTTCCCAGAAACCGGCCGGCCATCAGGCAGTCCGGGCAGATGCGCCCCACCCCACGGATGGCGATGTCTTCCCGGCTTTCCGCGCCGCACAGGCAGCAGACTTCTGTGGACGATTGGCTCACGGCCGGGACAACAGGTCTTCGATGATTTTGATCAGCTCGGTGGGCCGGACGCCCTTGCTGACGCAGGCGTCCGCCTTGTGCTTCTTGCCCAGCTCCTGGAGTTGCTGCTCGTCGATGCCGGAGTAGAAGACGATCTTCAGCCCGGGCTTGAATTCCCTCAATGTGTCGCTGGCCTGATCGCCGGAGAGCGACCCCGGCAGCATGATGTCGAGGAGAATCAGGTCGGGATCGAAATCCTTGAGCATGTAGCCGGCGCCGATGGTGTTGGAAGCCGTGGCCACCCTGAAACCGGCCTTCTCCAGGAGGTCTTTGGTCATGGTGAGGATGAATTCCTCGTCGTCCACCACCAGTATGTTTCCCTTACGGGACATTTCATTCTCCTCGGTTTCTACCAGGCCCAGGCTTCCTTGCCGGCCACGTCGTGGCCGGTGGCCACGAATATGCAGTCCGCGCCCCCCTGGGCCATGCAGACCTGCTCGGTGCAGCCGGTGGGCATCTTGAAGATCGATTCGGCCAGGCCCGACACCGCCCCGGTTATCAGGTGACAGACCGGCTCGTCCGATTTTCCGTAGGCGGTTGCAAAGGGCGAGCCGAACACCCGCACCACCAGTTTCTTCTCTTCCTCCGAGTAACGCTCCAGGCCCCAGCGGCCCCAGCCCAGCTCGGTGGCGTGAATGCACACCGCCCTGATCAGGCCCTCGGTGCCGTCGGGCAGGGCGGACTTCAGCCGCTTGTAGACCGCCACCGCCCAGGAGGCGCCGGCCGTGTAAAGGTATTCGGCCGACTTGGGCCCCAGGCGATCTTCGACGCCTTTCTGGATCTCCGCCACCGTGTCCGGCCGCATGAGCACGTAGCGCAGCGGACCGATCTGCAAGGTGCCCTCGTTCTGATCGAATATGAGCTCGCGTACGTCGTCTGCCATGCTGAAACCAAGCTACCAGAGGGTCTAATACGAATCAACCATACCGGTAACGGATGCCGAACCCGCCCGGCGGGTATTCCCAGGACACCGCCCCCAGGGGGCAGACGATCATGCAGGTGCCGCACTCCAGGCAGCCGGTGTGGTCAACCTTCACCTCGTTCTGTTTCAGAGTGTACAGGTGCGCCGGGCAGGCGCGGATGCAGATCTTGGTCGGACACTTTCCGCACAAGGCGGCGTCCAGCCGGATGTGGCTCTCTTCGGAGTGTTTGATGGCGCACAAGGCGACTTTTTCTTCGACCTTCACGACTACATCCTCATCAGGCGCCAGAGATCTCTCAGGCCGCGGAATCCCAGGCTGCGCCGGAGGTTCTTGAAAGCCCGCTTCATGCGCGGGTGCGACCCGTCCGGGCTGACCTTGAAGAAATCCGCCGTCCAGCCCACCAGCTGCCCGGGCAACCGGCGGTAGAGGTTCGCCTGGGCCAGGGCCCGGGGGGCCTTTTTGTGGGCCCGCATCTGCTTCATGATGAAGCTCTTTTTAAGGGCCTGCCGGTAGTTCTCCAGAGGATCGCCTCCCGCGGCGATCGCCCGGCCCGCCAGGACGCCGGAGGCCAGGGCCAGATCCATGCCGCGCAGCACCGGGCCGGTGTTCAGCACGAATCCGGCGGCGTCTCCGGAAAGCAGCAGCCCGGGCATGCCCAAAGGGGGCAGGGCGCGCAGGCCGCCCTCGGGGATCGTGTGCGCGCCGTACTCCACAGTTTTGCCACCGGCGATCAGCGGGGCCACGTCGAGCCTCTGCTTGAACTCCTCCAGCAACTCGAAGAGGTGCGATTCGGATTGCCACTCGCGCAACGCGCCGATCTGAGCCACCAGGCCGACCGACAGGCTGTCGCGGTTGGTGTAGATGAAGCCGCCGCCGGGCAGGCCTCCGGTGACCGCGCCCATGTAGAGCCGGGCAGCTCCCTGTCCTGTTTGCAGGTTGAAGCGCTCTTCGATGGTCCCGGCGTCCAGCTGGATGATCTCCTTGACGCCCACCGCGTAGTTGTGGGGGTCGCGTTGCGGCCGCAGCCCGGCCTGTTGGGCCATGAAGGAAAGCGCCCCGTCGGCGGCCACCACCACCCGGGCCTTCAGCTCCTCGGGACCCACCTTGACTCCTACAACCCGCCCGCCCTTGGTGAGCAACTCCCCGGCCCGCTGCTGGGGCAGCACCATGACGCCCTTGGCGGTAGCCCGGTCTGCCAGGTGTTTGTCCAGGCGGGCGCGCAGGACGGTTACCGAATCGCCCTCCGGCTGGTCCAGGCGGAAGGACAGGCTGGAGTGCTGGTCGCACAGGCAGACCGTCTCGGACACCACCGGGCGCTCGAAGGGGGCGTCCTGCAGCAGGTCGGCGCACAGGTCTTTTACCGGCTCCAGGTACAGGCGCCCCCCCGAGAGGTTCTTCTCCCCGGCCAGGTCGCCGCGCTCGAGGACGATGACCTGCTTTCCGGCCCCGGCCGCCTCGGCGGCACAGGCCAGCCCGGCCGGGCCGGCTCCGACGACTATAACGTCGAGAATTTCTTCTTCGCCCATCTACGTCACCAATTGTAGGGGCGGGGTTTATCCCCGCCCGGATCGGACGGCGCCCAACGGGCGGGCGTAAAGCCCGCCCCTACCTTGTCTAATCACGCCCCTTCAACGCCTGGGTCAGTGCCGGCAGGACCTGCAGGGCGTCGCCCACCAGGCCGAAATCGGCGTTCTGGAAAATGAGCGCATCCGGATCGTTGTTGATGGCCACCACCACCTTGGCTGTGTTCATCCCCAGCACGTGGTGGATGGCCCCGGAGATTCCGCAGGCGATGTAAAGCTCGGGGCAGACGGTCTTGCCGCTCTTGCCCACCTGCTCATCGTGGGGCCGCCAGCCGGCGTCCACCACTGCCCGCGAGGCGCCCACCGCCGCGCCCAGCGCGTCGGCCAGCTCTTCGATCAGCTTGAAGTTCTCCGGTTCGCCCAGGCCCCGTCCCCCGGCCACTACCCGGGCCGCCTCGCTCACGTCCTGGCCCGTGGCCGCGGTGGCCTGCTGCCCGACAACCGCCGGGCCCGGCACCGGCGGCGCGTCCACCGCTACGGTTTCCAGTGGCTCGCCTTCCCCCGTGACCGACAGGGCGCCGGGCCTCACCGTGACCAGTGCGGGAGTCTGGACGCAGGCGACCTCCTCGTAGGCGCGGCCGCCGTAGACGGGCCGCCGGGCGGCCAGCCGGTCGCCCTCCCAGCGCAGGTCCACGACCGAGCCGAGGTAGCCGCTGCGCAGGCGCGCCGCCAGGCGGGGCATGAGCTCCAGGCCGCTGGAGCCGGCGGCGGCCAGGATCGCCCGCGGCTTGCCGCGCGACTCGATCAGCTGGCCCAGCGCGGCCAGGTGGCGGCCGGCTTCGTAGGGCTCCCCTTTCAGTTTGACCGCCAGCGCCTTGAAGTTCTTTTCGGCGGCCAGGGACCCGGCCGCGCTCTGCATCTGCCGGCTGGTGCGGGTCGGTTGCCCGTCCTGGTTCTCGGTCAGCACCCAGATTTCGCCGTTCATGGTGTCGGTCCTCTAGGAAAGGGCGCCGGCTTCCTGCAGGCAGCCGATCAGCTCTTTGACGTTGTCGGGAAAATCCGCGCTCATCATCTTCACTTCCGGTCGCGAAGGCGGCGGGAGGTAACCGATCCGGCTGAGGGTTGCCTCCGGTCCGGCCGGGGCGGGGAAGTTTTCGATCTTGGCTTTCATGGCCTTCATCACCCGGGTGACCACCGGGATGTGCGGCTCGGCCAGCCCCTTCTCGGCGCTGACCAGCAGCGGCAGGTCCGACTCGATCGTCCAGACCCCGCCATCGACCTTGCGGCCTGCGCAGGCCTTGCGCCCGGCGGGATCGACCGAAAGCTCAACCGCCGCGCTGGCGTGGGGCATGCCCAGGAACTCTGCCACCATCGGGCCTACCGCGGCCTGGTCGTCGTGTCCGGCCAGCTTGCCGCACAGCACCAGGTCGGGCCCGAGTTCCTTCAACCGCGCGGCCAGCGCCGCGGCGACCTGCAGGCTCTCGGCCGAGTCCAGCAGGTCGTCGCCCACCCGTTCGACCCGGTCGATGCCCATGGCCACCGCCCTCCGCAGGGCGTCGGTGGCCCGGCGGCCTCCGGCCGACAGCGCGATCAGCTCGGTGTCCGGATGGTCCTTCTTGATGTTCAGCGCCGCTTCCAGGGCGATTTCGTCGTAGAAGGAGCAGACCCAGCGGTCTTCGATCTCCAGCTCGGTTGCGGACTTCAACTGGATGATGGCCTCGTGATCGGGAACCTGTTTGACCAGAATGGCTATCTTGATACCCATTTTCCCGTCCCCGGACTAAATGCCCGAACCCTTGCGCAGGTAGGTCGCTCCCAGGTAGTTCCGCAGAACCTCGTGCGTTCCGCCCCCGTAAAGGACGAAGCGCGCGTCGCGGAGGAAACGCTGCTGGGGGTACTCGAAGGCGAAGGAGTTGCCCCCGTAGATGCGGCTGGCTTCGTCCACGGACTTCTGGCACATCTCGGCGGCGAACATTTTGGCCAGCATGCACTCGGCCTGGCAATCCATGCCCTCCTGGATCATCCAGGCGGCCTTGTAGGAGTACAGCCGGGCCGCGTCGTGCCAGGCCCAGTGCTCGGCGAACTTGGATCGGATCAACTGGTACTTGGCGATGGGCTTGCCGAAGGCCACCCGTTCCTGCGCGAACTTGCGGGCGTCGGTCATGGCCTCGTTGGCGATGGCACAGGCGTTCAGCGCGGTCATCACCCGCACCTCGTTGAGGATGTCGGTGCTCAGGCGCACCCCGTTGCCCGGGCCATCGCCCAGCAGGTTCTCGGGGGGCAGCCAGACGTTGTCGAAGATCAGCTCGCCGGTGACCGATCCTCGCGATCCCAGCTTGCTGATTTCCTGGCCGCGGCCGAAGCCCTCGCGCTCCTTCTCCACCAGGAAGTAGCTCAACCCGTCCATGCCCTTTTTGGGGTCGGTCTGGGCCAGCACGGTGGCGAAGTCGCAAACCGGGCCGTTGGTGGCCCACATCTTGCGGCCGTTGAGCACCCAGCCTCCGTCCTTCTGCGTAGCCATGGTTCGGGTTCCGGCCAGGTCCGAGCCGGACTGGTCCTCGGTGAAGCAGATGGTGCCGATCTTCTCGCCCTTGATGGCCGGCACCAGCACGTTCTGCTTGATCTCCTCGGAGCCGAACCGGCCGACGAAGTAGGTGCCCATCAGCATCTGCATGGTCGCGGACATGGCAAAGCCGCAGGATCCCCGGGCCAGCTCCTCGTACATGATCATGGCGGTGATCACGTCCGCCTCCATGCCCCCGTATTTTTCGGGGTGCCGCAGGCCCAGGTAGCCCAACTCCGCAAACTGCTTCCACAAATCCCGCGGGAACTCGTTCTTTTCGTCGATTTGCTGTGCCCGCGGCCGGATCAGCCGGTCGACCGCATCCCGCACGGTGGTGCGGAAAAACTCCTGTTCCTCGGTGAATCGGAAGTCCATGGAAACCTCCTGGGTTGCAAACGGTATCACCCGCTTTTTTGACGGTCAAGACATGCTATAATCAATCCATGCTCAAGTTCCCGGCGATCGTTTCGGTATTGGTTCTGGGCTGCTCTTCCGGCAGCATCGACGTTCAGGATGAAGACGGCTTTTCGGAGGAGGTCATCGTTCAGGGTGATGATGCCGGAGTGGGTGGTGATGACGCCGGCGCAGGAGGGGATGATGCTGGCATCAGTGGTGACGATGCCGTAATTACCGACGACAGCACCCAGGCGTATTCCTGCCAGAATCCCCATCCCAGCTGGCGGCTGTGCGAGGACTTCGAGAGCGGCAACGGTGACTTCGACGCCTGGCTGGCGGTTTCCGATTTTATCGGCGGGGTGGGGCAGGACGACCGCGGGCGGATCACCCTGGCCTCCGACCAGGTGCACGGCGGAAACCGGGCGGTGTGCATGCCCGCC
>Ga0272442_10004155_pt1 | contig 19923 bp, 16 predicted proteins | sample SSMForm2O_FD_200262 | JGI IMG/M metagenome (GOLD analysis project Ga0272442, IMG submission 200262) | Marine sediment archaeal communities from Little Sippewissett salt marsh, Falmouth, MA, United States - SSM-Form-2O | ecosystem: Environmental > Aquatic > Marine > Wetlands > Sediment ... | reverse complement strand
AGGTGTGGATCTCGGCGGAACATCCATCAAGGTCGGAGTGGTGCCGTACGACGGCGGCAGGGTGCTGGGCATGCGCTCGATGCCCACGAACTCAGACCACGGCGCCAAGTTCGTGGTCGACCGAATGGTGGAGATGATCCGGGGCAGCATGCGGGACGCCGCGGGCGAAGAGGACATCCCGGACGACGGGTTCATGGGGATCGGGCTCGGCTCGCCGGGGCCCCTCGACCGCAAGACCGGCACGGTCATCGAGACGCCAAATCTGGGCTGGAGGAACTTCCCCCTGCGCGACCTGATCTCGAACTCCATCGGCCTCGAGGCGGAGCTGGACAACGATGCCAACTGCGCCACGATCGGTGAGTGGTGGATGGGGGCGGGCCAGGGTGTGCAGACGCTGGTCGGAGTCACTCTCGGCACCGGCATTGGCGGGGGGATCGTCCTGGACGGTCGCGTATTCCACGGGGTCGCCGACGTGGCGGGCGAAGTGGGCCACATGACCATCGATTCGACCGGCCGGAAGTGCAAGTGCGGCAACTACGGTTGCCTCGAGGCCTACGCGTCGGGGCCTGCCATCGCGGCACGCGCGATCGAGGGCCTGGAGACGGGTGACACCAGCATCCTCCCCTCCCTGGTGAACGACGACCTGAGCCGGATCACGGCCGAAACGGTCTACGAGGCCATCGTGGCCGGGGACCTGTATGCCATGGAAGTCATGCGCGAGACCGCTCGCTTCCTGGGGGCCGGGCTGGCCAACCTGATCAACATCCTGAACCCGGGGATGGTCGTGATCTCGGGCGGGGTCACGCAGGCGGGCGAGCACCTGTTCGAGCCGCTCCGAGCGCAGATCCGGCGCAGGGCCTTCCGGCACGCGGAACAAAGCTGCCAGATCGTGAGCACCACGCTCGAAGGCAAGGCCGGTGTGATCGGCGCGGCGTATATGTTCCGGGTAGAGCGGTTCGGGACCGACTGACCGATGCCCCGTCTCGGAGTCCTGGGGACCCTCGTCTGGGATACGATTCATGGTCCGGACGGCGGCGAGGCGGTCGAGGACTGGGGCGGAATCGGCTACTCGCTGGCGGCATGGTCGGCGGTCGCGCCACCGGGCTGGAGCCTGGTGCCCATCGTCAAGGTGGGAGCAGACCTCGGCGAGCCTGCCGGCCAGTTCCTGGGGGGCGTCGCGCGCATCTCGTCCCTCGAGTTCGTGCGCTCGGTTCCCGAGTCCAACAACCGGGTCAGCCTGTTCTACCACGACCGGTCGCGCCGCTGTGAGAAGCTGACCGGTGGCGTGCCGGGCTGGACCCCCGAGGAGATCGAACGGGTGGCCCTGTCGTGCGACGCGCTGTACGTGAACTTTATATCGGGCTGGGAACTGGACCTGGAAGCCGCGCAGGCCCTTCGGACCCGGTTCGACGGCCCGACGTGGTGTGACGTGCACTCGCTGATTCTCGGAGTGGGGGACGGGGGTGTTCGCGAACCGCGCCCGCTCCAGGACCGGGCCGCGTGGCTCGCGGCCTTCGACCTGGTGCAGGTCAACGAGGACGAGATCGACATGCTCTCCCCCCGCGGGGCGAGCCGGGGAGATCGGATGCGGGGCCTGCTGGCCGAAGGCCCTGACGGCGTGTTTCTCACACTTGGCTCGGCCGGAGCCGAATGGGTGGTCCGGCCGGAGACCCGTTGGCAGGAACCGAAGGGCGGGGCGACCGCCGGTTCGGCCCGCGTGGAGACGATCGCCCCGACCGGCACTACGGATCCGACGGGGTGCGGTGACGTGTGGGGGATCACCTGCTTTGCCTCGCTTCTGGCGGGCGCGGGCGTGGCGGAGGCGGTCCGGAAGGCCAACCGGCTGGCGGCGGCGACCGCGGCGGGGCAGGGCACGACCGGACTGTCGGCACGATTGACGGAAGTCGCGCGAGCGGCGGACAGCGAGAGGTGAACGGGATCGTATGAGCCGCGTCATCGAGGTGCCCGATGTCCTCGACCACAAGGGTTTCGAGGGACTGATCCGGGCGCTCAACCAGGTCACGCAGGAGGGAGCCGCACGCGTGCTGTTCAACGCGAAGCACGTGCGCTGGACTTCTCCGTACGGCTTGATCGGACTGCTGGCCGCGGGCCGGGTGGCGCGTGAGCGGACCGGTTTCGCCCCGAGTATCGAGGCGCCGGACAATCGCGAGGTCCGGGGCTACTGGGAGCGAATGGACTTCTGGCACATCGCGCCGGAGGTGTACGACCTCGAGCCCGTGCCCGCCCGGGCGCACGGATCGTCCGATGCGCTGCTGGAGATCACCCCCATCCGATCGCACCACGACGTGCACGCGGTGGTGGAACGGGTGCGGGAGCGCGCCTCGACCATTCTCCTGAACAAGCTTCACTACGCGAGGCCGTCGGTCATCCAGTTCAGCGTTCTCCTGTCAGAAGTATGCCAGAACATCATCGAGCACGCGGAAGCCGACGGCTGGGTATGCGCCCAGACCTACAACTACCGCGAGCGCCTGGGGCGCGACGTCGTCCAGCTGGCGGTGATGGACGTCGGCATCGGATTCGAGGGCTCGCTGTCGGCCGAGCACGCGCGCAGACACGGCGAGCGGTGGTCCGCCGGCATGGCGCTCGAGCGGGCTTTGCTCCACGGAGAGTCCCGGCACCGGGATCCGGGGCGCGGACAGGGTCTGCAGGCGATCCGAAGACAGGTCGATCGCTGGCACGGCGAACTGGGGATTCGCAGCGGAGACGCGATGATCGCGTCCCCCACCCAGGAGTGGGGCGACATGGCCCACATGCAGACGGGCCTTGAGAAATTTCCCGGAGCGCAGATACTTGTTGTCATGCCCGCACACGTGGAGAACGAGTGAAGATGGAGACCGAGGGAAATTCGTCTCCCCTGCCCGATATCGCCGTTGCCAGCCTGTACCAGCGTAACTTGGTAACCCGCCACACCGGACGCGCCGTGCGACTGTCCATCGAGGGGCTGGTCTCGGAACTCGGCGCCACGTCTCTGACCGTTCTCGACTTCGGTGACGTGGCCGTCATCGACTTCAGCTGTGCGGACGAGGTGGTGGCCAAGCTGGTGTTGCGAGCCGTGGACGACGTGTCCGGAGAGTCGCAGCACTTCTTCGTGTTCAAGGGCGTCGCTCAGCACCACGTGGACCCGATGGATTCGGCGCTCAAGCGCCGGGGCCTCGCGGCGGCGGCCGAGGGGCCGGAAGGTGAACCGTTCCTGATCGGTGACGTCGAACCGGTCGCCTCGCGCCTGTGGCTCGCGGTGTGCGAGGCCGGCCACGCCTGCCTCGATGACCTCGCACCGGTGCTGGGTATGGAGCCGGGCGACTGTGGACGGTTGCTCGACCGGATGTGCGCCAGGCGTCTGCTTCGCCGGGATGGCCAGGCCTATCACTCGCTGTTCTACACGTTTGCCGAAGCGGAGCGCGCGGGTAACGGGCATGGCACGACCGGCCCCGACGCTCGCGATGGCGCTCCCCCCTCCGAGCGGGAATGAGCCGCCCTCGTTCGTTCCGCAGACTGGCCATCGGCGCTTGCGCCTTCCTGTGTATCGCGGGCGTGTTCATCACCATCGGCTGGTTCAGGTATGCCGGTTCGGCGCTGCCGACTCGTGGAAGCGTCCGCGTTCCGGGCATCCTCCAGAACGTGGACGTCCGGGTAGACACTTTCGGCGTTCCGTACGTGACGGCCGGCCACGAGACCGACATGCTCCGGGCCCTGGGCTATCTGCACGCGACCGATCGACTGTGGCAGATGGAGTTCTTCCGGCGGGTGGCGGCGGGCCGCCTGGCCGAGCTGTTCGGGCGGGACCAGGTGCCGACGGATCGCTTGCTCCGCACGCTCGACCTGTGGGGGGCCGCCGAGCACGCGGTCGGGAATCTCGACCCGGACGAGCTGGAACGGCTGCAGGCCTACGCGGCGGGGGTAAACGCGAGGCTGGATGACCATGGCAAGCCGCTTCCCCCGGAGTTCTCTCTCCTCCGTTTCAAGCCCGAGCCCTGGGATCCGGTGTCGACGATGGCCGTCGGGATGGTCATGAATCTCGATCTCTCGCACTGGCGCCGCGATCTCTCCCGCTACTGGGCGTCGCGGCACATGGGGCCGGAGAAGGCCGCGGTCCTGTCGCAGCCGTACCCGGAGTGGGGGACCACCATACTGGACCGGCCGGTACCACTGCCGGCTGGAGTGCGGACGTCGCCCCCGGCCGCCGACGTGGACGCGGAAGACGGTTCGCCTCCCGCGAACGCCGATGTGGCTGCGGCGCGGTTTGATCCGGGGACCGGACCGGCGACCTGGCAGGCGCTCGACGTCCTCGAGTCGGTTTCCGCTCGCTCTGGCTCCAACGCCTGGGTCATTTCGGGGCGCCGCACGGCCTCCGGGCAACCCATCCTCGCCAACGACATGCACCTGTCGCTGAGGGCGCCGGCGATCTGGTACCTCGCGGCCCTGCACGCGGACTCGGCCGACTACCACGCGGTCGGGTTCACGCTGCCGGGAGTGCCGGGGGTCGTCGTCGGTCACAACCGCACCGTGGCCTGGGGCTACACCAACGGCATGGTCGATGACATGGACTTTGCCGTGGAGACCTCGTCCAGGGACGGCGAGCGGTACCTGGAAGGCGGCCAGTGGATCGAATACACCGTCCGGGCGGAGACCCTGCAGGTCCGGCGCGGGCGTCCCGAGGTGGTCAGGATTCGGGAGACGATCCGCGGACCCGTGGTCAGCGACGCCCTGCCGGGCCTGGGGGCGGACCTCTCCGTCGTGTGGACCGCTTCCACGTCGGACGCGCGCAGCACCGGCCTGTGGGACATGAACCGGGCCGGGAGCGTGGCCGAATTCGACCGGGCCGTGCGTGGGTTCTCTCAGCCCCACCAGAACGTGGTTTTCGCATCGGTCGAAGGGCGCATCGGTTACCGGCTCGGAGGCCGCATACCCGTGCGTGGAGAGTGGGACGGGTCGGTCCCGGTGCCCGCCGAACGCATGGGCGAGGGATTCCGCGGCACCTGGCCGCCGGCCATGCACCCGTCGGGCCTCGATCCGGCCGCGGGGTTCATCGCCACCGCCAACAACCTGCAGGCACCCGGTCTGGGTACGGCGGTGAGCACGGACTACGCCGCCCCGTTCCGGGCGGCGCGAATCTCGGACCGGCTCGCCTCGCGCAGCGATTGGGACGTGGAGTCGGTGTACGAACTGCAGCACGACGTCTACAGTCCGCTGGGCGTCCGGTACCGTGCGCTGGCTGTCGAGACGGCCCGCCGAATGGGAGAAGGAGACGCCGCGTCTCGACTGGAGGCATGGGACGGCCAGGTGGACACGGACTCCCCGGGGGCGCCACTGTTCTACTCCTGGTTGTATCGGCTGCGGACGCTCATCGCCGCGGACGAGTACGCCGAGAACCCGGCGTGGGGCTTCTTCCCCACCAAGGCCCTGATGTCGGTGCTCGACCAGGGCGACGCGAGCCCGTGGATCGACGACGTGCGCACGCCCGAGACGGAAACCCTCGACGGACTGGCCGAGCAGGCGATGAGGGACGCCCTGCTCGCCGTCGGTGAGGCGACGTGGGGAGAGTTGCACCAGGAGCGCCACGCGCACCCGATAGGGAAGAACCGGTGGCTGCAGCGCCTGTTCGGATTCTCCATCGGACCCTATCCGTCGCCCGGGGGCCCGAACACGGTGCGCCCGGACGACTACCGGAAGTGGGAAGCCCTCGACTCGACGTCCTGGTCACCGCCGTGGGTCAGCGAATACGGTCCCTCGGAACGCTTCATCGCCGAACTGGGGCCGGACGGCCCGACCGGGCGCTTTCTCATACCCACCGGTCAGAGTGGGAACCCTTTCAGTCGCCACTATCGCGACCTCAACGACCGCTGGCGCTCGGGCGAGCTGGTGGAGGTACCGCTCGAGCGGGAACGCTTCATTCGTCGGTCGGTCAGGCAGATCCGGATCGTGGCGGCAAGAGTGAACGGATCCGAATGATGGATCAGGAGAAGGGCCGGATTCTGGTGATCGGGGCTGGCCCCTGTGGCCTCGCGGTCGGCGCGGCCGCCCGGCGGGCGGGTGTGGAATGCACCCTGGTGGACAAGGGACCGATCGTCAGCTCGATCGAGCGCTATCCGATCGGCATGACCTTCTTCAGCACTGCCGATCATCTCGAGGTGGAAGACGTGCCCTTCGTGGTGGCGCGAGACAACCCCACCCGGTCCGAGGCCCTCAAGTACTACCGGCGGGTCGTGAAGCACTTCGACCTGGACGTCAGGCAGTACGAAACGGTGGACTCGGTGGAGCGATCGAACGGGTCGTTCCACGTCGAAGCCCGGCACCTTACGGGGGCGACGCGGTCGTATCGGGCGGACGCCGTGGTCGTGGCCACGGGGTACTTCGACACGCCCAACCGGCTCGACGTTCCGGGTGAGGATCTCCCGAAGGTGACGCACTACTTCCGGGATCCGCACCTGTATTTCGACCAGGATGTCCTGGTGGTCGGTGGCGGGAATTCGGCGGTAGAAGCCGCGCTGACCACGTGGCGCGCCGGGGCCCGCGTGACCATGGCCCACCTGTTCGACGGATTCGACCGGGGAGTGAAGCCGTGGGTGCTGCCGGACATCCGGAACCGGATCGAGGCCAGCGAGATCTCGGCGTTGTGGAAGCACCGGGTGGAAGAGATCGAGCCGGGCAGAGTGCTCCTGCGGGACCTCGAGGACGAGTCCGAGCGCTGGCTGGAAAACGACTTCGTCCTCGCCATGACCGGATTCCGTCCCGATCCGGGTCTTCTGCGGGGTCTCGGGGTCACGCTCGACGCCACGACCGGGATCCCGAGCCACGACCCGGAGAGCATGGAAACCGACGTCCCCGGGGTGTATATCGCCGGCGTGCTTGCCGCGGGGTTCGACGCCAACAAGATCTTCATTCAGAACGGACGGGAGCACGGCGCAAGGATCGTACGACGGTTCGTGGAAGCGCTGTCGGAAACCCCGCGTCGTTGACGGTGTTTTACGCCGTGAATAGCTTCTGGAACGACACTCTGAGCGGCCCTTGCGGCCGATGGAACCCACACTCGATGTGCCGATGAACGAGAGCAGCGCCGCCACCCGGAACGCCTCCGCGAAAGAGCGGATCGAGGAAGTGCTCGATTCGATCCGGCCCGCCATTCGGGCGGACGGCGGGGACATCGAGCTGGTGGGATTCGACGAGCTGGACGGCATCGTCCGCATTCGCATGGTCGGAGCCTGCTACGCCTGCCCGATGTCCATGCTCACCCTCAAGGCCGGCATCGAGCAGCGTCTTCGAATGCAGGTGCCGGAAGTCCGGTCGGTCGAGTCGGTCGAGTCCGTCTGACGAGATCGCCGGATCCTCGGGAAGACCCCGATACTCCGCACTGCGTGTGACCCGAACAGAAACGGATGTCTGAATCATGGATGTGCAGTCCATAAGAGAACGTGTCGAATCAGCCCTCCGCCGGGTGAAGCCGGCCGGAGCGAGCGATGACGTCGTGAGCCTCGGGCTCGTCGGCGACGTGCAGGTGGATGAAGCGGGCGCCGTTTCCGTTCTGTTGGGCCTGCGGCCCTCGGACGACGCTTCTCTCGCCGACACCGTCGGCCTGGTGCTATCGGGAGTCGAGGGAGTCAGCGGCGTAGAGGTGCGCACGGCCGAGGCGGCCGGACCCGTCACCGCACCACCCGAGGGAACGGTTCCGGCGGCCCCCCGGCCCCGCGAGCCCGGGAAAGCCAAGCGATCGCTGCCGGTGGTAGGGCCCAGGGGGCCGGCCGCCGCCGGAGCGGCAGGAGCGCAGCCGCAGTCCGCGGGGCAGGTGAGTCGCGAGGAGGCATCGCGGCACCCGTCAGAGGCCGAGCCGCTGGCCGGCGTGCGTCACGTGGTGGCCGTCAGTTCGGGGAAGGGGGGCGTCGGGAAGTCCACCGTTTCGACCAATCTCGCGGCCGCCTGGGCAAAGAAGGGCTATCGCGTGGGCCTGCTGGATGCCGACATCTACGGTCCTGACATCCCGACGATGTTCGGTGCCACCGAGAGGCCCCGAATCCAGGACGACCAGGTCGTTCCGGTGGAGGCGCACGGCGTGAAACTGATGAGCCTCGGCTTCCTGGTGGACGACGAGACTCCGGCCGTGTGGCGCGGACCCATCATCATGGGAATCGTCCGCCAGTTCCTGCACCAGGTGGTGTGGGGCGAACTGGACTACCTGGTGGTGGACCTTCCGCCCGGCACCGGCGACGCGCAGCTCTCCCTGGTCCAGCTCGTGAAGGTGGATGGGGCGGTCATGGTGAGCACGCCGCAGGACGTATCCGTCACCGGAGTGCTGAAGGGCATCAAGATGTTCGAGAGCGTGGACGTTCCGGTTCTCGGCATCGTCGAGAACATGCGAGGCTTCGTGTGTCCCGACTGTGGATCGACGCACGACCTGTTCGGGTCGGGCGGAGGGGAAGGACTGGCCGCTTCTCTCGGCCTGCCTTTCCTCGGCGCGGTCCCGCTGGGCCTGGCGGTTCGCCAGGAAGGTGACCGGGGAACGCCGACGGTCGTCGGGCGCCCGGATGCTCCCGAGGGGCAGGCTCTCCAGGCGATCGCGGACGTCGTGGAAGCCCGGGTCGCGGCCGCTGCCGGGAGTGCGGAAGTCTCCTGAGCGAGAGTTCTCGCGTCGATCTCACTGCCGGCTCCGTCCGGCGGTCGGTCCTGCGCCTCGCGGGGCCCGCCGTGGGGGCGACCCTTCTGCAGGGGCTGTTCAACGTGGTGGACACCTTCTGGGTCGGCCGTGGTCTCGGCCCGGCCGCCCTGGCGGGGGTCAGCACGGCCGGCTTCACCGTGTGGATGATGCTGTCGATGGCGGAGCTGTCGGCCGTAGGGCTCACGGCGGTGGCGAGTCGGAGGCACGGCGAGCGCAAACCGGACCAGGCGGCGATCGCCGTCTACCGGGCCTACTGGCTGGCCGTCACCCTCTCCGTGGTCCTGGGCCTCCTCGGGCTCTTCACCCTGACTCCCCTGTTCCAGCTGATGGCCACCCCCGCCGACGTCACGGTGCAGGGAAGCGCCTACCTGGCCGTGTACCTGGCCGGCGCCCCCATCGTGTTCACCTACTTCGTGATGGAGGCCGCCTTTCGGTCGTCCGGTGACACCCGTACGCCTCTCATCCTGCTGGCGGTATCGCTTGGACTCAACACGATCCTCGACCCGCTCCTCATACTGGGGATCGGCCCCTTCCCGAAGATGGGAATCCAGGGCGCCGCCCTCGCGACCCTGGTGACGCGCGCGTTCGGGTGCTTCGTGGGATACCGGTGGATGGTGCAGCGCGGCCTGGTGAAGCGTTCCATGCCCTCCCTGCGCCCGATCCTGCAGATGGCCTGGATCGGCTTGCCCGTGGCGGCGGGCGGGGCCCTGTTCTCGTTCGTGTACATCGTGCTGACGCGGTTCACCAGCCAGTTCGGCACGGGGGCCCTGGCCGCGCTGGGCGTCGGCCACAAGGTCGAGTCCCTGAGCTACATGGTGTGCATCGGGTTCGGGCTGGCGGCGGCCACCGCGGTCGGCCAGAATCTCGGAGCGGGATCGAAGGAGCGGGCCGTGCTGTCCGGGCGGGTGGCGACGGGATACGCCGTTGTCGTTACCGGGCTGGTCGGGCTGGCGTTTCTGCTGATTCCGGCCCAGTTGATGGGCATCTTCACCACGGACCCCGACGTCATCGCCGCCGGCACGAGCTACCTGCGGATCGTGGCCGTAGCGCAGGTGTTCATGGCCCTGGAGATCGTTCTCCAGATGGGCATGGAGGGAGCCGGGTATTCGCTGATTCCGTGGATCCCGTCCAGCGTCCTTACGCTGCTCCGGCTGCCGCTGGCCCCACTGCTCGCCCGGCCGCTGGGCCTGGCCGGAATCTGGTGGACGATCAGCGGAACGGCGGTGGCGAGAGGGCTCGCGGCCCTGTGGATATGGAGACGCGGACGGTGGGTGGACCGCGTCGTTTGAGCGAACCGTGAACCGGTGGGAGACCGAATGGCCATCGTTACCCTGATCACCGACTTCGGCACCCGCGACGGCTACGTGGGCGAGATGAAGGGCGTGCTCCTGGAGCGCTGCCCCACCGCCAGCCTGGTGGACGTCACGCACGATATCGAGCCAGGGGACATCCCCGGGGCGGCGTGGGTCCTCGGCCGCGTATGGGGGCGCTTCCCGGAGGGAACGGTGCACCTGGTGGTCGTGGACCCCGGGGTGGGCGGAGGCCGGAGGGCCGTGGCCCTCGAGCAGGACGGCCGCTGGTTCGTCGGTCCGGACAACGGGCTGATCACTCGCGCCATTCCCGGCGAGCCTTCACGGGCGCGCTCGATCGACACGGCGTCACTCGGTCTGGCGCCGGCCAGCGTCACGTTCCACGGGCGTGACCTGTTCGCCCCGGCGGCGGCGTGGCTGGCGGGTGGCGGGGAGCCGGATCGGGTGGGCGCCTCCGTCGATGCGTCGGGTCTCGTTCGCCTGGATCTTCCGGCGCCCGAGCGAATCGGCGCGGCGGTGCGCGGGCACGTGTGGCACGTGGACCGGTTCGGCAACCTGATCACGGACATCCCCGGCGCGTGGGTGAGTCCGACGGCCCTGGTGGAAGTCGGCGGAGAGGAAGTGTCCGGTCTCAGGACGCACTACGGAGCGGCCGAGGACGGTGAACTGCTGGCCCTCATCGGATCCGGCGGAACGCTGGAAGTCTCGGTTCGAAACGGAAGCGCCGCGGACAGGCTTTCAGCCGGCCGCGGCGATCGGGTGAGCGTGCGGACGCACCGAGACTGAGGGACGCCTACTTCGGCAGCGTGACCTCGAACCTGATCGCGGCCAGCTGCTCTTCGGAGGTGCCGGTCCGCTCGCGGAACGCGGCCCAGCGGGGATCGTCGTGGAGCGGGGCGTAGAACGGACTGCGGAACTGCTCGTTCAGGCCACCCTCCTTCTGCTCCACCGCCCGGTCGAGCCATTCGAACGCCGCATCGGAATCCCCGGTCCAGGCGTACACGTGGGCGATTTCGGAGGGCCACTCTTCGCCCCACCGTTCGCGCAGGTCACGGAACGCCGCTTCGTACTCCTCCCGCCGGCCCAGGGCATGCAGGGCCAGCGCCGTGCCTTTGACCCGGTATTCTTCGTCGTTTTCCTTCTGAAAGAGCGCCAGCGCCGCCTCCGGCCGGCCCTGGAGCAGCAGGGCCACGCCGATGAAGTACGGCGCGCCGCTGAACCCGGGGGTGAGGTTCAGCGCGGTGCGGATCGACGCGACGGCCTCGTCCAGGCGCCCGGCATCCAGGTAGCTGAGGCCCAGGTTGAAGTGGCCGGCGGAGTTCACCGGGTCACGGGCGACCACGTATTCGTTGAGCGCGATCGCTTCGTCCACGCGGCCGATGCCGATAGCCAGGACCGCCGCCTCGAAGATGATGTCGGAGTCCGCCGGGTCCAGCGCGATCGCCCGCTCAAGATATCGTGCGGCTGCCGCCAGGTCGTGATCGTAGTCCAGTGCGATCCTGCCCAGCCGGGCGTAGGCCACGGCGTTCTGCGGATCGATCGAGAGAGCCTTGTTCGCCGCCGCGCGGGCCATAGCGTAGCCTTCGTTCAGCGGCCTCAGGTCGCCGCTCGCCTGCGAGTAGTAGATGCGAGCCAGGCCTGTCCATGCCGCGGCGTAATCGGGATCGATCTCCAGCGCCCGTTGGTACAGTGCGATCGACTGCTCGAGATTCTCGACGGTGCGCAGGCGGCCCATTTGCCGAGCCTGCAGGTACAGCGCATAAGCCTCAGGATCCGTGGCCACGACCGTGGGTGCCGCGCCCAGCAGCGTCACCTTGAGCTGCGCCACGACTTCTGCGGCGATCTCTTCCTGGATCTTGAAAATGTCATCCAGCGAGCGGTCCCAGGTATCCGACCACAGGCGAAAACCATCATCGGCCTTGATCAACTGCGCCGTGATGCGAACCTGGTCGCCTGACTTCCGGACCGAACCCTCGAGCACGTACGCGACGTTCAGTTCCCGGGCCACATCGGCGACCTTCACGTCCTTGCCCTTGTAGGAGAACGACGAGGTCCGGGCCGCCACCTCCAGCTCGGAAGTCTTCGCCAGCAGGTTCAGCAGTTCCTCGGAGATGCCGTCGGAGAAATACTCCTGCCCCGGGTCGGAGGTCATGTTGACGAACGGCAGTACCGCTATGGAGGGGGACGAGACACCGCCGGACGCCGGGCCTGCGACCGACGCCGGAGCCGACTGCCGTCCCACGTACCACGTCCCCCCGAGCAGAACCGTCATGCCGACGAGCGCCAGCACGCCGGCCGGCCAGCGCTGTGACGCCGGGGCCGAGACGATCTGCGTCAGCTCTGCGGGCGTGGCGTCCGCGGTTCTCTGTACGCCCTGGAGCGTCATGTCGAATACCCACGCGAGGATGATCGCGAAGGGGAAGCCGAGAAGTGTGAGGGCCAGGATGAGGGTGATGGTCCACTCCGGCAGCCCGAGGCCGGGCACCACGATGTCCGCCACCTGCAGGATGACGAAAGCTGCCGCTCCGTATACCGCCATCACGCGGAACACGCGGCGGCGCTTGAGTTCTGCAAAGAATCGCTGGTAACCCGCATTGTAGTTGGTCATGCGGGGGAAGATCGCGGAAGTGTGAGGCCGTGGGAAGGGCCCGGTCGGGCGGAGTCGCTGGTGCGCGCTGTGGGTGGGCCTACTTCGGCAGCGTGACCTCAAACTCGATCGCGGCCAACTGCTCTTCAGAAGTGCCGGTGCGCTCACGGAACGCCTGCCATCGCGGATCGTCGTACAGCGGCGCATAGAAGGTCCTGAGGAACTGGGTGTTCAGCCCGTCCTCGTTCTGGAGCACCGCTTTTTCCAACCACTCGAAGGCCGCATCCGCATCGCCGATCCAGGCGTATACATGCGCGACTTCTGAAGGCCAGCGGTCGCCCCATCTCTCGCGGAGCTCGGCGAACGTCGAATCGAACTCCGCCATCCGCCCCAGGTCGTGCAGCGCCAGCGCAGTGCCCTTGACCCGGTACTCCTCGTCGCCCAGCTCCAGCGTGTAGGCCGCTAACGCCCCCTCGGGATCCCCCTTGACCAACAGGGCCGTGCCGATGCCGAACTGTGTCGAGATGTACCCGGGAACCAGCTTCGTCACCGCGCGATACGATTCGATGGCCTCGTCCAGCCGCCCGGCCCACAAGTAGGCGGTGGCCAGTGCCTGGCGGGTGTTCGGGTTCACCGGATCGCGGGCGACGGCGTACTCGAGCAAGGCGATCGCCTCGGTGCTGCGGCCGATGTCGCGGGCCAGCAGGGCGGCGTCAGCGAGGATCTCGGGATGGGTCGGATCGAGGGCGAGCGCGCGCTGGTACCGCCGGGCCGCGGCCGCCGGGTCGAAGTCAATACCGATCGCGATGAAGGCCAGGATGGCGTGTGCATCGGCAAGATCGGGGTCGATGGCCAGTGCTCGATTGGCCGCCTCTCGCCCCAGCCGGGCTTCGAACGCAGGTCGCAGACCGATGAACACCTGCTGGTTGTACGTGCGGGCCAGGCCCGCCCACGCCGCCGCGTAGCCGGGATCGATCTCGAGAGCCTGTTGATACAGGGCGACTGACTGCTCGAGGCTCTGGGCCGTTGACTGGCGTCCGAGTTGCCGCGCCTGCAGGAAGAGCGCATAGGCTTCCGGGTCGGTTTCTGCGACCGCGGGGGCGGCTCCAAGCAGCGTGACTCTGAGCTGCGCCGCCACGTCAGCGGCGATCTCGTCCTGAATCCGAAAGATGTCGTCCAGCGAACGATCCCAGGTCTCCGACCACATGTGAAAACCATCGTCCGTCTTGATCAACTGCGCCGTGACCCGTACCTGGTTGCCTGACTTACGAACCGAGCCCTCCAGCACGTGCGCCACGTTCAGCTCTCGGCCCACGTCGGCGACCTTCACGTCCTTGCCCTTGTAGGAGAAAGACGAGGTTCGTGCCGCTACTTCCAGTTCTGGAATCTTCGCCAGCAGGTTGAGCAATTCCTCGGAGATGCCGTCCGAGAAATACTCCTGCTCCGGGTCGGAACTCATGTTGACGAACGGAAGCACCGCGATCGAAGCGGACGAGACGTCCGCGGCGGCATCGGCAATCGCCGGACCAGCGGAAGCTTCAGGAGCCGACTGCCTTCCGACGTACCAGGCCCCCGCAAGCAGAGCCGTCATGCCGACGAGCGCCAGCACTCCCGCCGGCCAACGCTGCGACGCCGGGGCCGCTATGATCTGGCTCAGCTCCGCGGGCGTGGCGTCCGCTGTCCGCTGCATGCCCTCGGGCGTCATGTCGAACGCCCACGCCAGTACGACCGCGAAGGGGAAGCCGAGAAGCGTGAGGGCCAGGATCAGGGTGATGGTCCACTCGGGCAGCCCGAGACCGGGCAGCGCGATGTCCGCCACCTGGAGGATGACGAAGGCCACGGCGCCGTACACCGCCATCACGCGAAACACGCGTCGGCGCTTGAGCTCTGCGAAGAAGCGCTGGTATCCAGGAGTGGTCATGCGGCCAAAGGTCGCGCATGTGGGGGACTGTGGGAAGGGCCAGCCTCACCAGATCCCGGGAAGAACCGCCTTGCGGTCGGGCGGATACTCGGGAAACTCTCTCAGGTACCATTCGTGATGGGCGACCGCGCGCGGCAGAAGATTCGAGGCTGTCCAGACTGCGAAGCTCAGGGCCGCGGGGTGCCAGGCCGCCAGCGCAAAGCCGGTCCACTGCAGAATTTCGCCCAGGTGATTCGGGCAGGAGACCCAGCGAAATGCGCCCCCCGTGGGGATTCTGTATCCGGTATCATTCTCGTCCCGCAGGCCGATGAGAGTGTTGTCGCTGTGGAAATTCAGCACCAGGCCGACGAAGAACAGCGTCAGGCCGCCGATGAGCTGCGGGCTGGTCCACCAGCTCGCGTCGAAGTGCGCGAACCATCCCAGCCATCCGCCGATGATCGAGACGTTGACCAGGTTGAAGAACAAGCCCGAGGCGCAGACGGCCCACGGCATGCGCTTGCCCGACGTGCGGATGCGAAACGGAAAAACCAGGTCGCGATACACGTAATGACCGAAATACATAGCGAAGAAGAGATAGTGCAGCGACGTCTTCTCGGTCGGTCCCGTGAAGAACAGCAGGGGGAACAGGCTGACCGGGGGGAACTCCATGACGATCCACGCCAGCCGATTGGGGAGGGTCGGACCCCAGTCCGTGCGGCTGTGCCTGCCGAAGGGAGCGGTGACGAATTGCAGGAGGACGAACGTGCACACGGCGATGCCGGTCCAGATCGCGATCAATAGCAGAAACGTCGACTCCGAGATCATGCGGTGAGAACTTAGTGCGGTGGGAAGGGCCGCGCGCCGGGGTGACGCGCGGCGTGTCCGGCATCAGCGCTACTGCAAAACCTCGATGCTCCCGAGAGCGGATACCAGGCGGATCTCGAGGTGGTACGACGCCGAATCCCAACCGGGCGACTGCCAGCCACCGTCCACCTTCACATAATCCGGCGCGTCGAGGGCCGAAAGAAAGCCGCTCTTGGTGATCCGCACGCCCACGTCTTCAGGGAACACCAGCGTGAGACTGCCGAGTCCCATCTTGATGGATGCCGAGGCGTCTGCCGACCAGTCACCGGTGAAGTCGAGGGTGACGTCCCCGACTCCGCCCGTGAACGTCAGCTCCTCGAACCGGGCGTTCCCCAGTCCCGATGCCGAGAACTCAGCGGCGCCGACTGCCAGTTCCAGGTGCTCCATGCCGACCGGATTCGCCGTATCGAAGCGGATCTCCGTTTCGGACGCCCCGGTCTTGTAGACCAGTCCGGTGAGCGGAATCCCACTCAGGTCCACCTCGCTGAGCGCCGCGCCGGCCGCGATACGGAGATCCGTCGGCACGTCCTGGCTGAGTCCGAGTTCGAGGAATCCGTGCTCGTCACCCTCGAAATCGATATCGATGTCCCCATCGTCACCGAGACCCTCGAAGCCGAGCTCGAGACGCGCCGCGCTGCCGTCCACGGACCAGTCGCGCTCGGGGCGCATGCGGGCCGCATCGTACTTGAGGTGCGTGTCGTACAGCAGACCGCCGTCCGCCGGCCCGACCCTCAGCTCTCCCGCGATGTACTCCACGTCGACGGTCACCGACTCGATGGAGCCGGCCTGCCTCCGGGCCCGGACCTCGGTCCAGTCGGCTTCCTGGGCCGCGAGCGGAGCACCGGCCGCGAGAAGCGCCGCGGCAGCGACCATCGACCTAAGCACTGGCTTCACCCTCGGAGTCGAACGAGTCGGACGCCGAGAACAGGTCGTCGAACTCGGCCTGCGCCGCACGACCCCTGCGGCCGCCGGCGCGGGTGATGATGATGGCTCCGAACCCGGTGGTCACCGCGGCCCAGGTCAATACGCCGGCCGCGAAGAACATCAGGCCGCGCACGAATCCGAGCATCCCCCCGAGCATGTACAGCGCCGACCCTATCGCGAACGGGGCGAGCAGGAAGAGCAGTCCCTTGAACACGTAGTGGTACGAGCTCGACCCCCTGAGCCGGTTGAACCGCTCCATCCAGCCGAAACGCTGCTCCTCGACCGCCTCCCCGACCGCGTGCGCCACGGCCAGGTACCCGGCCGGGATCGCGAGCGCCACGGCGAGGGCGTAGACCGGGATCACCAGCCACGTCACGATGCCGACCACCAGCAGAAGCAGGACCGGCAGGACCAGCAACTGGCCGGCCAGTCCGACGCCGAACGATCGCACGGTGTCCGCCCGGATCACGCCGGCCGCCACTTCGAGGCGCGAGCGGAAGAAATACACCACCACGAATCCGATGGTCGACAGGGCCAGGAGCCACACGATCGAGGCCATGATCCCGCTGATCGCGTGCCCGATGTTGTGGCCGATGGATCCGAAGAAGCCCCGGTTGCCCGAGCGCACGTTGACCCGGACGGGAATGTCGATCTCGTCCGCGATGTCGACCTCGAAGTCGCCGGATACCAGGCTGCCGAGATCACCCGCCAGCAGCGAGACCATCTCGCCCGAAACCGAGCCTCCGGCGTCCACGATGTCGCCGCCGACCTGCAGGATGTCGCCCGACACGTTGGCCGAGGGTCCCAGTGTCAGCGTGCCATCGAGCACGAGGACGTCGCCGTCCACCGTGCCCTCGAGATCGAGGTCCCCGGAAAGAAGCGCCAGGTTACCCTCGACAAGCTGATTGGCCCCCAGGGTGTAGTCGTCGTGCACCACGAGGGCGAGCCCTTCGTCCAGTCCCGCGACCTGGCCGCGCAGGACCTCCAGCTGGCGACCCAGCAGCTCTACGCCACGCGTGAGCTCTCCGAGCGAGGTGATTCTGCCGGGAGCGATGGGCACCTGGCCCCCGCCCGCGATGTCGATCGTCGCCGTTTCGGGAAGCGCCGCCGCCACCGTGCGGTTCGAGTTCTCCGCCAGTCGGTCGAACAGGGCCTCGAGCGCGCTGCCTGAAGAGGCTTCCGCATCGCCGCTGGCATCCGGAACCCACTCGGCCAGTCGACCGGCCAGTCCCGCGCCGTCGAAGAGCGCCGGACTGGTGAGTAGCGACCGCCACGAACTGTCGAGGGGCCCGCCGGGCTCGTAGGTGCCCAGGACCTCTCCATCGATGAGGACCTCTCCCTCGCGCAGAGAAATGACGCGCGTTCCCCCATCCGCCAGCGTCAGTTCCAGGCTCGCGGCTCCTGCCGCCAGCGAAACCGTGCTGCCCGTCACGCCCTGTTCCTGGGCCAGCAGACCGGCCCCGGCCGGCCACAGGAAAGCCACCGCCACCGCTACCATCCACCCGTGTCGCATCGTTCTCGAACTCCTGGTCACCGCGTTGCTGTTCATCCCCTCACCCTCCGCCTGAGCCGCAACTGGCTCGTCACGAGGGCCGGGTCAATTTCCATCAGTGAAAGCAGGATCCGGAATGAGGCCAGCCCGATGAGCGTCACGGTTGCCACGGCCACGAATGCCGAGACCGGTGTGACCTGTCCGGCCACACCCCGGGCCATTTCCAATACTCCGGATCCGTACACAAAGCGACCGACCTCCATCACGCCGCTCCACAGAAGAGCCGAGGAGCGCTGGACGAGGAAAGCCGCGATCGTCATGGGAGTCAGCTCGGGATACCGAGCGATCCACGTCAGGCCTACGCCAATGGCGGCCGCCGCACCGGCGAATGCCGCTGCCGTGGCGAGCTGGTGCCTCCGTACCGCCTGGAGCACCCGCACCCGCCAGGGAAGGGGCAGCCGGACGCGCTGCATCACGCGATCGGAGAATCCGACCACGGGCTGCAGCGGCGTCAGCGCCTGGAGCAGGGCATGCAGGGTCTGCAGCTCCTCGACGTCGCGCCGGCAGCGGTCACATTCCGCCGCATGCGCAGAGCTGCGGGCCGGGAGCTTGTGATCGCCGGGCATTGCCAGCGCTTCCAGCTCCTCTGCCTGCAGGTGCCCCGTCCGTGCCTGAATATTCTTGTTCATACTGGTTTTGACTCCTTCAGTCCTCTTGCCGTACGGGATGTGTCGCGGGGGAGTTTCACTCTTCGTCTCCGTCGTCCCACCGGTCCTCCAGGAGATCCCGCAACTCGCGGCGGGCGCGGAAGATGTAGGTCTTCACCGTGCCCAGGGGCACGCCCATGATGTCGGAGATTTCCTCGTACGGGCGCCCCTCGACGTGTCGCAGCAGAATCGCGGTCCGGTACTCCGGTCGCAGCTGTGCGATCGCGTCCTCCAGGTAGCCCGCCAGCTCCCGCGCCTCGACCATGGCGTCCGGGCTTTCCTCGTCCGACTCGAGCGACAGCGAGGTCGCCTCCTGGCGCTCCGGAGTCACGGCGTCGGGCGACCCGTGCATGGAGATGGTTTTCACCTGCTTCTTCCGCAGGTAGTCGACCGTCAGGTTGTACGCGATCTTGAACAGCCACGAGGAGAACTTGTACGAGCGGTCGTAGCGCTGGAGGTTGTTGAACGTGCGGACGAACACTTCCTGCGTCAGGTCTTCCGCCAGCTCCCGGTCGCGCACCATGCGGTACACGAGCGAGAACACCGGCCGCTCGAATCTCTCGACGAGCTCGCGAGCCGCGCGCTCGTCCGACTTCAGACACAGGCGGACCAGGTCCTTGTCGCTGTGCTCCTTGTAGCTCACCGCGCGGTACCGGAGATGTCGTGTACGGTCTCAAGAGTCCTGCTGGCATTCGAGCGCCGATGCACGCCGCCCGGCTGCGTTGCTCCTCCTCGCCATAGCTGTGCTATGCCTTCGTCGTTGCGCCTTGCCGGATCGGGCACCTCAACGCTCTCGGTGCCTACCAGACTTTTGAGACCGTACACTGGCGCCCCTACGTTGCTGATCCGTTTGGCCCGTCATAACGTGGGCGCAAGCTAGAGTCCGGCGGTCCGGCCGGACAACGGTAGGCCATTCGGGCCACCACCCGTTCGCGAGACGACGCATGTCCTTCAGAGATCTGTCCGAGTTCGTTTCAGCCCTCGAGCGGGAGGGCGAACTGGTCCGCATCGCGCGGCCCGTGAGCGTCGAGCTGGAGATGACCGAGATCGCCGACCGCTGCATGAAGAGCGCGGGCGGAGGTCCGGCTCTGCTGTTCGAGCGCCCCGTCCTGCCGGGTGGAGCCGAGTCGGACGTTCCCCTCCTGATCAACATGTTCGGGAGCGAGCGACGCATGGCGATGGCCCTGGGAGTGGATCGGCTGGAGGAGATCTCCGACCGCATCCAGGGCATGCTCGAGATGAAGCCGCCGGCAGGTCTGAAGGAGAAGCTTCTGCTGATTCCGCAATTGGCGGAGTTTGCCAAGTTTCCGCCGCGCCGGTCGCGAGGTACGCCGGCCTGTCAGCACACGGTACTGCGCGGTGACGAAGTGGACCTCGAACGCCTGCCGCACATGCTGTGCTGGCCGGACGACGGGGGCCGCTACATCACCCTGCCGCAGGTCATCTCGAGGGATCCCGACACCGGGCGCCG
>Ga0272442_10004154_pt1 | contig 19924 bp, 10 predicted proteins | sample SSMForm2O_FD_200262 | JGI IMG/M metagenome (GOLD analysis project Ga0272442, IMG submission 200262) | Marine sediment archaeal communities from Little Sippewissett salt marsh, Falmouth, MA, United States - SSM-Form-2O | ecosystem: Environmental > Aquatic > Marine > Wetlands > Sediment ... | reverse complement strand
GGGTCGTTGCCTCATCGACAGGGAGAACTTTGATCTGCCGCCATTCTCGCTCCATGCATACCTATCGGCATCTGCTCCAGTCCAGCTTTAGCGCTTTCTGAAATTATTTGCGGACGCGTCCTAAGCGGCGGCAGCTTCTTGTATCTGTACGGGCTATAGGAGAACTGCGCGCCGCCGGGGACAGTGACAGTCAGGACAAGCGTGGAGAGCGGCCGCCGGGTCTGGAGATGGACGGGCTTCTCTCCCACGTTCGACGCGGTGCACTTGAGCCGGATCTCCTCGCCGAACTTGAACGAAGACTTGTTGGTCGTCAGCCGCAGCGAGACACCGTCCTTGACCTTCACTGCCGAGATTGGCGCGGGGGGCACCTCGAGCACCTTGGAGTGCAGTTCCCCGGTCCAGGCGTCGAAGCCGTGCTGCTCGCCACGATCCCAGGGCTTGTGGACCAGTTGGACGTGCAGCTTCGGAGTCGTCCCGTCAAAATGCCTCGGCCAGTGTCTCCGGAAGTAGTCTCTGGCTTTCGGAACGGAGATGGTGATCTCGCCCGAGGCACGCTCGCCCTTCTTGATGGTCGCAAACCACTTCTTCCTTGACCAGTACTTCCCGGCCGCACTGGGTGAGATGAGCCGCTGTTCGAAAGCCCCACCGTACTTCCCCTCGGCGTAGACGAGGACAACTGTCTGGCCGTGGCTTCCGTTCTCCAGCGAAGGCTTGAGGATCGTCAGCGGCGGACGCGGGCCGTCGTAGTCCAGCGCCCAGGTCAACTTCATAGTCTGCGACGTCGCGCTGATCGAGGCGGTCATGAGAACGCCTATGACCCGGCGATGAATCGCAGATCTGCCTTCAAAGAACTTCGCCGCGGGCACGCGGCCCGTGAACTCAGAAGGCACGTACTTCTCGGTCCGGGCGGGTGGGAGCACCGGTGCAGTCATGAACCACTTGGCCACACGGCGGTCTTCAATCCTGACTGCCCAGTGCGTCTGTGCCTTGGTGCGCATATCCACGGCAACGTAGACCCAGTCCTCGCGGTCAATGGATCGCCGCCGGACCTCGTTTGGGAGACCGAGGACGGCCTTGGCCTGGTCTGCCGGCGTGCCCTTCTTCGCCCCGTTCTTCTGAAGCCACAGGAGTCCGCGGAGGTCGCGGTAGTCCCTCCAGGACTGAATGGCGAAATAGCCAGAATCGTTGGGGTGAACGTTCCCTCCTCTGCGAAAGTGCGCGATTGCCAAACAGGCGGCAATGCCCAGCAGGCTTCCGCCAACGAGCAGAGTCAGTTTGAGCTTACGCGACCACGCCATGACCGGCGACCTCCGGAATCTCGCTATCTTAGACGATCAAGACCGCGCACGGTTTCCGATTTGTCCCTTTCGAAGCCCCATCGTTTTCACGTACAAAATCCGCGCAATGAGAAACCCCGTAGGCGGTAAGAGCCTACGGGGTCTAGGGTTCCGTGCGTTGGCCTGCGACTTACAGAACCGGGCCTGCCGCGGCGTAGCCCTGCGCAGCTCGCAGGAGCGGAGCAGGGCGAAGACGGGTGCTCTACCATTGAGCTAGGGTGGCGTTAATCGCCTCACGTGCAGCTATTTGCGCCTCTGTCCGGCACTTAGGGGCAACTCTCGTTTTGTGCCACCTGTGCCAAGTTCCGGTTGAACTCCTCAATGGAACAGACGAGGTTCAACCGGACCCTCCCACAGGGGCTTACGCCCCTATGGCGCGAAGCGGCGCTACGCCAACGCGCCCCGCTTCGCTGTGACCCCTCGGGGGCGCCTCGCCGCTCCCCCGAACCCCCGGCGGTGTTGCGCTCTACGCACAACACACCTGTGCCAGACAAAGGACATCGTACCCAAGTTACGCGCAATTTCATCTATGAAAGGTGCTGCGCCGTCATCGGTCTCGGGCGCAAGCAGGGGAAGGACATCTGCGGCGAAACGCCTGTCCTTTAGCTTGGCGTGCACGGAGTTCCCGGTCTATGCGCCAACTCCGACAACATCGAATTTCCGTTGTTTCTGTTGAACGTTCCAACAGAATCGGCTGACGCGGGCCGCCTGCGGGGACTGACATGCCAGCCGGAGCGACTCCTGTCCGGCATTTGGTGGTTGTCGCAGAATAGGGAGTTGGCCATGGAGAGGCGACGGACGAGGAAGCTGCAGGAGATGGAACCATGAATGAGGCCGACATTCAGACTTCAAAGCCCGACTACATCGTGTTCGTTCCGAAGAACAGGCCAGACCAGCGCGGCGACACCTACAACGACCACTTCCAGGTCTTCGACAAGCCCGACGGACGTCTGTTTGCCGCATGGACGCAGGCGTCCCGCGAAGGTGACGTGGATCAGCACATTGCCTTTTCGAAGAGCACGGACAAGGGGGCGACGTGGACGATTCCCATCGTCCTTGCCGGCTCGGAATGCCGGTTGCATCCCCGGCCCATCGCCTCCTGGCAGCAGCCGATGATCAGCGCGTCCGGGCGGATCTACATGTTGTACAATCAGCAGATCGAAGGCAAGCACGGTCTGTACAGCCAACTCTGCGGCCTGATGTATGGCCGGTACTCGGATGACGACGGGCAGACCTGGTCCGAGCCGGAGAACATCCCAATGCCGCGCATGCAGTACGACAACCCGGACCCGAGCATGCCCCCGGACTGGTGCAACTGGCAGCGACCGCTCCGGCTTGGCAAGGGCGGCAAGTACCTGGTCGCAATGAGCCGCCATGTCGCGATCGAAGGTCGACGCCGCAGTGCAACCCAGTTTCTTCAGTTCGAGAACATCGACGACGACCCCGCCGTCAGGGATGTCGACATCAGTTGGCTCTCCTGCAACGAGAAAGTCCTGGCCGTTGACTCGGCCATATGCAATGCCTGCGAGGAGGCTTCGCTGGTGAAGCTCCCTGATGGGCGCCTCTTCGCACTGATGCGCACGGGCGCCGGGCACCCGTACTGGTCGGTCAGTTCCGACTACGGACAGAACTGGAGCGCGCCCAAGCCGCTGCTGGACCGGGACGGCGGGACGCCGTACCTCCACCCCTTGTCACCGTGCCCGATGTACGACTGGAAGGGCACGGAAGCCGGCAGCGGCTATTACTTCGCCATGGTCCACAACACGTTCGATTTCAGTGCCGACACTGCCTGGCAGAAACGGGGTCCGCTGTATCTCATTGCAGGAACGTTTCAATCCGCCGCCGAACAACCGATCTGGTTTGCGCCACCGAAGCTGTTCATCGACCGGCCGAAAGACAATTCCTTCTATACCAGCAGCACACAGATCGACGGCAGGTGCGTGTTGTGGTACAACGACCAGAAGTACTACCTTCTTGGCAAGGTGATTGGCGAAGACTGGTTCGCTGGCATTCCGCCGATGGCATGATCGAGGAGCGGCAACGGCCAGCAGGGCGGATGCGCGCGGCGGCTTGCAGCCGCGCGTGATCCGCAGCGTTGCCAGATCCGGCGGAAACGCAGAATGGCGGAAACCTGGCGACGGCCGGCACCGCCCAGGCCACCGCGTCGTGCTGTACGCTATGGCCACTTTCGAACAAGCATGGTTCTCACGTACAGGCTACGCGCAGTGGGAAACCCCGCGGGCTTCAAGTGCCTGCGGGGTTTCGGGTTCCGTGCGTCGTTCTGCGACTTACAGGACCGGGCCTGCCGCGACGTAGCCCTGCGCAGCTCACGGAAGCGGAGCAGGGCGAAGACGGGTGTGCTCTACCGTTGAACCAGGATGGCGTCAGTCGCTTCACGTGCAGCTATTTGCGCCTCTGTCCGGCACTCAGAGGCACGCTCCGCAAGTGCAATGCAAACCCGCGTAGCACAAATCGAAGATCGCTCTCCGTGCGCCCCAGCAGGCCGTTGAAGAAGTGTTCAGGGGTACGGGTTGAGCAACTTGGCCGCTCAAGAGAACGCCCTGCTACGCCTGCTGCCCGCTCCCGATAATGCCAAGCTCGAAGTCCGCGCGGCCCTCACGGGCCGGGTCCGTCCACTGGCAGCTTGCCAGCGCCAGGCGGTAGGGCGGGGTGAGTTCGTCCCCGGCGCCTTCTCGCAGGTTGTACCTCATGACCGGGAGAGCGGGATGGACTCTCGCGTCCGTTCCGGGCGGCACGCGAAGCACGACCTCGAACCCGGACGTTCCGCCGGAAACGCCGAGTGACTCGCGCATCCTCAGCAGCTCGCGCTTTCCATCGGGAAGCACGGCTCCGTCGACCCGCAGCGTCCCGCCCGTCCGGACGGGGAGCGGCAGCTGGATTAGCAGCCGCCGGACGTTTCGCAGGCTCCATTCCGCCCGGATGTGAAGGCGTTCGGGATCGGAGAGGTCGAAGCGGAAGACCGTCACGCCGTGACCGAAGACCACGCGCAGAAAAGGCACGCCGGCCTCCGCGCCGCAGCGCGTCCAACGTGGCAGGTAGTACCCGCGCTGCGCCGGGCAGTTCGCGGCGTCCATGAACCCGAATTGCGTATCGCCGGCGAAGCCCGTGTCCATCACCACGTTGGCGAAGGGCACGGCACCGTTCCGGGCACTGTGCCCGCCGCCGAGCACCAAACCTGCGCGCTGGTGCCATACATCGATCCGCGACTGGCGCTCGAGCCGGAACTGGTTGTCCTGGTCCTTGGGCACGTCGCTGTTCTGCGCGGACACGGCCAGGGCCCACGAAGAGCGCCTCTCGATCCGCCCGGAGAACTCGGCGCTCTGCCATTCGCGAGCTCCGTCGGAGTCGACGCCGGCCGGCAGCGGCTCGCACTCGACGAGTGCCGCACGGCGCTCGTCGGCCGGCAGCACCTCCGCATAGTAGTGGCACGCCGCAGCGTAGAAGAGCATGTGGGCGAAGGCACTCCAGAGCGAACTCGCGAAGCGCCACGGATCTTCGAACCGCCCGCCGCGCCGCCAGAGCGCCATTCCACGGGCGTTGAGCGTCCGGCCCGCCGGGGTCCATTCGAGGCCCGGCACCACCGGGAAACCCGGAGCGCTCGGCAGCCGGCCGTCGAAGCAGCCCACGGTGGTCCCGTCCGGGAATGTGGCCGCGCACATGAACGCGGCCAGGCGCTCGCCGGCCTCGCGGACGAAGCGCGCCCTGCAGCGGGAGTGCAGCAGCGCCAGCCCCGAGAGCAGGTGCCCGTTGTAGACCATGGAGGGCCCGTGGTGGCGGCCCTCCTCCCAGAAGCCGTCGGGCGTCTGGAACTCGATGAGCCGCTCGCAGAAGAAGAGCGCCGCCTCGCGCCACTTCTCGCGGCCCAGGATCTCCCCGGCGCGGTAGAGCGCCAGGCAGCGCCAGGCCTCGTGGTTGGGTGCGGTCATGCCGAAGGGCCGCTCCACAGCGTAGCGGCAGTAGGCCTGGACGAACTCCGACCACTCCGCCCGGCGCCGGCCATCCAGCCGGTCACCGAGGAAGTGCAGCATCTCGGCCACCCCGTAGATCGGCCACTCCGAAGTGCTGACCCGCTCGCCCCGGCCGAGCGTCGCGCGCCAGTCGCGCACCCAGCGGTCGGCGAGGCCGAGCGCCATCTCCAGCACCTCCGCGTCGCCGCGCAGGGGATTGGCAGGATGCGCGAGCCGGTAGAGGTGCGCCAGGAGATAGGCCGGGTTCTTGTAGTTGAAGTGTCCGAAGCTCGCGGGGGAACTGTGTCCGGAGTCCTCGAAATCTACAATTGCCCGGTAGGATTCCCGCACCACCTCGAGCAAGCGCACCTCCAGGCCGATGAGCTCGCCGAGTGGATCGCCCTGCCCGCAGCCAACGCCCGGTGCGTCCATGGTCTTTCCCTTCCCGTGCTTCGCCCGGCATGTACGCGGATTACCCCTCCCTTCTTCTGATGGGCGGGGGCACCGCTTCGCACCCCGGGAACGAGTATCCGCGACCCGGCGTGCCAGACGAGTCTACCCGCGGAATGCGCGGCTGTCACGCTGCTTGCCGGACCTCTTGAGCCCGGATACAAACCGGAACCCGCCCCCCTTCGCCCCCCGGAGATCTGCGCCGTCACCCTCGACCTTCAGGGTCGATGTTAACGGCGGCGGGGACGGCGGCGCCCCTGGCAGGCCGCTGGAAGACGGCCTGCTCGGACTTGCAGATACCGAACCCACATCGTTTCCACGTACGGAGTCCGCGCAACGATAAACCCCGCAGGCCCTGACTTCCTGCGGGGTTGCGCGTTCCGTACGTTGGCCTGCTACGCGGCAAATCAGCAAGTCAGTGTCTTGGCGCGGAGGACCGAATTCCTATTTGCGAAGATGCTTCTTCGCGCGCGGCTCAACCTCCATCGCCTTCTCCTCTTTCGGCAGCTTGCCCTTGAGGACGACGATGAGGTCTTCGGCGGGAAGCTGGCCGTCGAACGAGAGCGCTATCTTCCGTCCGTCTCGCTTGGTCTGAGAGGGGCGAACCAGGATGACGTCCTCCGGATCGACATCCTTGTCCAGTGAAACGGTCACGTTCAGCTTTCCGGCGGGGCGCGCCCAGAGCCGCCCCAGACGGATCGGAATTCTGAAGGCGTAGCACGGTCCGTGCTTGGCGTGATCGGCCAGCTGCATGGGGCGGAGCTCGGCATTCGCGGTAATCGTGCTCTTCCTGCCCTTGGGCATGGCGATGTCGTGGGCCTGCCAACGGTACGGCGAGCCCATTCCGACTCCGTGTAAAATGCCGAACCAGGTCTGCAGCGCGTTGCGAAGCTCCTGTGCTCGCCGTAGAGCGGCGGCGTCCCGACGGTGTCTCTTCCATGGGAAGGGGATGTCACGGGGAGAACGCTTGTCCTTCGGCCTGAGCTTGGGCATGAGGTGAGGGATCGCCGGCAGTTGCTTTCCGTCGCAGGTGACCGTCGCGGCATCGCCTTCATTGCCGCCGGGCAAAGCGAACGGGAAGACGGCCTTGGACGCATCCTTGAGCGCTTCCAGTTCGAAGCGGCCCGAGAGTTTCGCCGATCTGGCGCTCAAGGCCACGTCCAGCTTCTGAGATTTCAGCTTGATGCTGCCCCAGGCGTCGATGATCCGCTCGGACTCGCTCCTTGGCTCGGCACTCCGGGCCGCAAGTGAAACCGAGAGGATGGCAAGTGCAAGCGCGAGTCTAGAACACTTCATGGGGGGGCTCCTTGGTCTTGGGCGTCTTGAGCAACTTGACTTCGATCCTGGTCGTCTCTCCCGCCTTGACCTCGACTTCCGTCTCGGGAACCAGGCGGGCCCTCTCGCGGTCTCCGGTGGTGCCCCACCCCCGAGGGGTTTTGACGCGCTTGGTGAACGAGAACGTCAGCTTGTACTTGCCCGGCGGCAGCCGGCCCAGACGAAACGGTTCGCCGAGTTGGGGGTCACAGACGTGCGAGAGGCCGGAACCGCCCATGCGTCTCGTTCCCTTCGGCACGTCCACCTTGGCCGCGGCCCTCAGCCTCTTGCCGTCGTGAGACAGCACCCAGCCCTCAATCGTCCCGCCGGCTTGCATGACCAGCTTCTTCTCGGTGCGGCGTTCTGAGCCGACCTTGAGCTTCAGGCCCCTGATGTCGACCAGGTTGCGATCGTCGCCGTGCAGCAGCTCGGCGTCGAGCGTGTACTCGCCAGCTGGAAGGTCATCGAAGTTGAACATCCCGTCAGACGCAGTGACGGCTCTCAGCCTGCCCGCGCTCGCTCCGAACATTCTGTGCTTCGGCGGCTTGGAATTCCTGAGCGTTACCCCCGCCCAGGCGACGGGTTTACCTTGGGCGTCCACCAGACTGCCGTCAAGCCTGGCCCCGCGCTTGACGGTAAGGGTCCTGGCGACCACCTGGCCGTCGCGAGGCTTCAGCTCGATCTCCCGCGGGCTGACCTGCACCTTGCCGACATCCGCCCGGAACTCCAGCACGCGCTTCTCGCCGGCCTTGAACGCTCGCCAGTGATTCCTCAGGCGCAGTTCGATCTTCCCGGCCGCGTCGCTTGGCGGCGTCGTGCCGCCGGTTCCCGAGCTTCCGCCGTTTGGCGACTTGCGGTAGTCGCTATAGCCCAGCGCGATTCCCGGCACCGGCCTTCCCGCAGCGTCGCGCAGAGTCAACGTGAGAACGGTGGCGGCCTGCAGCCGGAAGTCCCGGCGGTTTTCTCCCGGCTCGAGTTTCACCTTGCGGTCGTCGTACCGTGGCTCGTTCAGGGCCCTGGACCTCGGGGGAACGAAGGAGAGAGTCACCTCGCCGGGAACCAGCCCGACCAGTCTGTACTTGCCGTCGGCTTCGGTCGTAGCCGAGAGCAAAGAGTCGTCGCCGGGCTTCCATCGCCTCGCGAAGCTGGCGGAGACGGCTACTCCGGCCACCGGCTTGCCGTCGGGGTCCGTCACGCGTCCGGTGAGCGCGGCGGGCTTGAGGCGGCGAAGCACCAGGTCCTGCTTGAATGCTCCACCTACAACCACGGGCAATGGCTTCGGCCGGCCTCCCGGACCCGTGTACGCGAACCTCGGGTGCTCCCGAACATTGATGAAGAGCCTGGCGTCCCCGGTGGCAAGTCCCTTGAGCGCGAACCCCCCGTTCTTGCCGGACACGCACTTGCCGTTGACCTTGACGCCGGCGATGGGCTGTCCTTGCTCGTCCAGGACCCTGCCCGAAACTGTCGCGCCCACGGGCAGCGCTACATGCGTCTTGACGACCTTGCCGCGTTCTACGCGAACGGGTATTTCAAGCGGCGCGAGTCCCGAGCCCTCGGGAGGGGTCACCGTATAGAGGTACACACCCGGCCTGGCGCCGTAGAGCGTCGCGATACCGTCTTTGCCTGCCGTTGGGATTTCCATCCATGAGGGCCAGGATCTCGGCCTGACGACCGCGCCGGGCACGAGCTTGCCGTCAGGGTCCGTTACCGTAATCTCGAGGCCACCGCCCACGTCCATGCGGGCGTTGAATCTGGTCGAGCCGCCGGGACGGGCAAACTGGCTGACGCCTCGCCACGTTCGGTGGCAGTACAGCAGTGACTTCCCGCCGGCGTGAACCGAACGCAGGCTGAACCTGCCCACGGGCACGGGGATCGAATAGGTTCCATCCTTGCCGGTGGTGCCCTTGCAGTTGGCGCCGCCGAATCGCCCGCACAGCGCCAGCAGAGCTTCGGCCTTCGTGCCCCTGCCATGACTCCGTAGGGTGTCCGGAGTGACAGTGACCTCCGCGCCAGCGACGGGCTTTCCTTCCGTATCCGTAACCCGGCCCACGACTCTTGAGTCAGGCGGCTTCATCTTCAGTACAATGTGGATCCTGCCGTCGCGATCGGGCTTCAGCTGCACGTCGGAACCGCTGAGCGAGACCTCCACGTCACCGCCGATGCCGCTCGGGAAGAGCTTCTGACCCGGAGGAAGCTTGATCCCCGCCAGCATCAGCGGCGCCGACTCCGGCGGGTCGGCGCTGATCCTGCCGTCGGACCCCGTCGTCACTTCCAGCCACTTGCCGGTTCCAGCCTGGACCACGAAGACTAGGGTCACGCCGGGAACAGGTTTGCCGTGATGGTCGGTGACCGTCGCGGTGACCCTGGACTTCGACTTATTCCCTGAAGCCAACGACGGCTGATCCCCGGCGGCGGGCAACGGCTCCCGTGCTTTCCAGGCCCACATTCCCCCCGTACCCAGAATCGTCGCCAGCGACAGCCCGGCCAGGATCTTCCACGCCAGTGTCAGTCCGCCGGCCGCCGCAACGCTGCCGGCTCCGATGGCGGCTTTGCCTCCGGCCGCTCCGGCAATCAGCTTCTCGACGGCGGCCGCCAGGCCGGAGGGAACCTCAGGCGCAGTCAATCGCAAACCGCCTGTTAGCGCTCCGGCAGGTGCCGCATATCCACCAGCGTTGAGCAACTTCCGGAGTTTCTCGAGCCCGGCGCTCACTCTGCCCGAGACCGTCCGCTGCGATGTGCCCAAGACTTCCCCCGCCTCGGCCTGCGAAAGCCCCTGTTCGAAGCACAGGGCAATGGGCAACCTGTACTTCTCCTCCAGCGCATCCAGTCCCCGGCGCAAAGGCTCCACGAGATGGGCGTGACCTGAACGGTCGCCGTCCGTGTCCGACACTGCCGCCTCCCTCCGTTTGCGCCTCGCCTCGGATCTGAGGTGCGTCCTGGCGGCATTGGCCACCACCCTCAGGAACCAGGAGCGAAGCTTGTCAGGAGGCAGATCGTCCGGCAGCTTGCCGATCGCATTGACGTAGGCCTGCTGCACCACGTCCTCGGCTCCGGTCTTCGCCCCCAGGACGCGGACAGCGAGTTGATACGCCACCCCGTTCAGCTCGAGCAGGCGCTCGAGCACGGGGGCTCTCGTTTCAGAATCGACGCGGGGCTTGGCCGTCACTACAGTGGGCTCCAGGACCTTCTCCTCCTATTCTACAGTTCCAATGCCGCTGAGCATGAAGTTAGAAGGAAGATCTCGCCGGATTCTGGATCCGACGCAATGGGCATATCACAGCCTCTTTCGGACCGGAATCGCTTGCGCACACGGAACCACCACACCGAGGACACGCACACCTAAGCTCCCGCGGGCCAATGCGTTACGTGCACCCTTCGGCATTTCGCGCGACCGAGTCCGGCTCGCTGCGGAACTCCGAGTCGTTGCGGGCTCGGTGGGCGACATGTTTCGACAGGATTTTCGTGCCGGACTTGAACCTTCCCGGAGGGGAAGGATAAAGGGAGGTGAGAGTTGGCGGAGGCGGCAGCTTTGAGTCTATCCCCTGACAGCCAGGCGGCGTCGACGGGTGCGCGGCAACAGTGTGTCGAACGGATGGCCGGGCTCGTGCCAGCCGCTTACAGGCTTGCTGTTCGAGTGCTTGGGACGAGCGAAGGCGCCGAAGACATCGTCCAGCAAGCGTGTCTCGAGGCGATCCACCGCATCCGGACCGACAGGTCTCCGACCGAGTTGCGTCCGTGGTTCCTGAGAGTCGTCGCGCTTTGCGCCAGGAAGCACCTCCGGAGCGAAAGAACCCGCAAGCGGAAGGAGGCGGACCTCGATATGTTGCCCGCGAAGCGAAACGATGCGGATGAAGTGAACGCCGAGACGGTCCAACTTCTGCGCTCGGCCATGACGGACCTCGACCGGAAGTTCCGCGTCCCCGTTGCCCTTTGCTGCGAGGAGGGATTGTCTCAGGCCGAAACCGCCGCGATTCTGGATCTGCCGCCGCGAACGGTGTCGAAGTACGTACAGGTCGGGCTGGAAAGGCTTCGCAAGCTTCTGGGTGAAGCCGGTTGTGCGGTTGGTTCTGCCGCCCTACTTGAGGGGCTGGGGCTCTCGGCCCCGACAGTGCCCGCCGGGCTCGCAGCCGGCGCGAAGACGTTGATGACCGGAAGCATCGCCGGCAAGGTTGCGGCCGGTTCCGGTGTCGCAGGAGCAACTGCGGGTGCGACCGCTGCATGGAAGGTCCTGACCGGCATCTGTCTGGCGGTTTCCATTGCCGGCCTGAGCATAGGCTACCTGGCCTGGCCGGGCCGCAAGGGACCTGAGGACACGGGCGCGCAGAAGTCATCGGCCGAGAGAACGGACCCGGCTGCCGGCAAGAATAGCAGGGCGCCAAAACTGCCCGCCACAAGAGAGGGGCTGGACCGCCGGATCTGCGACCTGATCGTCGACTATCGGCCCGAGAAGGCGCGGGAGCTCAAGTCGCTCCTGCTGGAAGGATACCGTCGCTACTCGTGGCCGGACTACCTGAGCTCCTATGCTACAATGGTCAAGCCTGAGGATGCCGACGCCATCGAGGCGGTCATCCGGCAAAAAGATCTGCCACTGACCGACCCCGAACATGCGAAGAAGGCCAAGGGAGAGACCCTCTTCTGGTCGCGTGACGGTCGCAGAGAGAGGCTGCTGCGGCTACTGGCGTCGCTGGACCGCGCCAGGGCGCTGAAGATCGCCCGGGAACTCTGGGATCAGCATCCCGAGCGCGGTGCTTCTGCAGCGATTCTGGCCGAGTTCGGCACCGGTGATGACCGCAAGTGGCTCTTGACCAAGATCGAAAAGGGCAAGCTGTCAGGCGTCAGGGCAACATGTATATCGCTGCGCCCGATAGCAGGCGATCCGACAGTGAAAGTCATGGCTCTCAAGCAGTTTCTGAAAGACCACCCGAAGAAGGGCTATCCCAATACAATCGCGAGATTCGTCTCCTATCCTCCGAATTCTCTCCCGGTCCTGGAATACCTGAAGCTCAAACAGCAGGGCGTTGACCTCGATGACATAGAGGCCCTGCTGGTCGCTGCGCGCAAGAGAACACCGAAGCTGGACGCCAAGAACCTGAGACACTGGGCGAACGTGGGGCTCAGCACCGAGGCGCTGTCAGACCTCAAGAAGCAGTACCCCGCTCTCAGCGCCAAGAGGTCGATCTACACCAAGCGCGCCCTTGCCGGCGTCCTGGCCTCGCTGTGGGCCACCAGCAGCGAGCGGGAGTGGATCGGGACGCTGGCCAAGGGGTCGGAGCGGAACCGCCAAATCGTGACGCTTGCGTGCCTGCTCTGGCCACCGATGGCCCGGGAGCACGAGGAGATGCTCAAGCGGCTCGCGGACGGACCTCGCGCCAAGATGGGGTTGGACTACCGACGGTGGGCACGCGAGGCGCTGGCCGGTTCTTCCCCCGCACAGGCGAATAAGTATCTGGCACAGGCCGAGGCACACAAGCTGACCTGGTCGGCGCCTCGCTATTTGCAGGCGGCACGTGGCGAGAAGGACTACGCTGCACTCTTCGAGGTCATCTTCAGCAGGAGGGGAATAGAGAGACACCTGCCCGGCGAGATGCTCAAATGCGCCAGTCGTCACTGGCTCGACGACCACATCGGGTTCCGCAAGGCGGCGCAGCGGTATCTGGAGACCCATCCCCGGAAGCTGGAGGAACTCCTGGATTCGCTCTTCCCCGCGAATCTGTCGGTTGGTCGCAAGGGGCGCCTTCGCGTCCTGACCGGGCTGCACGTGATCGGTGGGCTGACTCACCTTGATCCGGACGACATCTTCGCGCGCATGCTCGCATCCGGCCGCGACGAAGATGCGGTCCGGGCCCTGACCTACTTCAATCGCGTTTCATACGGTCGATACGCTTTGCACAAGGGGGCCTCGGGTGATAGACAGGCCGCGGCATTTCGCCAGATGTCCAAGAAGGCAAAGCTGCGGGTGATGACTCTGGATCTGTCTTGCATCTCACCTCCTCTCTGCGCCGAGATGCTGAAGTTGGTCTCGGGCACGGATCCGGAACTCGCCGAAGCCGCATGCCTGGCGCTTTCGAAGTACGTTCCCAGCCGCTCACCTGCCTACCTTCGGCCGCTGTTCAGCGACTGGCTCAAGTCCGACAACCCCTGGAGACTGGCCTGCGCCGCGAGCCTGACGGCGTCACGCCTGGAACGTTCCAGTAAGCCCGAGAAGAAGCATAAGGCGATGAGCGTCATTGCGACGCGACTTCCCAAGATGCATGGACTGCCGCTGGCACTGACTATCAGGGCCTGCTGCAAACTGAGCCCACACAACAGGTCAAGGGCGCTCAGTGCTTGGCCCACGCTGAAGGCGCGCGAAAGGGCCGAACTCGTGGAAGTCATGCTGGGGCCTTGCACCGACGCCCCCGTCTCCCGGCGCTATCTGGACCCGGTGCTGGATCAGCTGGCCGCGACGAACGACCTGCACTACCGCTGGGCGCTGGTAGAGGCCAACCTGTTATCTTCCCACTTCGCTAATGCGCAGTACAAGAAGGCTCCGGACGCGCTCTACGGGATCGAGAAGCTCTCTGCGGCCCTGCCCGGGATCATCCTGGACACGCGGGACCCGAAGCTCCAGGGATATGCCGCCTACTGCGCTGCCCGCCTTCCGCTGAAAGACCGCACGGGCATCCGCAGGGCCATCGAGAAGGCCCTCAAGAGCTGCCGGGACCCGGGGATGGCAAGCCTGATGAAGCACAGCCTGGAGAAAATCGATGGCAGCCCGGCGCGGTCGGAACCGGAGGAACCGCCGGAGGTGTTCTGAGGTGCTGAGGACCGTACTCCACGGTCCGTACCCCTGCAGCCGTCTGAGAACGGCCTGTCGCGCAGGAAAGAGCCGTTCGACCGGGCTCACGACCGCGCCCCTTGAGGGTGGACCGGCCTCCGTCGGGCCCCGAATTATCCACTAACTGAAAGCCTTGACAGTCCTATTGGCGGCACTAGAATAACCGCCCCGGTTCCGCCGAGACTGCCGGTCGGGGCGGCGGAAGTCGTGGGACACGGCGAAACGAGAAGGAGATAGCGATGCTCTCGATATCCAGGACAGCCGCAACCAGGGTGATTTCCGGGCTCGCGCTCGTCGCGGTGCTCGCCGCGGGGTGCAAGTACACCCGCCAGGGCAAGTTGGACAAGGCCCTCCTCAGCTACACGAAGGTCAAGCTGGCGGACATCAACAAGTCCCCGCGGGACTACCTCGGCAGAAAGGTCGCCTTCGAGGCCTACTTCGTCGGCCAGACCGACCTCTACCCCACCTTCCCGACCCCGTTCAGCCGCACCGACTACGCCAACTTCACGGTGTGGCCGCGCGGCGTGCGTCTCTGGAAGGCCAAGGAGATGGAAGAGAGCTTCCCGCAGATGTACGTTGCCCGCGACTCCGGCGGCCTGATCGACCGGAACGCGGAAATGCCGCTCAAGAAGCTCGACGAGCTGCGCAGGTACGACACGGTCACGATCTACGGGACGGTGGTCCAGGACAACAGCCAGAGCGCATGGGTGGTGGTCGATGCCTTCCGCCCGGTCAAGACCAAGAAGTACTCGGACGCGCTGGTCAACCGCATGAAACTGGCCGACGAGAACTACGCCGCCAAGGAGTACCCGGTGGCGGTCAAGGACTACGAGAAGGCCCTGGCGATGGGCATGCCTCCGGAGGTCGCGGGCTTCGCCCACAAGAACCTGGGGCTGAGCTACCTGGCGCTCGAGGACTGGGGCAAGGCCGAGAAGACGCTGCTGAAGGCCGCCGAAAAGGGCAAGGGCGACGCCCTGTGCCTGATCGGTCTGGCCGAGGCCCAGATCGAGCTCGGCAAGTTCAGCGACGCCGAGAAGAACGTGCGCCTGGCGCTCAGGAAGGATCCCCGCTCGGCGGTTGCCCGCGCGGATCTGGCCGTCGCCCTGGGCCGCCAGAAGAAGTTCGTGGCCGCCCTGCAGGAGTGCGAGGAGGCCCTCAAGCTCTCGGTGGCCAACGCCGACGTGCTGCGCGCGCGAGGCCTGGTCGAGGATCTGTCCGGCAAGACCGATCGCGCCATCGAGTCCTACAAGGCCGCGGTCCTCAGCCGTCCGGCGGATCCGCGCATCCACCGCGAACTGGGCCAGCTCTACGTCAAGAAGGGCGACCTCAAGAACGCGCGCCTGGAGTTCCGCAACGTGATCGACTCGGTGGGCGCGACTCACAAGCTGCGCTACTGTCGCGGCTGCTGCCTGCTGGCCGGCGTTCTGGAAGCCCTCAACGAGCCCAAGGAGGCGGTCAAGTACTACCGCCTCTCGCAGCAGCGTGACGAACGCTACATCCCGGCCTACATGGGCCTGGGCGCGCTCTACGCCGCGGGCGGTCTCTACGACCCCGCTCTCAAGGAGTTCAAGGTCGTCGGCAAGAAGCTGGACCCGAAGGGCGACGACGGCTTCAAGGCCTGGCGCAGCATGGCCGCGGTCAACCACGCCCGCGCCGCCAAGAAGCCGGCCTGCATCGCCAAGGCCGGCGACTGCTACGAGCAGGCCCTGAAGATCAAGCCCGATCACTGCGACACCTGGCTGGACCTGGCGCTGGCCCGCTGGCAGCAGGAAAAGCCCGACCGCAAGGCCGCGCTCGAGGCCCTGGCCCAGTGCTTCACTCTCAAGCCCGAGATGGCCCGCCCGCACTACCTGGCCGGCTGCATCCTCAGCGAGATGAACGATCTGGCCGGCGCCGCGCGCGAACTGGAGAACGCCAAGCGCCTGGATCCGAAGCACGCGCCCACCGTCTTCCGCCTGGGCCTGGCCTATCGCGAGATGGGCAACGACACCCGCGCGCTGGTCGAGTTGCGCACCGCCCAGAAGCTGGACGTCAAGGACGCCGACCTCAAGCTCAACATCAAGAACTCGCTGGCCTACCTGCTGGCCGACCTGAGCCGCGGCAAGGAACTGGCCGAGGCCGAGAAACTGGCGAAGGAAGTCGTGGCCGCCAAGGGCGGCGTGGCCGCCTACGTGGACACCCTGGGCTGGGTCCAGGCCAAGGCCGGCAAGCTGAAGGACGCCAAGCAGACCCTGGAAGAAGCCAGGGGCAAGGCCAGCGACGGCAACGCCGAGGTCTTCTACCATCTCGGGTACGTCTGCGTGCAGCTGAAGAAGCTGGACGAGGCCATCGCCGCGCTGGACAAGGCCTCCGTAAGGCTCAGCCAGATGGAGGCCAAGACGACACGGGTCAGCCGCCTGGAGGGTTCGGTCAAGTCTCTGCTGACCACAGCCAGAAACGAGAAGGCCCGCATCCGCGCCGAGCGTCTCAAGCGCCTCGGGGCGATGGGCAATCCCGACACCCAGACGGCCAGCCCGCAGGAAGGCCAGAAACCCGGCAAGCGCGCCAAGCCCAAGAAGCGCAAGTAGGCCCGGCGCAACCCGGGCAGGGCACGGACAGAGAAGAGGGCAACACTCACCGAACGCGGGGAATCATGAGCGAAAGCGGCACACCCGAAGACCAGATCAGCATCGAAGAGTTCGCCAGGGTCAAACTGGCCGTGGCCGAAGTGAAGGAGGTGCTGCCGCACCCCCGCGCCGATAAGCTGCTGCTGCTCAAGGTGGACCTCGGCGCCGGCGATCCCATCCAGCTGGTCGCGGGCATCAAGGGCTACTACCAGCCCGAGGAACTGGTCGGCAGGCAGGTGGTGGTGGTCAGGAACCTGGCCCCCGCGACGCTGCGCGGCGAGCGTTCCGAGGGAATGGTGCTGGCCGCGGCCGTAGGCGAGGGCGAACCGGTCCTGCTGACGGTGGACAAGCCCGTACCCAACGGCGCCCAGATCCGCTGAGAAGTCCTGCGCGGCAGCCCCAACCGGTCCGGAGACGGAGGTCAACCCCTGTTCGGCAAGTCCAAGACCCCGGGTCACCAGGAGAACAGTCGCGAGTCCGATCCGGCACCCCTGGATGGGGGCTCCAGCTCCAGCTTCGATCCGGTAGCCCCCGAGCCGCCGCCACCACCACCCGCGAATGGCCTGGAGGTGGCCCGCACCGAGGACACCGTCATCCTGCGCCCGGTGGGCCTGGGCAACATGAAAGTGGCCATGGGCCTGATGGACTTCTCCAACGAGATGATCAGGACCGGCTTCGCCAGCTTCGTCTTCGACCTCAGCTGCTGCAAGGGCCTGGACAGCACGTTCATGGGGGCGATGGTGGGGCTCGCCGCGGCCAGCGAGGAACACGGAGGCACAACCTCGGTGGTCAACGCCAGCACCTCGAACGTCGAGCTGCTGCAGATCGTGGGCGCCGACAAATTCCTGCGCCTCAGGGGCGAGTATCGCATGGAGAACATCGAAACCGAGAGCCTCGATGTCAGCTCCCCCAGCCCGGAACGCCGCCTGGAACTGGTCAAGAAGGCCCACGAGAACCTGGTCGACATCGACAGGCGCAACGCCGAGCGCTTCGGAGCCTTCCTTCGCCAGCTCTCCAGAGAACTGGCGAAGTGAACGCCCCGACCGCGGGCCGCTGATTGCGGGGATCGCGGTTGGCTGCGAAGAAGCAGACCGGCGCGCTCGCCTACCTGGCCTGCCTCGCGGCCCGCGTCTTCATCCTCGGGGTTCGCGTCGTTCCATGGAGGCTGTGCCGCGCCACGGCCGGGGTCATCGGCCGGATCGCCTACGCCCTCGACGGCCGCCACCGCAGGATGGCGCTGGAAGCGGTGGCCCGTTCCTTCCCCGGCAAGACCGCCGAAGAACACCTGCGCATCGTGCACGGCTGCTACCGGCACCTCTGCCTGATGGTCCTGGACTTCGCGCGACTGGCTACGCTGTCCCGCGAGCGCGTGGCCGCCGCGTGGGCACTCAGCGACGAGCAGCAGGAGTTCTTCGAAGACCTCCAGGAGCGGGGAGAGGGCGCCATCTTCGTAACCGGCCACGTGGGCCTCTGGGAGATGTGCGGGCTGGGTTCAACCGCCCGCGGCTTCCCGCTGCACTCCATCGGCCGGCCGCTGGACAACGACTACCTCAACGCCCTGGTCAACCGTATCCGCGGTCGCTTCGGCCAGAAGGTCCTGGCCAAGCGCGGGGCGCTGCGCTCGGCGCTGCGGGCCCTCAAGAACGGCGAATCGGTGGGCATGCTGCTCGACCAGAACGCCGGCAAGCACGGCCTGTTCGTGCCGCTCTTCGGGCGGCTGGCCTCCACCCTGCCGACCGGCGCGGAGCTGGCCCTGCGATCCGGCGCCAGGATCGCCTGCGCCACAACCTGGCGAGACGAAGAGCGGGGCGTTCACCGCCTGCGCCTCGAGAAGGTCATCGACCCCGGAAAGTGGGAAGGCCCGCGCGACGAGCGCTACCGGGCCGAAGTCAAGCGCATCACCGCAGAGTACACCAGGGAGATCGAAAACGCGGTCCGCGAGCACCCCGAGCAGTGGCTGTGGCTGCACCGCCGCTGGAAGACCAGGCCGCCGGAAGAGCAGCAGGACTAGCCCAAGTTCGTCAGTTAGCGAGCTACTTTGGGGCTCTGGGCCGATTTGAGGGTTTTTAGCTCGAAAGTCTAGACTACATTCGGCTCAAAGTGTCGCTGGGTCGGAGGCCCATGTCGGGCGGCCGAGTCGTTCTGGGAGGGCCAGTCCCAGGCGGTCCAGCAGTGCACATTGTGATCCGTCGGGTCGGGTAAGGCAGCAGAGGCTGACCTCCCGGCCGGAAGTGGTTGGCAGCCTGACATCGTTGGCCTTGATGCGGGCGAGTTCCTCGATGACCGTACGTGCCCCGCGGCCCAGGCCGGCGCGCTGCATCCAGCCCTGAAGGGTCTTCCACATCGCGTAGGCCAGAAACGAAAACAGGATGTGGGCCTGCACCCGCTCTTCCTTCTGGTGCCAGGTCGGGCGGATCAGCAGTTCGCTCTTGTGGGTTCGAAAGGCCTCTTCCACGTCGGTCAGTTGGATGTAGGCCTTCCAGAGCTCTTCGGGGTCGCGGCTGGTAAGGTTGGTGCGCAGCAGGTAGCAGCCTGCGCTGAGCTCAGCCCACTGCCGCCATGCCCTGCGCTTGTTCCACGTGAGTTCCAGGAATCCCTTCTGCCCGTCTCGCTGCACCTCCCGCACCTTGATGTCGAAAAGGCCTCCCGCCCGGGAATTCCTGCCCAGCAGCCGTCCGATCTGCCGCTCGACCTGCGAGCGATCTGGTTTCTGCCGGGCGCGCTCCAGACGACCGGCCAGCTTCTTCAGCCCCTCTTCGATGCGCTTCTCGAATCGCGAGCGCATCGCCGCCTCCTTCGCTCTGCGATCCGTGCTGCGGCACAGTACGTAGGTCTCCTCGCCTCCCGGTGCGGGCACCAGCTTCACCTCCAGCCCGTCCCGCACCTCTTTCCAGTCCTTCCCCAGCAGCGCCTGCTCGTACTTGCGGAGCATCGACTTGGGCGTGCCCACTATGTACTGCCCGTCGTGCTTTCGCAGGAAATCGAGATTGCCTTCGCTGACTATCCCGCGGTCGAAGACCCACACCCGACGGGCCTTGCCGTACTTCGCCTCCATGGCCTCCACGATGTCTTCCAGCGTCTTCACGTCGTTGCGATTCCCCGCGAAGACCTCGTGGCCCAGTGGGTAGCCCTCCGGCGTCACCACCAGCCCGATGCATACCTGCTTGCAGTCCGGCCGGCTGTCGCGACTGTGACCCCGCTGTGCCTGCGAATTGCGCTTCGCCTCACCCTCGAAATAGGTGCTGGTCACGTCGTAGAGCAATATCTCGCAGTCCGGCGCAAATAACTCGCCGATCCGCTCCCGCAGGGTAAGCGTCCGACCAAGCACACCTTCCCAAGCTGACTGGTAATAGCGAGAATCCTCCGGCTCGAGAATCGATGGAGGAGGATTTGATGTCGAAGAAGTGTGTGAGGCGCAAGGGATCGGTTCGG
>Ga0272442_10004153_pt1 | contig 19927 bp, 9 predicted proteins | sample SSMForm2O_FD_200262 | JGI IMG/M metagenome (GOLD analysis project Ga0272442, IMG submission 200262) | Marine sediment archaeal communities from Little Sippewissett salt marsh, Falmouth, MA, United States - SSM-Form-2O | ecosystem: Environmental > Aquatic > Marine > Wetlands > Sediment ... | reverse complement strand
TGGTCGGGACGGCAATGGCCTTACCGATTCGACGCCCTCGCAGCGTACGGAGTAGCACTAAGGAACTGAAGCCTACCAGCGTTGAAGCAGGAGCAATCGTTCATGAGAGGAGAAAAGGGCATGAATCGACGCAGTTTTCTCAAGCGGATCGCCGCCACCAGCGCCGCGGCCTACGGGTTCCCTTATGTCGTTCCGAGTTCGGCGATTGGTAAGGACGGGCAGGTCGCGCCGAGCGATCGGGTGGTGCTTGCCTCCATCGGGGTCGGCGGGATGGGCCGAGGTGACATGAACTCGCTGATGAGCGCCACGGGCGTGCAGCTCGTCGCGGTCTGCGATGTCGTGGAGGACCGGCGCAAGCAAGCCAAGGGCATCGCCGATGAGCGCCAACAGAACAAGGACTGCGCGATGTACGGCGATTTCCGGGAGGTGCTGGCCCGCGACGATATCGACGCGGTATCGATCACGACCCAGGACCATTGGCATGCGCTGGTTGCGGTCGCGGCGGCCAAGGCGGGCAAGGACATGTATTGCCAGAAGCCGCTGGGGGTGACGGTTGAGGAATGCCAGGTGATTCGTGACACGGTACGCCATTACGGCCGCGTGTTCCAGACGGGGACACAGCAGCGCTCGGGTCGCAACTTTCGCTTCGCCTGTGAACTGGCGCGCAACGGTTATCTGGGCAAGCTGCACACCGTGGAGGTGGCGGCCCCGGGGCCCTACTACCAGCGAAGTTACAAGGAGCCTCCTACGCCGCAGCCGGAGCCGAGCGAGATCGATTTTGACATGTATACGGGTCCGGCGCAGAAGCGGCCTTACAATCGGGGTCTGTGGGGTTGGCCGGACTGGTATCTGATTCGTGACTACAGCGTGGGCTTTATCGTCAACTGGGGCGTTCATTACCTCGATATCGCCAACTGGGGGTGCCCGACGGTGACAGCCGAGCCGTGCGAACTCGAGTTCACAGGCGGCTATCGCGATGACGGCCTGACGGACAACCTCAATGGCTGGAAGGGTGAATTCCGCTACCAGAGTGGCTTGCGCATGACCTATCGGGACACCGGCAGCACCAACGACGAGCAGCGGTGTATCTTCCACGGGGACAAAGGCTGGGTGCATGTCAACCGGGCGGGCATCTGGGCCGAGCCTGAGTCACTGTTGACGGCGACGATCCAGCCCAACGAGACCCACCTGGACGCCGGCGCGGTCGGCAGCCACTATGACAACTTCATTCAGTGCGTGCGCAGCCGGAAGGACCCGATCGCTCCGGTCGAGGCCGGGCATCAGGCAAGCTATCTGGGGATGATCGCGGAGATCTCGATTCGCCTCAAGCGAGCGCTCCAGTGGGACCCGGTGACGGAGCGCTTCGTGGGTGACGAAGAGGCCAACCGGTTGCTGTCTATGCCTTATCGCAGCCCCTGGCGCTTGCGATAGGCACCCGAGTCGCTGTCCTGCTCAGCGCTTCTGCTTGTGCGAAGGATAGCCAGGTGAACGAAAACAGGAGCATGAGATTGACAAGTCACATGCGAGCAACCGGACTGTTGTGCGTGGTCGTCGTCTTGATCTGTCTGGGTCGGACGCCTATTACCGGTGCAGCGCAGGAGAACGGACGACCGCAGGCACGTGTCGGAGCGCAGCGGACCGCGATCACGGAGGCCTTGCTCAAGGCCAAGCCCGCATGGCGGAAGCGACCGCTGGTGGGCGATCTTCAGGTGACCGCCCTCTACGCCGAGTGTGGGGGGCAGGCCGTGTGTTTGTTGGCGTATGATGTCTGCGAGATGACGCGTCGCGAGATCCCACCGCTGAAGAGCGCGGTGGCCGAGGCGATAGGCATACGTGCTGAATGTGTGCACGTGTTCTGTAGCCATACCCATTCAAGCAGCATGGACGATACCGAACACGACGCGGAGACGCTCACCGCTATCTCGATCTCGGCCGCACGTGGCGCCAAGGACGGCGTGGTAGAGGTCGAGGACGTGGCGTTCCTCCGTGTCGATACGGGCAAGCAATTCGGGATCAGCCGGCGCACCGCTCACGGCCAGTTCGGAACGTGGTGCCTGATGCAGTCGCGGGGTTGTGTGGACAACGGCGAGATGGTCGACGGGACCCAGTGGGTGCGCAACAGACTCGGCGCTTATGGCGCAACACCCGAGGAGGTTGCCACAATCGACGGGCCGATTGCGGCGACGCGTGAGAATGACCCGCATCTGGACTTGATCCTGTTTCCCAAGGCCGGTGGCGGCTATGCCGGCGGCCTGGTGCGCTTCACGGCGCATCCGGTCATTTGCAGCGCGGGGTATTGGAAACCCAACCTGGGACGCGATTATCCAGGTCCGCTCTGCGACAGGCTGAGCAAGAAATACGGGTGCCCCGTTCTCTTCCTCCAGGGTCCCTGTGGCGACCATCGGTCGCGTCACCGGGACGTGGGCCTTGCCGAGCGGGATCGCATTGGCTTGGGATTGGCCGAAGCATTGATCGCGCGGGCCGAGCAGATCGCATCGTATCCGTTCGACCGCCTCGATCACGCATGCCGAACGATCCAATGCCGGTTGCGCGAAGCAGTGCCGGCGTCGGAGGAGGAGGCGAACCAGTGGGCTCGTGGTGCAGAGAAGGATCTTGAACAACTGCCGCACGGGACCGATTGGCTGGGAAAGCGAAAGCAACTTGCCGAGTTGCGCGCGTTCTATCGCAACGCCGCGAAGGTGCACGCCGGTACGTCCTACCTGACGCGGGAGGAAGCCAAGGACCGCCGCGCGCCGCTGACGGTTTCGCACATCGCCTTTGGCCGCGTGCATTTGCTCAACTTCCCGGGTGAACTCTTCAGCACGGTGACCCGGGGGCTTGACAGCGCAGCGGACGGCCCCACCGTCGTGGTGTCGTTCGCCGACGGTGTCACAGGTTATCTCATGCCGGAGGACGACCTCGCCCAGGGCGGCTACGAATCGACCTGGGCACTGTTTGCACCCGAATCGATCTGGGGGATGAGGACGGCGGCCCTGGAACTGCTCCACGCATTCGATTGAGCGGTCAGGAGCCGCTGGTTCCCATGTGCTACGAGAGGTGAAGGGAGCGGAGATAGGGTTTGAATCGACGCGAGCGAGGGGTTAGCATGTGGAGGTTGCCCCCGGCGCCCATTGCGCGGTGCGGACAGGTGTCGTCAAGAGGAGACCTAGGCATGGAACGCAAGAGCAGCCCCATCAATCGTCGTCAGTTCATGAGCTACGCCGCGGCCGCCGGCGTCGCGACCATCGTCCCGCGTCACGTGCTCGGAGGGCGCCGACATATTCCGCCCAGCGAGACGATTCAGGTGGCCGGCGTCGGTATCGGCGGCGTGGGCCACGGGCAGATCCAGAGTATCGGCAAGCAGCCCGGGACGAAGATCGCGGTGCTCTGCGACGTGGACGACAAGTATGCAGCGCGGACGTACAAGGTTTATCCGCAAGCGCGGCGTTATCGCGACTTCCGCGAGATGCTGGGGACGGAGAGCGACAAGATCGACGCGGTCTACTGCGGCACGCCCGACCATACGCATGCGGTGATCGTTCTGCCGGCGCTCAAGAAGGGCAAGCACGTGCTATGCGTCAAGCCGCTAACGCGGACGCTTCATGAGAACCGCGTGCTAACGAAGGCGGCGCGCGAGGCGGGGGTGATGACGCAGGTGACGGCGTCATCGAATACGAGCGACGGGGTGTGCCGGCTGTGCGAGATGATCTGGGATGGGGCGATCGGCGACGTGCGGGAGGCGCACGTCTGGTCGGACCGGCCTCTGTGGCCGCAGGGCATGTTGCGGCCGCCCGGGCGGGACCCGATCCCGGAGACCTTCGACTGGGACCTGTGGCTCGGGCCGGCGCCGATGCGGCCGTTCGTGGCGAAGTGGCGCGAGGGGGACATGGCGTTGCGGCAGGTCAAGGCCAGTCGCAATCCACAGCCGGCGGTCTATCATCCGTGGAACTTCCGCGGCTGGTGGGATTTCGGCACCGGCGCGCTCGGCGACATGGGCTGCCACCACTACAACCACGTATTCAAGGCGTTGAAGCTGGGGCACCCGACCCGCATCAGCGCCAGTGCGACGATGGTCTTCGACGAGACGGCGCCACTGGGGTCGATCGTGACCTACGACTTTCCCGCGCGTAAAGGGATGCCACCGCTACGGTTGGTGTGGTATGATGGCGGCCTGAAGCCGCCGCGGCCGGCCGAGCTGGAGCCCGGGCGCGAGTTGCCTGCTTCGGGCAACATGTACGTTGGGGACAAGGGCGTTATCCTGGGCAGCCGCATCATCCCGGAGGAGAAAATGAAGGCCTACAAGATTCCGCCTAAGACGCTGCCCCGTCGTTCGGGGACGTGGGGCGAGTGGATCGAGGCCATTCGCGGCGGCGAGCCGGCCGGTTGCGACTTCGAGTGGGCGGGTGTCTTGACCGACGCGGTGCTGCTCGGCAACATCGCTATTCGCGCCGGCAAGGCGCTCGACTGGGACGCCGAGGCCACGCGGTTCACCAACAACGAAGAAGCCAACAGGTACGTCGACGAGCCCAGCCGAAAGGGCTGGGACCTGAGAGTCTAGCATCGCAACGAACCGAAAGAAACGAGTGTCACTGTATCATAGGAGCAAAGCCATGGATCAACACAGCAAACTCACACGTCGGCATCTCATGCGTTACGGAGCCGGCCTGGTGGCGGCGGCCGGGGTTGCGCCGTTGGTACAGACGTCAACGGCGGCCGCCTCGGGCAAGCGGATTCCGATTGGCTTGCAGCTTTACTCGGTGCGCGGGGACTGCCAGGATGACTTCGCCGGTACGGTGGCGAAGGTGGCCGCGATGGGCTACAAGGGCGTCGAGTTTGCCGGCTACTACAACTGGCCGGCCGCCAAGCTGCGCAAGCTGCTCGATGACAACGGTCTGAAATGCTGCGGCACGCACACGGGGTTGCCTACGCTGCTGGGCGACGCGTTCGCACAGACGGTGGAATACAACAAGACCATCGGCAACAAGTACCTGATCGTGCCCGGCATTCCGGGCAACATGCGGCCCGACTCCAAGTCGGCCTGGGTGCTGTTCGCCAAGCTGATGGACGAGCTGGCGGAAAAGGCCGCCGAGCATGGGATGCAGGTGGGCTACCACAACCACGCGCATGAGTTCCAGGGCGAGGACTACATTCCGTGGGAAGTCTTCGCGAGCAACAGCGGCAAGGACGTTGTCCTCCAGGTTGACATCGGACACGTCGTGCGGGCCGGGGCTGATCCGGCCAAGCACATGAAACGCTATCCCGGACGCCTTACCACCGTGCACATCAAGGAGTTTTCCAAGACCAACAGGAACCCGCTTGTGGGTGAGGGCGACGTCAACTGGCCGGCCATGTTCAGCATCTGCGAAGGCGCCGGCGGGACGCAGTGGTACATCATCGAAGACGAGAGCCGTACGGCGCCTCTGGAGCAAGTCAGGAAGGACCTTGAGAACCTGCGTCGGTTGTTGAGCGATTATCACGCCTGAGACAGCGGGCTGAGGTAAACATCTAGTGAAGGAGATCGCCATGTGGAGACATGGGTGCGTGTGGGCTGCGCTGGTGCTTATGATGGCTCTGTCGGTGCAGGCGGCGGAGGTGATTTTCTCGCCGGTGAAGGTGGATGGGCCGGTGCACGATCCGGCGCAGAACACGTACTGGTTCGGGCCGTTCTGCGAGTGTGCTTCGGTGTTGGACGTGGACGGAGACGGCGACCTGGACATCGCGTCCGGGCGCAACTGGTACGAGGCGCCCGACTGGATCAAGCACGCGGACTTCCGGGACGGGGCCGAGACGAACGGGCCCGAGACGGACGACAACAGCGAGTTCGCGATGGATGTCAACTTCGACGGCAAGACAGACGTCGTCAGTTCGGGGTGGATGTTCCTGAAGGGCGCGTTCTGGTACGAGAACCCGGGGGCCGGCGACAAGGTCTGGACGTCGACGCGTCTGCACATGGCCAAGAACATGGAAGGCGTCGTCCACGGCGACATCGACGGGGACGGGGATGAGGACATACTCTGCAATCACTGGGCGCTCGTGCCGGGCCAGGGTATGACCTGGCTGGAGCATATCGACGAGGCCCCATGGTTCGTCGAGCACGTTGTCGGCACGCAGGGCGATATTCACGGCAACGGCCTGGGCGACATCAACGGCGATGGACGTCTGGACATCGTCACTCCCGCCGGCTGGTACGAACAGCCCACCCAAGCAACCAGTCCCGAATGGACGTTTCACCCCGACTACAAGTTCGCACCGTCCAAGGGTCGGGGAGGCTCCGGCTCACATCCCATTCTCGTTCACGACGTGGATGAAGACGGACTAAACGACGTCCTCATCGGCTCGGCCCACGCCTATGGCCTGGCCTGGCTCAAACAGAAGGTCGACGGCGCGGGCAAGCGCAGCTTCGAGACGCGTTGGGTCGAGACGGAATACAGCCAGGTCCACACGATGGCGCTGGGCGATCTGAACGGCGACGGCAAGGCGGACCTCGTGACAGGCAAACGACTCTTCGCTCACCACGGCACGGACTACGGCGCCGGTGAGCCGCTCTACGCCTTCTGGTATGACATCCAGGGGGGCAAGTTCGAGCGGCACATCCTCTCGTTCAGTCACCTGCCCCACTACCCCGGCCTGGAGAAGCACAACCCGGCGCCGAACTATGTGGTCAGCGTCGGCATGAAGCTCAACATCGCCGACATGGACAAGGACGGGCGCAACGACGTGATCATCGCGGGCAAAGGCGGCCTCTACGTCTTCTACAACCAGGGATCGCCGCCCAATTCAGGCGTCCGGGCCAAGCTGCCCCCGCACGAGACTTACCCCTCCTGGCGCAACTGGCCGGGCTATGACATCCTGTTCAATGGCAAGGACCTGGCAGGCTGGAAAGTGCCTGAGGGCGACAACGGGCACTGGAAAGTCATCGATGGCGTCATCGACTACGACGCGATGTCCGAGGCAAAGGGCAACAAGAGCCTGTGGACGGATGAGTCGTTTGAAGACTTCACGCTGCACGTCGAGTGGCGGCTTAAGCGCACCTCCGGCCTATACCAGATGCCCACGATCCTGCCCGACGGCTCGTACAAGACCGATGAAGATGGCAATGTGATCCGGGTGCCGACGCCCAACGCCGATTCGGGCATTCTACTGCGCGGTACGAACAACCAGACGAACATCTGGTGCTGGGCGTGTGGCTCGGGCGAGCTGTGGTCCGTGCGCAATAATCAGAGCCTCACGCCGGAGCAGCGAGCAGCGGCCGTGCCAAGAGTGCGGGCGGATCGTCCCGTGGGCCAGTGGAACTCGTATGACATCACCATGGTCGGCGATCGCGTCACGATCATGCTCAACGGCCAGACCGTCATCGACAACGCCCAGATCCCTGGCATTCCGGCCAGCGGCCCCATTGGGCTCCAGCACCACGGCGGCCTCAACCAGACCACGGGCAAGATGAGTCCCGCCTCCAGCCTGATTCAGTTCCGCAATATCTGGGTCAAGCGTCTGAAGAAACAGGATCGCGGCGACGGGTTCACCACGCTGTTCAATGGCAAGGACCTGGACGGCTGGCTGACCGGCCCGGACAAATCGTGGATCGTCCAGGATGGCGTTCTGACCGTCCGGCGTGACAGCATGGACGGCCAGGAGCATAACTTCGACTATCTCTGGACCAAGGAGAAGTACGACAATTTCATTCTCGACCTGGAATTCAAAGTCGTCGACGGGACCAATAGCGGGATCTTCTTTCGCACGTCGGACCTGAAAGACCCCGTGTATACGGGCATCGAAATTCAGGTGGCCAACTCCTACGGGCGCGAGAACCTGCACCGCCGCGGCACGGCCGGCGCGATCTACGATTGCCTGGCCCCGGCGAAGAACATGGTCAGACCGCCCGGCCAATGGAACCGGTGTCGGCTAACGTGCTGGGGCAGCCTCGTGAAGGTCCAGCTCAACGGCGAGCAGATTATCGCCATGGACCTGGCCGAGTGGACGACGCCCAAGCAGAACCCTGACGGGACATCGAACAAGTTCGGCACGGCCATCAAGGACTTCGCTCGCACCGGCCACATCGGTCTGCAGGATCACGGCCGGCCCGTATGGTATCGCAACATCCGGATCAAACGGCTCTAAGCACCCCGGCCAGGCTCAATCGAATACAGACAAGAGGACGGCACTCACGGAAGAGGAAGGTGTAAGAAAATGACTGGAACGAAATCGCCGCTGGTTCCTCGGGTATCCCTCCATCTATTCCTGCTCACCGGCGTCATTGCCGGCGCAGCCCCCGCGGCCGATCCCCAGACCGCGTACGATCTCTACCTCCAGGGCAACGCCTGCTTTCACGAGGGGGACTATGGGAACGCCACCGCCGCGTTTCGCAAATCCGTCGCCCTGGACCCGGGCTACTATTTCGCTCAGGCCAATCTCGGTGTGTCGCTGGCGAAGATGCAGCGCTTCGAGGAAGCCATCCGTATATTCACGCGCTGCATCGATGAGCAGCGTGGCCCGGGCGCCGACCGCTTCACCTTCTGCCTCAACCGGGCCCTGGCCTGCTGCGCCGCCGGGCAGGCCCAGACCGCTCAGCAGGACCGTGCGACCTTGAAGCAGCTCGATCCGGCCCGAGCCAAAGCCCTGCGGAATTCCCAACGCTACATCCTAATGGACCCCGCGTATACGGAGAGCCGAAACCAGACGGATAGAGACCGGTTCCTCGCACAGCACAAGACCGCCATCGAGCAGGGCAAAGTGATCGTACGCCGGGTCGCCGGGGCGGGCAAGAACACGGAAGAATACGAGGCACTGGGCCTGATCGCAGGCACCCTGGAGGAAGTCTCCGGCGTACTGGCGGATTACGAGCAGTACCCCGAGTTCATGCCCAACGTCAAAGAGATGACCGTCACGCGCTGCGACGACGACGTCGCGACCGTCGACTGGGAACTCGCCCTGCCGATGGGCTACGTCAAGAAGTATCGCCTGCGTTGCTGGACGAAGCGCGAGGGCGACTGCGTCCACCGCGGCTGGAAGAAACTGCCCTGGCCCGGCCTCAAGCCGGATGAGACCATCGTCGACACCTACGGGCAGTGGATCCTCGAACCCTTCCCGGGACAGACCCCGCAGGTCCTGGCCTACTACCGCGTATACACCGACCCCGGCCGCGTCCCCCTCGGGACCGGATGGATCGTCGAGATCATGAGCCAGCGCAGTGTCCCCGACATCATCCACAAGACCCGCCAGCGCGTACAAGACCTCTATTACCGCTAGCGCCGCCACCCCCCTTCCGAGACCACAGCACCGTCGCCATGGGACAGAATACGTAGTTGCCACAATTGCTTCGCCAGGCAACCCGTGATATCCTCAGTGGCGCGGGTGCTGATATGGCTGAAGCAGTTGGAAGCCACCAAGATGGCAGCACTCCCGCAGGCCGGCAGGGGCAGTGCAAACACTGCGGTGCGTGCTGCGTGAACGTTGGCCGTCCGCCGTTTCGGTCGGACGACACGGTCCGTCCCTCTCCCGAAATCCAGCGCCTCGTGGCCTGGCTCGATGAACGCGATCCGGATCGCTCCACCTGTGTTACGCCCTGCTACTTCTTCAATCTCGCCACGCGAAAGTGCCTCATCTACGAGGACCGACCCCAGGCCTGTCGCGAGTTTGTTCCGGGAGGGCTGCTGTGCCTGGAATTGCGGCGAGCGTACGTGCCGTGCATGGACAAATTCAACGACGACATGAAGAACCGCCACTGAGGAGCCCCTCCGCCCGCATCCGTTCGACCCGTCGCAGGCCATACGTCCCCCTTAATCGGCCCCTAACACACTCCTGACAAGGAATAAGTACTTTCCACATTGACGCGCCATCGGCTCAAATGGATAATATTTCCAGGCGCGCATTTCCCAGTTAGCCGCAGCGTTGGCTCACTCCGAACGGAGTGACTGGTCCGGAGGGACGTCACGTCTCTTCATCTGAGAGAGGGACAAGGCCATGTACGCGAGAAAGCTGGTGCCCCAACCTCACGCGAGATACCGCTTCCCACCACGTCGCATGTCCTTGCCGAGAACCTGTCATCCTGGCTGCCCTTTGAAGGAGGATCGTCATGTGTAGAACACTGATTCGATCGATCTGTCTCGTTCTGCTGGTAAGTCCCATCGCTGGGGCCGCGACCGTTCACTGGACCGGCGCCGGAGGCGACAACCTGTGGGACAATCCCGCCAACTGGGATTCCGGCGCAGTGCCCACCGCAGCCGATGAAGTCTATGTCGATGTCCCCGCCGCCCTGGCGCCGAATGGCCCGGTGATCCAGGATGGGATCGAGGCGGCGATCTCCGGCCTGGCCTGTGAGGTGGCCGGCGAACCCACCATGACGATGACGGGCGGCACGCTCGATGTCGGGAGTTGGATCTGGTGGGGCGACGGTGACAACTCCCACGGCACCTTCTACATGAGCGGCGGCACCATCACCACCGGCAGTGAGTTCGAGTTGGGCTGGGGCGGTGGCGAGGGTACCTGGTACATGACCGGTGGCACGATCAATGCCAAGGAGCTGGTGATCCCGACAAACAGCGGCCGGGCTGGCCAGTTATACCTCGACGGTGGCATCGTCAACGTAGGCAGCGATGGCCTGAGCATGACAGACGTGGGCCTGATCAATATCACCGAGGGCACGCTGACCCTGGAAGGCGACCTGCGCCAGGTCGTCGAAGGATACATAGGCGACGGACTGATCACCGCCTACGATGGCGCAGGCACCTTCGAGATCGACTACGACCTGACAACCCCCGGCCTGACAACCGTGACCGCCGTGGCCCCCGTGACGGAAAAGGCCTACAAGCCCGTGACGCCTACCGACGGCGAAACCAACGTTTATCGCGACACAGACCTGGTCTGGATTCCCGGTCTCTACGCTGCCAGGCACGACGTCTACCTCGGAACCGTCTTCGAGGATGTCAACAGCGCCACCCGCGCCGATCCGCGCGGCGTGCTCATCGGCCAGAACGTTAGCACCGCAACGTACGACCCGGCCGGGCATCTGGAGCTGGACACAACCTACTACTGGCGCGTCGACGAGGTCAACGGACCGCCCGACAACACGATCTTCAAAGGCGACGTCTGGAGCTTTACCACCGAGCCGCTCGTCTACGCCATCGACAACATCATCGCCACGAGCAACACCACGTCCGACGCCGACGCCGGGCCGGAGAACACCATCAACGGCTCCGGCCTCAACGAAGCGGACGAGCACTCCACCAGGGCCGCCGACATGTGGCTCGGCGCCCCCGGTCTTGATCCGGCCTATATTCAGTACGAGTTCGACCGGGTCTACCAGTTGCACGAGATGCTCGTCTGGAACTACAACGTCGAGTTCGAACTGGTCCTTGGGTTTGGGATCAAGGAGGCCGCCATCACCTACTCGGCCGACGGAGAGAACTGGACAACACTGTCCGACGTCGAACTCGGTCGCGGCACCGCCCAGAGCGGCTACGCTCCCAACACAACCGTCGCCTTCGACGGGGCCGCCGCCAAATACGTCCGGCTCACCGTCAACAGCGGCTACGGTGCCATACCGCAGTACGGCCTCAGCGAAGTCCGCTTCTACCAGATCCCCGCCCACGCCAGAGCGCCCCAGCCCGCCTCCGGCCAGACAGGCGTGGACCCGGGCGTCGAATTGAACTGGCGCGGCGGACGCCAGGCCGCATCACACGAGGTCTACTTCAGTGGCGACAGCCAGGCGGTCACCGAGGGCACCGCGCTGATCGACACCATAACCGAGGACCGCTACAGCCTGGCCGACCTGGATCTTCAATTAAGCCAGATGTACTACTGGAAGGTCAACGAGGTCAACGAGACCGAGACAGCGCCCGTCTGGGAAGGCAGCCTCTGGGACTTCACCACCAGCGATTACCTCGTCGTGGATGACTTCGAAAGCTACACCGATCTGGAAGGCAACCGCATCTACGAAAGCTGGATCGATGGTTTCGAAGCGACCGACAACGGCTCGCAGGTCGGCTACGACCAGGCACCGTTCGCCGAAAGGATCACCGTCCACACCGGCAAGCAATCCATGCCCCTGGCCTACGACAATACAGGCGCCGCGACCTCGTCGCAGGCCGAGCGTCTGTTCGATATCCCCCAGGACTGGACGCGCGCCGGCGCCACGACACTGACGCTGTACATCTACGGCGCTGAGGACAACGCCGCCGCCCAGTTGTACGTCAAGATCGACGGCACCAAGATCGACTACGACGGCCCGGCCGAAGCCCTGACCAGCGCATCCTGGACCCAGTGGAGCATCGATCTTCTCGCCGCTGGCCTGAGCCTCGAAAACGTAAGCCAGATGAGTATCGGCGTCGAGGGCGCCGGCGCCGGGACGGTCCTGGTAGACGACATTCGACTGTATCGCGTCGCTCCGTAGCCTCCGGGCAAGCAGATACAGACAGAAACACGGTCTCTCGTGATATGCCCCATCTATCCGAGGGCGTCACGGCACGGGGATTATGCGCGCCGAACGCAATTGATTCGCGCGGCCCAAACTGTTAGAATACCGTTAGTGAGGTTTCCCACGTCTCAAGCACATGAGGCAAGCGGAACGGCGGAATTCTACGAGGACCCTGAGTGAGGATGGATGGAGCATGTTCAGATCGGCTAGATTCCCGTCGGCCCTGCTGCTGTCAGCCTTGGTGCTGATGGGCTCGACCGCGGCTTGCGCAGCCCTGCGTATCAACGAAATCATGGCCTCCAACAGCGGTGTCGTCCAGGACCCCCAGGGCCAGTACGACGACTGGATCGAGCTGTACAATGACGGCCGCGACGCCGTCGATGCCGGCGGCATGTACCTGTCCGACGACCCGGAGATGCCCACGAAGTGGCAGATACCAACGAACGCCGGCGCGGCCACCGTCATCGCGCCGCGAGGCTACCTCCTCGTCTGGGCCGACAACGACGGCGCAGACACCGGCCTGCACGCCGGCTTCAAACTCAACGCCGGCGGCGATCGGGTGCTCCTGTTCGACAGCGACGGGACCACCTTGATCGATTCGATCGATTTCGACGAGCAGCACGTCGACGTCTCCTTCGGGCGTGATCCCGACGCACCGGATCAGTGGCGCTTCTTCGGCGTCCCGACACCAGGCAGCGACAACACCGGCGCCTACCTCGGTCTCGTCGCAGACACCAAATTCAGTCACGATCGCGGATTCTACGAAGCCCCCTTCTACGTCACCCTCAGCACGAAGACGCCCGGGGCCAATCTCTACTACACGCTCGACGGCAGCGAGCCGTTCGACCACGATCGCGGTGTGCCGTCCGGCACCCTCTATACGGAACCGATCTATGTCTCCACGACCACGTGCCTCCGCGCGGTGGCCACCAAGACGGGCTGGCGACCGACAAACGCGGACACGCAGACTTACATCTTCCTCGACAGCGTGCTCAACCAGCCGGCGCGCCCGTCGGGCTGGCCCACCAACTGGGCCCAGAGCGGCAGCGGCGATTATGAGATGGACCCCGACGTGGTCGACGATCCGCTGTACAGCGGTACGATCAAGGACGACCTGCGCGCCGTGGCCACGTTGTCCCTGGTGACCGACCGCGACAATTGGTTCGGCCCCAACGGCCAGGGCATCTACCTTCGGGGCGAACTGGACGAACGACCCGTCTCGGCCGAGCTGATCGACCCGGGCGAAGGCAACGGGTTTCAGATCAACGGCGCCGTGATGATCGTGGGAGGCAGCAGCACGGGACGCTGGAAGATGGACAAGCTGTCCATGAGGCTCAAGTTCCAGGCCGCCTACGGTCCGACCAAGCTGCGCTATCCTGTCTTCGGCGACGAGGCGCCCGAGGAGTTCGACACACTGGTGGTCGATGCCCGCATGAACAATAGCTGGGCCTATGGCGGTGGCGTCGGCGTCAGACGACCAGGCGCCGGACAGCGCGACCTGGCCCAATACACGCGAGACCAATACGCCGCCGACATTCAGAACGCCATGGGTGGCTACGGCCCCCACGGCCGCCATGTCCACCTCTACCTCAACGGACTCTACTGGGGGCTCTACTGGCTGCACGAGCGACCCGACGAGCATTTCGCCGCCGCCTACTTCGGCGGTGATTCAGAAGACTACGACGTGCTCAAGCACAATGCCAGCCGCGTTGTCAGCGGCTCGCGCGACGCCTACACCGAGATGATCGCCATGGCCAACGCGGGCCAGTATGGACAGATCCAGCAGAACCTGGACATCGTCGATTTCGCGGACTACCTGCTGATGAACTACTTCATCGGCAACACCGACTGGGCCCATCAAAACTGGTACGCCTCGCGCAATCGCGTCGATCCCGATGGCTTGTGGCGTTACCACAGTTGGGACGCCGAGCATTCCATGGAAGGCCTCAGCGACAACGCCACCGGAAGAAACGACAGTGGCGGCCCCACGGGCGTCCACCACCGGCTCATCGACGACCCCGAATACCGCATGGTCTTCGCCGATCGCGTCCACCGCCACTTCTTCAATGGCGGCATCCTCACCCCCGAAGGCGCCACCGCCCTCTATCAGATCCGACTCGACGAGGTCGACCGCGCCGTCGTGGGTGAATCGGCGCGCTGGGGCGACAACCATCGCACCACACCCTACACACGCGACATCGAATGGATCGCCGAGAGAGACTATCTGCTGGAAACCTACTTCCCCCAGCGTTCGCAAATCGTCTTCAATCAGATCAAGTCACGCGGCTGGTATCCCTCGGTCGCCGCGCCGGTTCTGCACGTCAACGGAACGTATCAGCACGGCGGACAAATTACCAGGTCCGACGCCGTCTCCTTCGACACCACGGGCGGAGATATCTGGTACACGATCGACGGCACCGATCCCCGGATCCCGGGCCAGACCGCCGATCCCGGCGCCGAGCTTGTCCTGGTCCCCGAGACGGCGCCCAAAACCGTCCTGGTCCCCACCGGCCCGGTCGACGACGCCTGGCGCAGCGATCCCGACTTCGACGACAGCGCCTGGACCAGCGGCACCGGAGGCGTAGGCTACGAGAACAGCACAGGCTACGAGCAATTCTTTGATATCGACGTTCAAAGTCAAATGTACGGACAAAACACAAGCTGTTACCTCCGCATCCCCTTCGAGTTGAGCGCCGAGAATCTGTTGAAGGCCGGTGGCTTGATCCTCAGAGCCCGTTATGACGACGGCTTCGTCGCCTACCTCAACGGACACGAAGTCCACCGCATGATGTTCAATGGCGCGCCCTCATGGAATTCGCAGGCCGCCGGGAACCATTCCGACATCGACGCCATCGACCTGGAGACGTTCTTCATTTCGGCCCACATCGACAAACTGCGTCTCGGCTCGAACATCCTGGCCATCCACGGCCTCAACGCCGGCACCACCAGTTCGGATTTCCTGATCTCCGTGGAGCTAGCCGCCTCCGAGGGAGGCGGCGCCGACACACCCAGCGGCATCGCGCCCACGGCCCTCCGTTACGAAGGCCCGCTGACACTGGACGCCAGCACGACCGTGAAAGCCCGCGCGCTGGTCGGCGGCACTTGGAGCGCCCTGAACGAAGCCGTCTTCGCCGTCGGGCCGGTCGCCGACAACCTGCGCATCACCGAGATCATGTACAACTGGTTCGACCCGGGCCTGGACGATCCGAAGATCGAGTACATCGAGCTGGCCAACGTCGGCGCCGAGACCATCAATCTGAATCTCGCCGAGTTCACCGACGGAATCAGCTTCACCTTCCCCAGCCTCGATCTGGCGGCCGGCGACTACGTGCTCGTCGTCAGAGACCTGGCGGCCTTTGAAGCGGCATACGGCCCGGGATTCAACATCGCAGGCCAGTACGAGGGCAGCCTTAACAACGCAGGCGAGCGCATCGAGCTGCGCGACGCCATTGGCCAGGTCATCCACTCTTTCCGCTTCCAGGACAACTGGTACGACATCACCGATGGACAAGGCTTCTCACTGACGGTCAAAGACCCGTCCACCAGCGATCCGGCAGCCTGGGGCGACAAAGCCACCTGGCGACCCAGCGCCAATCCCACCGGATCACCCGGTTACGACGACGCAAGTCTCGTCCCCGAACCGGGTGCCGTGGTCATCAATGAACTGCTCGCCAATTCCGCCGCCGCAGCCGCCGACTGGATCGAATTACATAACACCACCGATCAAACCATCGCCATCGCCGGCTGGTTCCTCAGCGACGATTCCCAAGACCTGACCAAGTACGAGATCGCCGAAGGTACCCTGCTCGCACCGGGCGGCTACCTGGTATTCTATGAAGACGTACACTTCGGCAACGACAACGATCCGGGCTGCCACAGCGCCTTCGGCCTCAGTCGCAACGGCGAAACGCTCTATCTGCACTCAGGCGCCGATGGTCTGCTGACCGGCTACACCAACCAGGAACGATTCGGCGCCACACAGACCGACGTGTCGCTCGGGCGCTACCGCAAGAGCACCGGCGCGCACAACTTCGTCGCCATGGCACAGCCGACACCGGAGCAGGCCAACGCCGAACCGCAAGTGGGTCCCATCGTAATAACCGAGATCATGTACAACCCGAGCCCGTTCGTCGACGCCGAATACGTCGAGCTTCTCAACATCAGCTCAACGCCCGTAACATTGTACGATCCAATCCACGGCGCCCCCTGGCGCTTCACCGACGATCCGGACAATCCCGCGATCGAGCTGCACTTGCCCAGCGACGAGCCCGTGACACTGACGCCGGGCGGCTATGCCATCCTCACCAAGAACGCCATCGCTTTCGGCATGGCCCACACCATACCGGCTGACGTCCCCGTGCTCGAATGGGGTGGCGGCAGGCTTTCCAACGCCGGTGACAAGATACAACTCAGTCAGCCCGGAGACGAAGATCCCGACGGCGACCGACACTGGATTCGCGCCGACCGGGTCGTGTACAGTGACGGCTCGCATCCGCAGGATTTCCCGGCCGGCGCCGACCCCTGGCCGACCGAGGCAGATGGCCAGGGCCTCGCCCTGAGCCGGATCGACACCGCCGCCTACGGCAACGACCCCGCAAACTGGCAGGCCGCGCCCCCCTCCCCCGGCCGCCCCGACTGACACGCCACGTGCCGGTGGTCGCCGAAAACCGGCTCGAAAACGCCAGGCAGGATCCTGTCTGCGTCGCAGAAGCCCAATCGGCCCGTCTAGAGGCCACACGCCCCAGGCCGATAGAAAACCCCGGTGCAGTGGGGATTTCCGTTGCTCACGGCGCCCGAATTTGGCACAAATGAATAGGCATGGAGGCACATGTTCTCGGACCTGGAGTGCTGCGGGGCACAGCGGCTCAGGGCGCCCCAACCCGGGCCTGGAGGCAGGGAAAAAAACCAAACGTGAAGACCCGTATGATCGTGTGACGCCCCGGCCGTGACACCGCAAGTGCCGGTGGGATCGCTCTACAGAGGACCGTCTCCGGGCTCTTTCGGGCATCGATCGATCGAAAGGAGGTGAGCGGGGTGTTTCTTTGTACGAACACGCGTGTGGGGAGACGTCTAAACCAGGGTTCCGGCGTGCGTCGGGAGCCAGATATCCTGTCAGCTAATAACTGGAACGTGGAGGAATGAAATGAGAAAGTTAGCATTCGTATGCATCGTTGCGGTAGCGTTCAGCACGACGACCATGGCTGCAGAAATAGCCATTTCAACACAGGGAGGCTGGATGGGGCAAGGTACGGCTGACACGGAATCGCAAGAAATTGTTGACAACGTGACGGGAGCTCCCATTGAAGTATTCACATCTGCTGATCTGGACGACTTGGCAGACTGGGTGGAAGACCACACCGGTGATGGGGTATCCGACCTTTTGATCTTGTTCGGGATATTCCCTGACACGATTTATCCCGCTGGCAATGCACAGCCTGATGGTTCATTGGCTGAATTGTTTCTGGATGATGGCAATTGTATCATCAACACCGGCGACTACATCTTTTACGTCGGCAGTGCCGCAAACAATGACGCCGGCGGTCTGGCCAATATGACGGACGTTCCCGCCGCCGCGATGTGGGGGGACGATTCCCTCGCCACGATCTTCACCCCCACGGCCGACGGCCAGTTGTATACGCCGTCTTTGCCGGCTTTGGCCTCGAATCGCCCGTGGATTCCGGCCCAATTCGAAGGGACGGATTGGTACTTCGAACTGATTCTCGCTCAAAGTGATGATGGGTCACAGGTCCACCCGGGGATCCTGCGCAATTCAGTTACGGGCGGCCGCTTGGGCGTCTTCTCTCAGATCAGCGACGATAGCCAACCCCGTGGCGAAGTGATCAGCGAGTGGATTAACAACTGGTATCTCCCCATGATGGGTAAGGGCGAAATATGTTCCGATCCGTCGCCGGAGGGTGGCGCAGTTGACGTTCCCCGCGATGTCGTTCTGGGCTGGAAGGCCGGCACCTTCGCCGCGACCCACGACGTGTACTTCGGTACCGTACGCGAAGACGTCAACAATGCCACGCGCGCCAATCCGATGGGTGTGTTGGTCAGCGAGGGACAGGCCGATACGACGTATGACCCCGATGGCCTCCTCGAATTCGGCACCACCTACTACTGGCGCGTCGACGAAGTCAATGCAGCCCCCGACAGCACCATCTTCAAAGGCGATCTCTGGAGCTTCACGACCGAACCGTTCACCTATCCCGTGGCGAACATCACGGCCACGACCAATACCCCCTCTGAAGCGGGCGCAGGCCCCGAGAACACCATCAACGGCTCCGGCCTGAACGAGATGGACCAGCACTCAACCCTCAGCACGGACATGTGGCTGACCCTCCCGGCCGGCGCCGACCCCGTCTCTATCCAGTACGAGTTCGACGGCGTCCACAAGCTGCATGAGATGCTCGTTTGGAACTACAACGTGCAGTTCGAGCTGGTCCTCGGCTTCGGACTCAAGGACGTCACGATTGAGTATTCCGAGAACGGCGCAGACTGGACCGCCCTGGCAGACGTTGAGTTCGCCCAGGCCACGGCCCAGTCGACCTACACAGCCAATACCACGGTGGACATGCAGGGCGTGCCGGCCAGGTTCGTCCGGCTCACCGTCAACAGTGGCTACGGCATGCTCCCGCAGTATGGCCTCAGCGAAGTCCGCTTCATGTACATCCCCGCCCAGGCACGCGAGCCACAGCCGGACAATGAGGCAACGCAGGTCAGCGTGGATGCTGACCTCGCCTGGAGAGCGGGCCGCGATGCCGTCACCCACGAAGTATACTTCGGTACAGACGCCGAGGCCCTGGAGTTGGCCGGTACGCCCAGTGCAGCCGCCTTCGATCCTGGCACCTTGGATCTCGACACAGTCTATTACTGGAAGGTTGACGAAACCAGTGACGCCATCTGGGAAGGTGCCGTTTGGAGCTTCTCCACCCAGGAGTATCTCGTCGTCGACGACTTCGAGAGCTACGACGACGAAGAGAACGCTATCTTCGACACCTGGATCGACGGCTTCATCAACGAAACCGGTTCGACCGTCGGCTACTTCAATGCCCCGTTTGCCGAGCAGACGATCGTCCACGGCGGTGGCCAGTCGATGCCGCTGGAGTACAACAACACCGGCGTTGCGACGTCCGAGGCCGAGTTCGATGTAGGCGGGCAGGACTGGTCGGGCAACGGCATTCAAAGCCTGACGCTGTATTTCTACGGTGACGTAGCCAACGCCGCGGCCCAACTGTATGTCAAGATCGATGGTACCCGGATCGACTACGACGGTCCGGCCATCAACATCACCCGCCCATCCTGGCAGACGTGGAGTATCAATCTGGCCGAGGCCGGCAATGTCAGCAGCGTTAGCTCGTTGATCATCGGCATCGAGGGCGCCGGGGCGACCGGTCTGGTCTTCATTGATGACATCCGCCTCTATCCCGAGGTCCTCGACGTTTCGTCGCCCGATATCACCGGTGCGGGCGATGCCGTCCAGGGTGTTCCGAATGACGACGACTGGCCTGCCGC
>Ga0272442_10004152_pt1 | contig 19930 bp, 18 predicted proteins | sample SSMForm2O_FD_200262 | JGI IMG/M metagenome (GOLD analysis project Ga0272442, IMG submission 200262) | Marine sediment archaeal communities from Little Sippewissett salt marsh, Falmouth, MA, United States - SSM-Form-2O | ecosystem: Environmental > Aquatic > Marine > Wetlands > Sediment ... | reverse complement strand
TTTATCAAGTTAAGGTGTATTTGGGTCATTGGAGGGTACCACTGGGTACTTCGCCCCAAAGACTAAAAACTTTTAGGAGAATGTGCCCAGCCTCCAATTTTATCACTGGAAAAGTAGATTGTGCCGCTATGGCACAAAGCCGGAATATTCGCTATACTGGTCTGTGGCTTTAATGGCGATATTTGGAGTCATCTGGAGCCGCACTGGAATAAGAAGATCGATATTCGAGGCGGATTCGACTAAACGCGGATCTGGTTTGAGGAACAGGGTCGCCAAATTTGCCAATCGAAAAGGGATTGCCAAAGTTGCGGATCCTTATCTATTTAGCGCAAAAATTTTTCTCTCTGGCACAAAGCTCTTCGTGGACCCACCGAAATATCGAAAGCCACCGGGATGGCGCGGATCTGTTGTCAAAACCCTCTTCATCAGTGAGAGAACGCTAGGGATGATTTTGTTCTTCCTCTTTATCTTTGCCATATCAGCGAGCATGTTAATAAAAATAATTTAGTTTCCCTGCCCCTTCTTTTTCCCACCAGGCAGGAGGAAGAACTTATTTTGGGTCGAGGATCAAGACCCCCACCGATCAAGCCTGACCGCGTCAAAACGTTTTATAACCCCAAGCCCCCCTGGCGAGGTTCATGGAGAGAAGCTCGAAGTCCGTCCCGGTGGGGAGGGGAGACGGTGAGGGCGAAGGCTGCCATCTTCGCCGCTGCCATACTCTGCTGATCGCCGTTTTGATCACTTTTTCTCTCTTTACGACGGGGTCAGCCGCGGGGGGAGCCACCCTGACCGTCGGACCCGGAGAGAGCATTCAGGCCGCCATCGACGAAGCAGAGGATTGGGACTTGGTTCTGGTGGAAGCGGGAGTTTACAGGGAGAACCTGGTCCTGGACCAGGGGATCGTCCTCCAGGGGATCGGAAGGCCCCTTATCGACGCTGGCGGCTCCGGGTGCGGCGTAACCCTGCGCTCAGAGGGGATCACCATCATGGGCTTCGAGGTTTCTGGCTCCGGACCCGGCGAGAGGGATGCCGGGATCAGGGTCCTGGCCGAAAACTGCACTGTCATGGATAATCTGGTCTTCGGAAATAGTATAGGCATACTCCTTCAGGATGTTCAGGGTGTCGTTATCAGCGGAAATGAGGTCGAGAGAAACGCGATCGGCATATTTCTTGAGACCTCCTACGGAAACGAGATATCTTCCAACTGGATCGCCGAGAACGGCGAGGGGATCACCATGGCGAGAAACAACGTCTCCGAGAGCATAACGGCGTCTGACGCCGGAGGCGTATCGATAAAATACACGCCCAAGACCGAGGCCTCGACCCTGGTGGTCAACAAGATCGGCTTTGCCGGAGCCTACCGGGATAACGTAGTCCGTGGAAACGAGCTTCTGAATAACGGCCAGAACGCATACGACGACGGCGACAACCAGTGGTACGAAGGAGAGATCGGAAACCATTACGACGACTTCGACGCGATCGATGAGGGGTGCAGGGATAGAAACAGGGATGGAGTCTGTGATTCGGCCCACGAGATCCCCGGCGGGTCCAGCGTCGACAAATATCCGGTCGCCTCGGAGGATGCGATCCGGCGGTACAGGAGCGTATCCAGCTTATTCGAGCTGATCCTATATCGATCGACCTTCTCTCCCGGCGAAGAGATACCTCTCAGCTTCAAAGCCGCCGAGAACTTCACCGGAAGCGTGGATCTCGTCTTCTTGGGGTCTGGCTCGGGTTCGGACCAGGGGACGGGCGAAGCAGGAGCGGTCATATCCAGCCAGCCTCTGGAGGGCTCCAGCGGCACCGTCGTCTTAACCGCGCCCTCTGAAGAGGGATCTTACTCATTTTCGATGCGAGACGGATCGGGTGATGAGATCGTCTCTCTCACCTTTGCCGTGGCGACACCCGTCCTCACCGCCGCTCTCGCCTCCGCCAGCACCTGCGACAGGGTCAATGTGAACTACAGCGGTGCCCCCGGCTTCGAAGGAGACTGGGTCGGGCTTTATAGTGTCGGCTCCGGGGACGAAAGCCCCATCTCCCGAAGGTACCTGGAGGGGACTAACAACGGGACCCTGACCTTCGTCATGCCCTCGTCTGCAGGAAGCTACGAGTTTAGGATCTTCGGAGACGACGGCGCAGTCAGGCTTGCAGCGAGCTCTCCCATCGAGGTGAAGGCCTCTTCCGGCGTGAGGATAACGGCGTCGCCCTCCAACGCCAGGCCCGGCGAGGCGATAACCGTCTCCTTCTGGGGTGCAAAGCCCGCCTCCGCCATAGGGATGTACGAGATGACCAGGCCCGACAAATTCATGCTCGCCATGCAGTGGACCAACGGAAGGTCCTGCGGCACCATGACCTTCAGAGCTCCCTCGACGCCGGGAAGGTATGACTTCAGGTTCTTTGAGGACAACGTCCACAGGAAGCTGATGGGAGCGAGCAACGTCGTGATCGTAGGCTGAAGGTCGAGAGGGGAAAGGCCAATGTGAGCCTTTCATCCCTTTGTCCACCTTCTTACCGTGAGAACCTAGAGCTTAAAGGAATGGAAGCTGAAATGAATAATACTTCTGAAACCCAGGTTAAAATTGAATTTGGTAGCGGGGAGTAGATTTGAACTACTGATCTACGGGTTATGAGCCCGTCGGGATTTCCTGACTACCCCACCCCGCTGCGTCGGGTTGAGCACGACACACTCCAAACCCGCTTCAATCATATAAAGCTTGTGCATCTCCCTTGTGCATCCTTCGGGTGTGAAGGTTCGCGCATTTATGGGCGCTCGTCCCCGATCCACCCTGCCTTCAGGCTCAAAAGAGCCCTGAAAGGGGGGCCTCAGAGGGGGCGCCATCGCGGGGATCAGCGCCACCGGCCTTTCAGTGAAAAATAGGAGGTGACTTTAATCGAGGTGCAGCTCTGTCTTGGGATCTTGGCCGGGCCGCTTCACTTCAGGATCCCCATCGCCTCTTCTACGCTCTTGTCATGGTGGACGATGGCAGAGACGGCTCTGGTCATCTTCGTCGGGTTCTCGTGCTGGAAGACGTTTCTGCCAATGGCGACACCCCGGCCGCCGGCGTCTATGGCGCCCCGGATCATCTCGAGAAACTCCTCGTCCGTCTCGGTCTTGGGGCCGCCTGCTATCACCACGGGAACAGGACAGCCGGCCACCACATCCCTGAAGGTATCGGGGTCGCCGGTGTAGTTCGTCTTGATGATGTCAGCCCCAAGCTCTGCGCCGGCCCGAGCGGCCAGGGCCACCACGTCGACGCCGTTGGGGTCGGTGATCTTGTCGCCCCGCGGGTACATCATGGCGATGAGGGGCATCCCCCAGAAGTCGCACCTCTCGGCTACGCTTCCGAGCTTTTTGAGCTGATCTGCCTCGGTCTCAGATCCTATGTTGATGTGGACGGAGACGGCGTCGGCCCCCAACTTCAGGGCCTCTTCCACATGGCAGACCTGGACCTTGTTGTTGGGGTCGGGACCGAGGGCGGTGCTGGCGCTCATGTGGACTATCAAGCCGATGTCGCTCCCGTAGCCTCGATGGCCGTGCTTCACCATCCCCTTCTGTTGGAGGACGGCGTTGGCGCCGCCATCGGCTACCTTGTCCACCATCTCTGAGAGGTTCACCAGCCCCTTGACAGGACCTACGGATATTCCATGGTCCATGGGGATGACGACTGTGTTTCCGCTGTTCCGATCGATGATCCTCTCCATCCGCACCCTTTTGCCAATCTCGCTCAATTCCGAATCTCCTTCGTGTTAACATGGCACATGATAGCACATGCCATATATAAGGGTGACGCTTGCTATTTATAATTTGACGCTCGATGTTCACCGGAGCTGATCTTATGGAGCAGGAGTTCGGCAGAATCAGAAAGAGCGAGACGACGGAGCTCGTCGTTCGAAGGACCGAGTTTCGAGGCTCTGCTGGGATCGACATCAGGGAGTACGTCACCAGCGAGAGGTACACCGGCTGGTCGAAGAACGGCATCCGAGTACCCGTCGAACAGTGGCGATCCTTCAAGGAGATCCTGGAGAAGATAGACGTCTCCGAGGGAGGAGAAGACGATTAACCGGGACGGCTTCGAGCGGGAGTACAGGGCCTGGCTCGTCTCAGTGGCGAAGGACGTGGCCGGACAGCTGGCCGAAGCGGGCCCCGGGGAACGCGACCGTCTCCTCCAGATGTACCGGGAGATGGAAGACCCCCTCAAGGTATTTCGCCCACTATCGGATCCGGATCGGATAATGAGGATCGGTGGCGAGGAGGCGAAAGGGTACATCCTGGTGGAGACCGATGCCATCACTTTCTTTCCCACCATCGATTCGTCGAATCCTGGGGCCCTCGACTTCGCCGTGGCCATGAACCGGCGCTACTACTACCGGGGCCTGTGGTTTTCCATCATATCTCTCAACTCCGAATATTTGAGGCGGGTCAGCGACAAGATCCTCGGCTACGCCCTAGAGCACGAGTTTGAGATGGGGAGGCTCTATCAAGAGACCTTTCAGGAGATGAGAAAGCTCTCTCCGGGCGAGAAGCTGGAGATCAGCCAGCTGGCCCACCAGACCTCGGTCAAGAAGTCTAAGATCTCCCTGGAGGACCTGATCGACGAGGAGAGGCTGATGGTATCCCTATCCGAATCCCAGCCGGTCATTCCCAAACCCTACGCCGAGACGGCGCTTCTCACATACCTCGAGGAGAACTTTCAGGATCTCGAAAAGTTCGGTGCAAAAAGCGAGGACGATGATGAGGACGCCTTCGGGGTCGAGCTGTACGACGAATTCGAGGGGTGGTCAGAGTTATCCATCCAGTCTTACCGGCTATTCGTGAGGGAGGCCGCCCAGGGTGTGGGCGAAGCCTATCGCGGGTACGTCTGAATCGTTCTCGTTCACCCCATCATGCCTCGTCTTCTCCGCTTTGTGCATCTCGTAAATCTCTCCTTTCTCTCCCTCGGCACCGTACTCGCGACCAATTCTGAGTTTGGACTTCAAAAGCCGTCGTTTCGGGCAGAGAGATCCGAAATACGTCGCCGAAAAGGACAGCGCTTCGATTCCTGAGCATTTATATAGTAGTCTTTCCCAGTTAGTGGCCATCAAGATCATCAGAGGAGACCCGATTTGTCCAGCCAATCCAACTTGCACGAAAAACCGGCCGTGAACATAGGCATGGTGGGCCATGTCGACCACGGCAAAACGACCCTGGTACAGGCCCTTTCAGGAGTGTGGACCGACCAGCATAGCGAGGAGCTGAAGAGAGGCATCTCCATCAGGCTCGGATACGCAGATGCAACTTTCAGGAAATGTCCAAACTGCCCCGAGCCGGAGGCCTACACCGTGGAGGAGACCTGCCCTGCTTGCGGATCCCCCAGCGAGATCCTCAGAACCGTATCCTTCGTCGACTCTCCCGGCCACGAGACCCTTATGGCTACGATGCTCTCGGGCGCCGCCATCATGGACGGCGCAGTTCTGATAATCGCAGCCAGCGAGCCCTGCCCTCAGCCTCAGACCAAAGAACATCTCATGGCCCTGGACATAACCGGCATCGACAAGATCGTGATCGTCCAGAACAAGATCGATCTGGTCTCCAGGGACAGGCTGATCGAGCACTATAACGAGATCAAGAATTTCGTCAAGGGAACCGTCGCCGAGAACGCTCCCATCATACCGATATCAGCCCAGCAGAACGTGAACATCGACATGGTGATCCAGGCGATCGAGGAGATGATCCCCACGCCGGAGAGGGACCTGGACAAGCCGGCTCTGCTCAAGATCGCTCGGTCCTTCGACGTCAACCGCCCCGGTACCCTGCCCGACAAGATCGTCGGCGGAGTCATCGGTGGAACACTCACCCAGGGGAAGCTCAAGCCCGGCGATCCTCTCGAGATCAAGCCAGGCAGATCTGTGGAGGCGGAGGGGAGAAAGAATTGGGTTCCCATCAGCACCAAGGTGACGGCGCTGATGGCTGGCGGTGGCACCCAGGAGGACGTCACCCCAGGAGGCCTTATCGGGGTTGGAACCCAGCTTGATCCGGCCCTCACCAAGAGCGACATCCTGGTGGGCCAGGTGGCGGGAGAGCCGGAAAACCTCCCCCCGGTCTGGAACTCCTTCACCATGAAGATGAGACTCCTGGAGAGGGTCGTGGGCGCCACCGATGAGGCGGACGTCGAGCCGATCCACACCAGCGAGCCCTTGATGCTGAACGTCGGCACGGCCACCACCGTCGGAGTCGTCTCCAGCGCCAGGGACGGCGGCATGGTGGAGGTCCAGCTGAGAAGGCCGGTCTGCGCCGCCGCCGGGGATCGGGTTGCTGTGAGCAGGCGGATCGGTGCACGGTGGCGTCTGATCGGAGTCGGAACCATCAACAAATAGAGGGGGTCCGGCGTCTCTGGAGCTGTTTCTCGAAGGGGGGTTGAAGCTCGCGTGAAGGTGCTCCTCGACACCAACGCCCTCATGGTTCCAGGCCAGTTCGGGCTGGATGTGCTCGAAGAGTTGGAACGCCTCGGCTACCGCAGATTCCTGGTGCCGCGTCCCGTCCTCCGAGAGCTGGAGGCCCTCGCCGGGCTAGCCGACTCCGGACGGGATCGGATTGCCGCCAAAATCGGCCTCGCGCTGGCAGAAGGCTGTGAGATCGTGGAGGCGTTCGGCGGGGCGGACGATGCCCTCGTCGACCTCGGCCTTGAAATGGGCGCCGCGGTCTTCACCAACGATAAGGAACTGAAGAAAAAGTTATCTACTAGAGGTGTTACCGTTATACACCTGCGCCAGAGACGACGCCTGGAAATCGCAAGCGGAAAGGAGTTCTGATGTATAAGAAGATGAAGCTGGAGGGGATAGTCAGGATACCTCCTGGCCAGATGGGGGATCCCCTCGAAAACGCGGTGGAGATGGCGCTGCGCAACAAGTACGAGGCCAGGGTGGACAAAACCCTGGGCACCGTCGTCGCGGTGCTGGGGGTGGGCGATATCGGCGAAGGAAGGATCCTGGCGGGAGACGGGGCGGTCTATTATGATGCGACCTTTGATGCGATCGTCTTCAAGCCTGAGATGCAGGAGATCGTCGAAGGCGAGGTGGTGGAGATCGTGAAGTTCGGGGCCTTCATCAGCATCGGCCCCTTCGACGGGCTGCTTCACGTAAGCCAGATCACCAACGAGTATATATCGTACGATGAGAAGAATGCGCGGCTCGCGAGCAAAGATTCGAACAAATCTCTTGGCGAGGGCGACAGGGTGCGCGCGCGGATCATCGCCATCAGTCTAAACGAGAAGGAGCCGAGAGAGAGCAAGATCGGCCTCACCATGAGGCAGACGGGCCTAGGAAAGATAGAGTGGCTGGAGGCCGCTCAGCGAAGAGAAGAGGCAGAGGTTGAATCGAAATGACCGAACAGGCTTGCAGGGAGTGTCATAGGATAGTCGAGGGTCTGGTCTGTCCCACATGCGGTTCGTCTTCCCTGAGCAAGGACTGGAGCGGTTACGTCGTTATAATCGACCCGAAAGAGTCTGAGGTTGCCAAGAAGCTGGGGATAACCCTTCCAGGAAGGTACGCCCTGAAGGTGCGATAGATTTGAAGATTTTGCGTCTTCCCGAGGAGCTTCGTTCCGAGCTCAAGCCCCCCCTGGGCAGGCTCTACAGAGGAAGGGGCCAAGAGTGCATACTTCCCATGCAGGATCTCCTCGCTCCCGCGCCAAAGGTGATCGCGGTGGGCGACGTTACCACCTTCTGCCTTATGTCCTCTTCTGGCAGAAAGCCCGACATCTGCATCGTGGACAACAAGACGAAAAGGATGCCCGTGCCGGATCACGTTCAGCAGGGGATAGGCGAACTCGACGAGTACGAGAGGATCGAGGTGGACAACCCAGCTGCGACCCTCACCCAGGAGCTCGTCGATTTGATAAAGGATCTTCTGGCCGGCGACCGAAGGGTCAAGATCGTCGTCGACGGCGAGGAGGATCTCGCCACGCTCCCAGCCATCCTCTATGCCCCCCTGGGATCGACGGTCGTCTACGGCCAGCCGAACGAGGGGAGCGTCGCCGTGGTGGTGACCCCCGAGAGAAAGGAATATGCCAAGAGCATAATGGACAAGATGATTGTGGAGGATTGAGATGGAGATTAAGGTCATCGAAGAGAAAGAGAACCCGATTTTGAATCGGAGAGAGGTCAAGTTCGTCGTAGAGCACGATGGGCCCACGCCCTCGAGGAAGAGCATCGTCGATAAGATCGCGGCCACCATGAACTCCAAGGTGGGCCTGGTGATGGTGGACAGCCTCAAGTCCGAGTTCGGAAAAAGAGAGACGGTGGGATACGCCAAGATCTACGAGACCGAAGAGAGGGCGAAAGAGGTCGAGAGGGCCTACGTCATCGCCAGGAACGTGCCCGCGCCGGCCGTCGAGGCAGAGGAGTCGGGTTAGATGGCGGTCAATGAGTTTTATGAGGTCAGTGGCGAAGCCATAAAGAGGAAGAAGCAGACCTGTCCCCGATGCGGAAACGGGGTATTCCTCGGAGAGCACAAGGACCGGCTCGCTTGCGGAAAGTGCGGATATACTGAGTTCAAGAAGTGAGCTTTTCTTAGTGCCCCTTCCTGGCAAGGGAAGGGGACATGCCGCACCCTTTTAAGCTGGTTCTAGGGTCCGATTTCTTCCGTCGGTTATTTAAACGCGCGGGATAAATTGCTGAAGGGTGTTTATGTGGTTGACGTATTATCAGTCGGTTTTGTACCTCTGCTCATCGTCTTGTTGATACTCTATCAGGGGATCAGGATACCTCGGGAGTATGAAAGGCTGGTCGTCTTCAGGCTGGGCCGGTACAGTGGGATCAAGGGACCTGGGATCACCATAATCATACCGGTGATCGATAGGGCCATCAACATGGATCTGCGGGTGGTGACGATCGACGTCCAGAAGCAGGCCGTCATAACCAAGGACAACGTGACCGTGGACGTGGACGCAGTCCTCTATTACCGGGTGGTGGACCCTGATCGGGCCGTCATCCAGGTCGAAAACTTTAGGGTGGCCACGAGCCTTCTCGCCCAGACGACCTTGAGGGACGTCCTGGGCGAGATCGAGCTGGACGACCTCCTATCGAAGCGCGAAGAGCTGAACGTCAAGCTCCAGGAGATCCTGGACCGGCAGACCGACCCCTGGGGGATCAAGGTCACGGCTGTGACCCTTCGGGACGTGAGCCTTCCCGAGTCGATGCTCAGGGCCATCGCCAAGCAGGCCGAGGCCGAGAGGGAGAAGAGGTCGAGGATCATCCTGGCCGAGGGCGAGTTCCAGGCATCGGCGAGGATGGTGGAGGCGGCGAAGCTCTACCAGGGTGCGCCGGTGGCCATCAAGCTGAGGGAGCTTCAGACCCTGGCCGAGATAGCGAGGGAGAAGAACCTGATCGTCGTCACCTCCGGCGGCGAGGTGGGCGAGGCGACAGGAGCTGTGGCTGGACTTACCAAGGCTTTCGGTGAGAGATGAAGGAATCAAGATCGAAGGGCTCGGCCTCGGCCCTCTCCGGGCCGGCCCTCTCTTTTATCGTTCTGGCCACCGTAGCCATCCTCTGCCTCGCGGCCCCTGCCTTCGGCGAGGCTAGCGTGATGGTCGTTGCCCTGGACGACGCCATCACCCCGGCGAGCGACGACATCGTCAGCGAGGCGATAGCCGAGGCGGAAGGCCGGGGGTGCGAGGCCCTGGTGATCACCCTGGACACGCCGGGCGGGGGTCTGGCCGAGACGAAAGAGATTACCGGCCAGATCGAGAGGACGAGCCTTCCCGTGATCGGGTACGTCTACCCCTCGGGGGCCACCGCCTGGAGCGCGGGGACGATCATCCTCCTCTCATCCGACGTCGCCGCGATGGTTCCGGGAACGATAATCGGGTCGGCCCAGCCCGTCTCCATCGGGCCGACGGGGACCGAGCCCGTGAACGACTCCAAGGTGATCAACGCCGTGGTGGCCCTGGCCGAGGAGAAGGCGAGGATTCACGGGCGGAACACGACGGCGGCTCGGGAGTTTGTCACCAGCAACCTCAACCTCAACGCCGAGGAAGCCCTGGAGTTCGGGGTCATCGAGATCGTGAGCCCGAGCCTTGAGTCCCTGATGGACGACCTCGACGGCATGGAGGCGAAGAACAGGACCCTCGCCACCAGCGGCGCTGAGATCGTCCGCTTCCAGCCGAGCTTCCGGCTCCAGGTGCTGGCCGTCCTCTCCGATCCCCTCCTGGCGGGGCTCCTTCTCATCGTAGGCCTTTACGCCCTCATCTTCGGCCTCTCCAACCCCGGCCTGGGAGCAGAGCTGGTGGGGGTCATCACCCTCGCCCTCGGCCTCATCGGCCTCGGATTCTCCGTGAACCTGGGGGCCCTCTTCCTGATCATACTGGGGCTCGTCCTCCTCCTGGTGGAGCTGAACAGCCCCGGATTCGGCCTCCTCGGCGCTGCGGGGCTCGCCTGCATGATCGTGGGATCGATCCTCCTGGTTCCCATAGGCTCCACCGACTGGTACACCCCCGCCGAGTACAAGATGGACGCTTTCGTCGCCCTGATCGTCCCCTCTCTCGTCATCGGGGCTTTTTTCGTCTTCGCCCTCTACAAGGTGGCGGAGGCGAAAAGGCGGCCCACCTACTCTGAGGTGATGAACCGAGAGGTCGCCGAGGCTCTGGACCGGATCGACCCGCGGGGCCATGTCATGTACAACGGCGAGTACTGGGCCGCCGAGTCAGAAGAGCCGATCGAGGCCGGGGAAGTCGTCGAGGTGGTGGGAAAGGAGAGGATGGTCCTGAAGGTGAGGCGGAGAACGTAGACGCATGGGGGTGCGGGCCCTGGCGGACCTCAAAAGGGCCCTGGGAGGGGGGGGTCGTTGACCGTCTCCTCCTTTTTAGCATTTTTATAAAGAATGGTAAGTATGTTCTCGACAATCGTAGTCCCGTATTCCATCAGAATTTATTGAAGGGTCGAACTTAGATTCCAGGCCTGAAATTCCAAAATTAGGGCCAGATTCTATTCCCACCTAATTCCGATGATGAGCATTTGTTACATATTTATGGCCATTATGACCATTTTGAACCCTCTATTTTGGGGATATTAGACGAATAATTAGGGGAAAAGTTTATCAGTGGAGATAATATAACGATCGATGGTGATAAAAATGTTCGAAAAGATTTTGATAGCCACAGACGGATCGGAACACAGCAAGCGAGCCGCAAAGAAAGCAGTAGATATGGCCAAGCTATCCGGCGGGGGTGTGACCGCCATCTACGTCGTCGACGCGAACCGCTCCCTATCGGACGTCAGCGCCAACATAGCCAACGAGGTCGTCGAGGGCTTCAGGAGGACGATGATGAAAGAGGGCGAGGATGCCACCAAGTACGTCGAAGAGACGGCAAAGCTGGCTGGCGTCACCGCTGAGAAGAAGGTCGTCGAGGGAAACCCCGCCGAGGAGATCCTGAAGACCTCCGAGGGGATGGACGTGGTGGTGATGGGAAGCGTCGGCCGGACGGGCATCTCCAAGTTCCTCCTGGGGAGCGTCACCGATAAGGTGGTTCGAAACTCTAAGGTCCCGGTGATGGTCGTTTACTGAAGACGGTTCCCTTTTCCAAATAGTAGGCGAGAGGTGGCGCGGGTTCGGGGGCCCGGGGCCTCACGTCATTGTTTTTGGGCGATCTCCAGGCGGCGCGGAAGGGATTTGGCAGAAGTTTCACTCGGAGATCTGAGCGGACAAAACTCGCTCACATTATCGATAGACGAAAATTTTATGATCAATAGGACTATTTTACGACCTAAGTGACAGGCTTCTTCATCAGCTACAACAGCGCCGACAAGAGCTGGGCCGAGTGGATAGCCTGGCAGCTGGAGGAGGCGGGATATTCCACCATCCACCAGGCCTGGGATTTTCGGCCGGGGCACAACTTCCCGCTTCAGATGGACAAAGCGTCCCAGGAGGCTGAGCGGATAGTAATCGTTCTGTCGCATGATTTTCTTGATTCTAGCTTTAAGCCTCCCGAATGGGCGGTCTTCTTCAAAAAAGATCCCACCGGCGAGAAGGGGCTGATCGTGCCGGTGCGGGTCCAAAAGTGCGAGCCGGGCGGTCTACTATCGACAATCAGCCGGATCGACCTAATAGGGCTTGATGAAGAAGCCGCTAAGAAAGCCCTTCTTGACGGCGTCAAGTTCGAGCGGGCCAAACCGTTGACTCCGCCGGGATTTCCAGGGTTCCGGTCAGTGACAGAAAAGCCGCGGTTTCCGGGGGCTCTGCCGCCGGTTTGGAACGTCCCTTTTAATCGAAACCCCAACTTCACATGCCGGAGAGCCCTTTTGACCGACCTTCACAAAGCTCTAAACTCCGGCCACTGCGCCGCCCTTACCCAGGCGATAACCGGCCTTGGTGGGGTGGGTAAGACCCAGCTGGCGCTGGAGTACGTCTACAGCTACATCGACTACTACGAGGTAGTCTGGTGGGTGCGATCTGAAGAGCCCTCTGCTCTGGCCGCCGATTACGTCGGCCTTGCCGGAGCTCTAAATCTGCCAGAGAGCGACCTCGCAGATCAAAATATCGTCGCAGAGGCCGTGAGGCGGAGGCTCGGCCAGCTCGAAGATTGGCTATTGATATTCGACAACGCCGGGAAACCTGAGAATATCGACGCCTACCTACCCCAGGGAGGCGGGGGTCACGTGATCATCACCTCCCGAAATCAGGATTGGGACGTCTTGGCCCGCGAGATGACGATTCGCGTATTCGAAGAGGCTGAGGCGGTCGAGTTCATCCTCAAGCGAACGGCCGAGGGCAATCCCGATTCAGCTAAAGAGCTGGCGAAGGAATTGGACCGGCTGCCCCTGGCGCTGGAGCAGGCATGTGCATACATCAAGACCCGGAATAAATCGATCGCCGGATACCTCAATCTCTTCCGTCAGCGGAAAACCGAACTTTTGAAGTTCCCCATACCCCGCAAAGATTATGATTACACCGTCGCCACCACCTGGGAGATCTCGTTTCAGCAGGTCCAGAAGGAGTCGGAAGCGGGCGCCGATCTCCTCCACCTCTGTGCCTTCCTGGCTCCAGACAACATCCCCAAATCGCTTATTTTCGGAGGAGCAACGCACCTGCCGGAGCCTCTGGCCTCCGCCGTGGCGGACGAGCTGAAGTTCGACGACGCCATGGCAGCTCTTAAACGATACTCACTTTTGACCGTGGCCGACGATTCCATCTCAGTCCACAGGCTGGTCCAGGCCGTGACTCGGGATCGAATGTCCGAGATGAAGCGGAAAGGATGGACCAAGGCTGCGGTGCGTCTGATGGATGGAGCCTTTCCGTTCCAGAGCAACGACATCCGGACCTGGCCTGAATGCTCACTACTATTACCCCATGCCTTGGCCGCCGTGGAATATGCAGAAGGGCTTGAGGTAGCACCAAAAGCAACACAACACCTATTGAATCGAGCTGGCATGTACTTAATGGGCCATGCTGAATTCGGAGAAGCTAAAGCTCTCTATAAAAGGGCTTTGACCATTGCTGAAAATGTATTCGGACGAGACCACGATGCAGTCGCTACGATCATCAACAACCTCGGTCTGGTTCTGCAGGACATGGGTGACCTGGAGGGCGCCAAGAAATGTTTCGAGCGTGCTCTGAAGATCAGTGAGAAGTTATACGGCCCCGATCATCCCCAGGTAGCCATTTATACCAACAACCTCGGCCTGGTCCTTCATGACATAGGCAACTTGGAGAGCGCCAAGAAATACTACGAGTGGGCGCTGACGATCGGGGAGAAAGTGTACGCCCCCGACCATTCACAGTTAGCCATCTATGTCAACAATCTCGGCAGGGTCCTGCGGGCCCAGGGAGACTTTGAGGGCGCGAAGGAGAAGTTTGAGAGGGCCCTGGAAATCGGAGAGAAGACCTATGGCTCCGACCATCCCCAGGTAGCCATTTATGTCAACAATCTTGGCGAGGTCCTGCAAGCCCAGGGCGACTTTGAAGGTGCCAAGAGGTATCTCGAAAGGGCCCTGGAAATCGACGAGAAAGCCTTGGGCCCCGACCACCCCAAAGTGGCCGTTGATGTCAACAACCTCGGATCAGTCCTGAATGACATGCGTGACCTGGATAGCGCCAAGAGATATCTCAAGAGGGCCCTGGAAATCGGAGAGAAGGTGTATGGCCCCGACCATCCTCAGGTTGCCATTTACGTCAACACCTTAGGCATGGTTCTGCGGAATCAGCGCGACCTCAAGGGAGCCAAGAAATGTTTCGAGCGCGCTCTGAAGATCGGGGAGAAGTTGTACGGCCCCGATCACCCCCAGGTAGCCATTTATGTCAATAACCTCGGCCTGGTACTGCAGGGAACGGACGACCTCGAGGGCGCCAAGAAATGCTACGAGAGGTCGCTACGGATATTCCGGAAGAAGTTGGGTGAGGATCATCCCAACACGGTAAAGGTGGGAAATAATCTAAATTCGCTCGGTCGTAAGCCCCGAAACTGATCTGATTGAAAAAGCATCCCGATCGACCGCATCTCTCCTTGCCCCACCACCCCCAGCGCCGCCGCCAATTCTCCCGGAGATCGATAAGCTTTAGAACAAAACCCTGCCTTAATTCTCTTCATCCATGGTCGAAGATCCTGTTGCGAAGTGGGAGGAGTTCATCAGATCCAGGTACTGGGACGAGCTTCTCGAGCTTGCCGACTCCTACCCTCTCCGCCGAAGCCTTGCCATCAAGTTCCCGGACATCGATAGGTACGACCCGGAGTTCGCCGACGAGCTTCTCGAACGGCCCGGGCCCCTCCTGGAAGCGGCCGAGACCGCCCTTTTGGAGATCGACCTGCCCATCGACGTCCTCCTGGAGAAGGCCCACTTTCGGATCGTGGGGCTGCCCCGGCGGTACAAGACCAGCGAGCTGCGGAGCGATCACATCGGCCGGCTCATCGCTTTGGAGGGGCTGGTGCGGACGGTGACCGAGGTCCGGCCCAAGGTGATTTCGGCGGCCTTCGAGTGCCAGAGGTGCGGCCACCTCTTCTACAAGGAGCAGACCACCTCCAAGTTCCAGGAGCCCTACGACTGCCCCAACGAGGCCTGCGACCGGCGGGGGCCCTTCAAGCTGCTGCTGGATAGATCAAGGTTCGTCGACGCCCAGAACGTCCGGGTCCAGGAGTCCCCCGAAGAGCTCCGGGGAGGCGAACAGCCCCAGACTCTGGACGTCCAGCTGGAAGACGACATGACCGGCATGATCTACCCCGGCGATCGGGTGGTGATCAACGGGGCTCTGCGGTCCTTCCAGAGGACGACCCAGACCGGGAAGAGCACCTACTTCGACCTGTTCCTGGAAGGAAACTCCATCGAGATGATGGAGCAGGAGTTCGAGGAGATCGACATCAAGCCCGAGGACGAGAAGGAGATAAGAGACCTCTCGAAAGACCCCATGATCTACGACAACATCAAAAGGTCCATCGCCCCCTCCATCTACGGCTACGACGAGGTGAAAGAGGCCCTGGCTCTCCAGCTATTTTCCGGCGTCTCCAAGGGCCTTCCCGACGGGACCAGGATCAGAGGCGACATCCACATCCTCCTGGTGGGCGACCCCGGGATCGCAAAAAGCCAGCTCCTCCGCTACATCTCCAAGCTATCGCCCCGGGGCATTTACACCTCGGGCAAGAGCTCCACCTCGGCGGGTCTGACCGCGACGGCGGTGAAGGACGAGCTGGGCGACGGCCGGTGGACGATCGAGGCCGGAGCGCTCGTCTTGGCCGACAAGGGGATCGCCTGCATCGACGAGATGGACAAGATGAGAAGCGAGGACAGGTCCGCCCTCCACGAGGCCATGGAGCAGCAGACGATCAGCGTGGCCAAAGCGGGGGTGATGGCAACCCTCAAGTCTCGATGCGCCCTCCTCGCAGCCGCGAACCCCAAGTTCGGCCGCTTCGACAAGTACGAGGGGATAGCCCAGCAGATCAACCTCTCCCCGGCCCTCATGTCGCGGTTCGATCTGATCTTCGTATTGACCGACGAGCCGAGCGACGCTCGCGACTCCAAGATCGCCCATCACATCGGCCAGACCACCTACGCCGGCGAGATCTCTTCGAGGGGCGGATACTCGAACGAGGAGCTTCAGGCTATTATGGACGTGATCCGTCCCGCCATCGAGCCCGAAGTCCTTCGAAAGTACATCGCCTATGCTCGAAAGAACGTCTTTCCCGTCCTCTCCGACGAGGCGAGAGAGAGGCTCGAAAGCTACTACGTCAGCCTGAGAAAGCAGGGCCAGGACTCAAACAAGCCCGTCCCGGTGACGGCAAGACAGCTTGAGGCCCTCTTCAGGCTCTCCGAGTCGAGCGCAAGGCTCCGGCTCAGCGAGGAGATCACCGGAGGCGACGCCGAACGGGTGATCAGGATCGTCGAGGCCTGCCTCCGACAGGTGGGGGTCGACCCCGAGACCGGCCTCCTTGACGCCGACGTCCTGGCGGTGGGGATGAGCAAGACAACGAGAGACAAAACCAGGCTGATGATCGACCTCATAAAAGAGCTCACCTCAGAGCACCAGGGACCAGCCCCCCTCGATGCGGTCCTGGACCGGGCCGAGGCGACGCTGGGGATGGACAGACATAAAGCCGAAGAGATCATAAAGAGGCTACGGACAAATGGCGAAATATTCGAGCCGAGACCCGGCTTTTTGAAGCTTCCTTGATGTGATAAGATGCACGACGACGATGATAGAAGAGAGATGATGTACCTCAAGGTTCACAAAGTCAGCGGAGAGGTGATGGTGGCGGTCTGCGACTGCGAGCTTCTCGGAAAGACCTTCGACGAGGGAGATCTCTGCCTCTCGGTGGAATCCGCATTCTTCGGCGAGGAGGAGGCAGATCGCCATGAAGTAGCAAAAGCCCTCGCCGGGGCCACCATAGCCAACATGGTGGGCGAGAAGGCGGTAGCCTGCGCCATCGAGACCAGCTGCATAGAGGGCGAAAACGTCCTCCGGATCAGCGGGGTTCCCACCGCCCAGATGGTGCGGATGTGACGCTCAAAAGCGTCTGTCCTAAATGCGGCGAGCCCTCCCCCCTCGGCCTCTGTGACCGATGCCGACTGGAGATGGCCACCCTCCTCCAGTGTCCAGACCACGTCGAGGTGACCCTCTGCCCTGTATGCGGGTCGCAGCTGGTCCGGGGGCGGTGGCAAGAGGCCCAATCAACCGTTGAGGATCTCATCTCCAATGCTGTAGCCGAAGAGATCGGGGTCCACCAGGACCTGAGAGACCCGGAGGTATCCCTATCGGTCAGAAGGAAGAACGCCACCCAGTACCTGGTCTCTGTACACCTGGCCGGAACTTTCGGCGAAATCCCGGCTGAGGAGGAGTGCACCGTGGCGGCCACGGTCCAGCGGGCCACCTGCGAGAGGTGCAGCAGGATGGCCGGAAACTACTACGAAGCGATCGTACAGGTCCGAGGATCGGCGGGATCGCCCGCCTCTGGTGAGCTGGCCGAGAGCCGAAAGATCGCCGAGGCAGTGACCGAGAGCTGCTTTTTGAGAGGCGACCGCCTCTCCTTCATCCAGGAGAGCAAGGATGTCAAAGGCGGGATCGACCTGGTGGTGGGGTCGACTGCGCAGGGGAGATCGATCGCGAAAGCGATCTCGGAGCGTTTCGGAGGAAGCACTCAGGAATCTTACAAGCTGGTGGGGATGAGGGACGGAAAGAACGTCTATCGAACCAGCATCCTGGTCAGGCTTCCACGGCTCAAAGCCGGCGACCTGGTCAGGGGAAGGGGCACCTTTCTGGAGGTGAGAGGCTTTGAGGGGAAGAGGACCGCCTGCACATCTCTTCGTGACGGCACCACCGTTTATCTCTCTTTAGAAGATGCTGAAGATGCCCTGGTCATAGGAAACAGATCCTCCGCTGAGAGGGGTGTGGTGGTGGCGGGGGACCGGGACGTTCTGGAGGTTATGGACCCCGAAAGCTACAAGACAATCTCCGCATCCAGGCCCGGCCTTCTGGAGGCAAAGCCTGGGGACGAAGTCGAGTTTTTGAGGTTCAGGGGCGACCTCATACTCTTGCCTCCCAAAAGAGAGAGAGGTTCATCCTGAGCTCTCAGAACCTCCACCACAAAGTTATTAAACTAGCTTTGTTCTATTTCTAGGCAATGGTGATGCTCGCAAAGCCAATTTGCGAGCCGGACGATCATTAAGCCCATCTTCATGCTCTGGGTGATGTATTAAAATACGGGAATAGATCTCAGGAGATGAACTCTCGCCTGCGAGATGTGCGCATCCAACCTCCCACCTTGGAGATAAATGAGAATCCGATACGCAGAAGTTCGATCATCAAAATGATGCTCATAATCACGAAGTTGATGCCCACCGATTGAAATAGCTAGATAGATACACCTTCACCATCATCCTCTAATCAATGATATGCTGGGGTTTTTCGGCTCCGAATCAGAATCAAGGACTGTGCAGCGTTAGCGAGGCTGCTATGGAGCCGCGTGTATTTATCTGTCTATTTTAAAATTTGAGGTGTCTATGATGCAGAATGTTGATACCACTAAATACGTAATTCACGCTGAGATCACGGCAGACGGGATCGTGGAGAGGCCCGACGTCGTAGGTGCCATATTCGGCCAGACCGAAGGGCTCCTAGGAAGCGACCTCGATCTGAGAGATCTTCAGAAGACCGGCCGGATCGGCCGGATCGACGTCCAGATCACGTCCAGCAGCGGCAAATCCTCCGGGTCGATCTCGATACCCTCGAGCTTCGACAAGGTGGAGACGGCGATCCTCGCCTCCGCCCTGGAAACGATCGACCGGGTCGGTCCCTGCATAGCCAGAATCAACGTCTCCAACATCGAGGACGTCAGGGCCTCCAAGAGAAAGTACGTGGTGGACCGGGCAAAGCAGATCATAATGGAGATGTTCGACGAGAACCTTCTGGACACCCAGGGGATCACCGAACAGATTAAACAATCTGTGAGGGTGGAGGAGATCACCCACATAGGGCCGGATCGGCTCCCCGCAGGCCCCAACGTCCTCGACTCCGACGCCATCCTGGTGGTGGAGGGTAGGGCCGACGTTTTGAACCTCCTTCGTTACGGCATCAAGAACGCCGTAGCCGTCGGCGGAACGAACGTTCCTCCCACCATCGCTGAGCTGTGCAGCAAGAAGGTGGTGACGGCCTTCACCGATGGGGACCGAGGCGGAGAGCTGATCGTAAAAGAGCTTCTTCAGGTCGCCGACATCGATTACGTGGCGAGAGCCCCTGAGGGAAAGTGCGTCGAGGACATGTCCCAGAAGGAGATCGTGAGAGCCCTCCGGCAGAAGATCCCCGTCGAGCAGGTCTTGGACTTCTACAAGATAAAGCCCCCCTCGAAGAAGCAGCGGCGTGAGGTCACCACCAGGAGAAAGAGCCTCATCAGGGAGAGGCCGGTCAGGATCAGCAGGGGAGGAGATCGGACCATTGAGGCTGCGCCCACCATCCAGGTGCACGAAACAGGGCCGGCGGAGGAGTTTGAACCTGAACCCGAGACGATCGCGGAGAAGGAGCCCGAGGTTGAAGAGGAGGCAGGCCAGTGGTTTGTGCCCCATCTTGAAGCTTTGAATGGCACCCTCTCCGCCCGCCTCTTCGATCGAAACCAGAACCTGGTTCGAGAGGTCGCAGTGAGGGATCTCGCCAAAGAGCTGAAGGAGTCCAACGGCGATGTGGCAGGGGTCATCTTCGACGGAGTCGTCACCCAGAGGATCCTGGACATCGCTGCGGACAAGAACCTGGAGTACCTGATCGGGGCGAAGCTAGGAAACATCGTCAAAAGCCCCCTATGCGTCAGGGTGATGACGGGAGAGGCCTGATAGGCCGGGACCCTTTCCCCTCTTTATCTTTATTACTTCGGGAGCGCGGAGGGTCACGAATACCCCGACCTTTAGGTCGGGGATGAAGTGAACCCTCGCCCGATTTTCGTGCTCTTTTGAACCGATAAAACATTGATGACTGGTCAGAGGAAACC
>Ga0272442_10004151_pt1 | contig 19936 bp, 13 predicted proteins | sample SSMForm2O_FD_200262 | JGI IMG/M metagenome (GOLD analysis project Ga0272442, IMG submission 200262) | Marine sediment archaeal communities from Little Sippewissett salt marsh, Falmouth, MA, United States - SSM-Form-2O | ecosystem: Environmental > Aquatic > Marine > Wetlands > Sediment ... | reverse complement strand
CCCGACGCCTTCGACGCACTCGTCCGACTCAGCACGTGGTCCGCCGCACGCCACCGCGGCAGCGGCGCAACCGTCAAGGTTCGCCTGGTCAAGGGCGCCAACCTCGCCATGGAGAAGGTCGACGCCGCGGTGCACCACTGGCGCCAGGCCCCCTACCCCACCAAGGAGGAGGTGGACGCCAGCTACAAGCGGTGCGCGGACTGGGCGCTGGAGCGCGAACACCTCGGCGGTCTGCGCATCGGGCTGGCCAGCCACAACCTCTTCGACGCCGCGTGGGCGCTGCTGCTGGCACGCGAGCGCGGGGTGGCCGATCGCGTGGAGATGGAGATGCTGCACGGCATCGCGCCGGCGCAGGCCCGTGCGGTGCGTGCGGAGGCCGGGCAACTGCGCCTCTACACCCCGATCGTGTCGCGCAGGGACTTCGACATCGCCATCAGCTACCTGTTCCGTCGGCTCGAGGAGAACACGTCTCGGGAGAACTTCCTGCGCCACCTCTGGACCCTGGAGCCCGGGTCAGACGACTTCGTCGACCAAGCACGGCGCTTCACCGCCGCGCTGGAGCGTCGACACGACATCGACACCACGCCCCGACGACTCTCCGGGCCGGTCCCGGTGCCGCCGGACCGCTTCGAGAACGAGCCGGACACCGACCCGTCCCTGCCGTCGACGCAGGCCTGGTTGCGGCAGGTGCGCGCACTCGACCCGCTGGGAGTGCAGGCCCCACTCACGACCGACTCCTCCGTCGTCGACGAGGCCCTCGCGACGGCGCGCGCCGCCCAGCCGGCATGGGCTGCCCGCTCCGCCCGGGAGCGTCGCGACGTGCTGTGGGCCGTGGCCGAGCAGCTCGCCGCGCGTCGCGGTGACCTTCTGGCCACCATGGCCGGCGAGGGGCGCAAGACCTTCGCCGAGGCCGACCCCGAGATCAGCGAGGCCATCGACTTCGCCCGCTGGTACGGCGAGCGGGCGCTCGAGATCGAGTCGTTGCAGGGCAGTGATGGCGCCACCTTCACGCCGTTCGGCGTGGTCGCCGTCGTGCCTCCGTGGAACTTCCCCGTGGCGATCCCCGCCGGCGGAGTCCTCGCCTGCCTGGCTGCCGGCAACGCCGTCGTGTTCAAACCCAGCCTCGAGACCCCACGCTGTGCCGAGATCGTCGCCGAGGCGTGCTGGGCAGGCGGTGTGCCTGCCGACGTGCTGAAGCTCGTGCGCACCCCCGACGACGAGGTCGGCCGGCACCTCGTCACGAACGCCGACGCGGTGATCCTCACCGGCTCGTGGGAGACCGCCAACCTGTTCCGGTCGTGGCGTCCCGACATGCGGCTGTTCGCCGAGACCAGCGGCAAGAACGCGCTCGTCGTCACACCGAAGGCCGACATCGATCTCGCCGCGGCCGACCTCGTGCGCTCGGCGTTCGGCCACGCCGGGCAGAAGTGCTCGGCTGCCAGCCTGGGCATCCTCGTCGGCGACCTCGCCGACGACCCGCGCTTCCTGGACAAGGTCGTCGACGCCACCCGCAGCCTCCGCCTCGGCTGGCCGACCGAGCCCGGGGTGACGATGGGGCCGACGATCGTGCCCCCGAGGGGCAAGCTCGCAGACGCCCTGACGCGGCTCGCGCCCGGCGAGACGTGGCTCTGCGAGCCTCGCAGCCTCGACGACTCTGGTGCTCTGTGGAGCCCCGGCATCAAGACCGGTGTCAGCGGCGGCTCGGAGTTCCATCAGACGGAGCACTTCGGCCCCGTGCTCGGGCTCATGAGAGCCGCCGACCTCGCCGACGCGGTGCGGCTGCAGAACGACGTCCCGTACGGTCTCACCGGCGGCATCCACTCCCTGGACCCCGACGAGGTCGGGTACTGGCTCGACCAGGTCCAGGTGGGCAACGCCTATGTGAACCGACACATCACGGGAGCCATCGTGCGCCGCCAGCCCTTCGGCGGCTGGAAGAGGTCGTCGGTCGGGCCGGGGGCGAAGGCCGGTGGCCCCGACTACGTGCTTCAGCTCGGAACCTGGGCAGACGCGTCCGGGTCGTCGAACGACGCTCAGGCCAGCGACGCGTACTGGTGGCGCGCCCACTACGGAGCGGCGCACGACCCGACCGGTCTGTTCTGCGAGGAGAACACGCTGCGCTACCTGCCCCGTCCCCAGGTCGTCGTCCGGGTAGGTGCTCACGGATCGACCGAGGACGCCGTCCGCACGCTGGCAGCCGCACACGCAGCCGGCGTCGTTCCGCGAGTGTCGGCTGCGGCCGACCACCTCCTACCCGCAGACGGTGCTGCGGGCGTGGTCGAGGACGACGAGGCCTTCGCCCGGCGACTCGGCTCGCTGCGGTTCGGGCGGGTACGTCACGTCGGTCCCGCGACCCCCGGCCTGCGAGCAGCAGCGGCGGCCGCCGAGGTGGACGTCATCGACGAGCCGGTCGTGAGCAGTGGACGTCTCGAGATGCGCTGGTATCTGCGCGAGCAGGCCATCAGTCGCACCTTGCACCGCTTCGGCAACCTCATCGGGGGCGCCGACCGGCACGTCTAGCCCAGCCGTTCGCGAGCCGTCGCCAGGAACACCGGGTGCGTCCAGTAGTAGGCGGCCGCGTGGGCGAGCACGCGGTCACCCCAGTCGGCCCCGTAGACCTCGATGTCCTGCGGCGCCGAGCCGTCCGCAAGCGTGAACAGCGGCTCGGCGAGAAAGGCCCAGGGGTCCAGCGGAACCCAGAAGTTGGCCCAGGCCCCGATGGTGGGCGGGAGGGTCACCGGTTGGCCGGAGCCGGTCGGGTCGAGACGGTGCGGGGAGCATCCGATCACGTGGAAGTACGAGATCTGGCTGGCGCACGACAGCAGCTGGCCGATGTGCAGCGTGGGGTACCCGGCGACCGCGAGGTCGAAGGCCATGGCGCCGCCCAGGCTGTGCGTGATGACGTCGATCGGCCGGTCGGCGAGGCCGTGGCCGGGCGCGTGCTCCATGACGGTCTCCCAGATGCGCGCGTGCAACGCCGCCTGGTGCCGCTGGTAGAGGATCAGGTCGCCGGTGAGCTCACCCGACGCTCGTTGGTACTGGGTGCGCACCAACGCATAGATGCTGCCCAGGATGCGCCGGCGCGACTCCCCGCTGCGGCGTCGCCACCCCGACGACACGGCGTCGAGAAGCCCGCCCAGGTCGCGTTGTGCCACGGCGGTGCGCACCTCGGCAGAACCCTCCCGGGGCGCCCGGGCGTCCGGCGCTGACCACGCCATGTACGGCAGGATGTCGTCGAGCGGCTGCGTCGCCGCTCCCATGTCTCCCCAGTACACCGGGATGAGGCGAACACCGTCGCCGAGGGCCGCGCTCAACGCGTCGACGTCGGCGAGGTAGGCCTGCTTGTCCCGGGTGGCGATGCCGTGGATGACCAGCACCGGCCGGGCCTCGCCCGTCCCGCTGCGCGGGGGTGTCACGCCGGGAACGCTACCGCGCGACGTCGGGACGGCAGTGCCTACCCTGGGACGGTGGATCGCCAGCCGGGACCGGAATGGCTCGGCCATTCCGCGGGGTTCCCCGCGACGTGGAGGCCGCGGTGCTCGACGGCGTGAACCCGGCAGTCCCGTCCGGCGACGCGGCGGCAGAGGCGGACGCTCGCCGCCACTCCGCGTTCGCCGAGTACGTCCAGCCGGAGATCGAGGTGCTCTACCGCGTGGCCGTGACGCTCACCCGCAACCCCGCTGACGCCGAGGACCTCGTCCAGGACACCCTCGTGCGCGCCTTTCGCGCCGCGGACCGCTTCGACGGACGACACCCACGCGCGTGGCTGCTGACGATCCTGCGCCGCACCCACCTGAACCGGGTGCGCAAGAAGACACCGTCGCTGCTGGCCGACGGCGGCGACGCGGCGCGCACGCTGGAGGAGCTCGGCCCGAGCCTTCCCTCCAGCGAGGAGGTTGCCCTCAGCAGGGAGTTCGAGCCGGTGGTGGCGCAGGCCCTGGCCGACCTCCCGGGCGACTTCCGCGCGGTCGTCGACCTCGTGGACCTTCAAGGGCTCAGCTACGCCCAGGCGGCCGACACCCTCGGCATCCCCAAGGGGACGGTCATGAGCCGGCTGCACCGGGCCCGCCGACGCATCCGCGAGCGCCTGATGGACGTCGGGCTGGCACGCGGCGCAGAAGGGATGTGAGACGGATGCTGGAGCGCCTCCGACGACGCCGCTGCCGACAGGTTGCCCTGGTGCTGCAGGCGTACCTCGACGGCGAGGTCGATGTCGCCACGACCCGCCGCGTCCACGACCACCTCGAGACCTGCCGGCGGTGCGGGCTGGAGGCCACCACCTACCGAGCGATCAAGGACGCGATCCCGATGGCGGCATCGCAGGGCCAGCACGCCGCCTCGCCCGTCGATCCCGGCGCGCTGGACCGGCTCCGCAGCTTCGCCGACGACCTGCTGACGGGCGAGCAGGGCGAGTCCCGATAGGCGGAGTGCCAGCAGCGTCCCGCTCGGGCTGACAGGATCACCCCCGCGGAGACCCTGCCCTCGAGCCCGGGAGCGATCGTCGTGACGCTGCTTCAGTGGTTGACGGCACTCATGCCCGTCCTTGCGACGGCGGTGCTCCTCGTCGGCCTGCGCATGCCCGCATCCCGAGCGATGCCGTTGGCTCTCGTCATCACCGTCGTCCTGACGCTCACCGTGTGGCAGGTGCCCGGTCGCACCGTGGCCGCCGCACTGGTCGAGGGCCTCGTGATCGGTGGCGGCGTGCTGTTCATCGTCTTCGGGGCCCTCGCCCTGCTCGAGGTCATGCGAGCCAGCGGCGGGCTGGATGCCATTCGGGTGGAGTTCCAGCGGGTCTCTCGCGACTCCCGGGTGCAGGTGCTGCTCATCGCGTGGCTCTTCGTGTCGTTCATCGAGGGTGCCGCGGGCTTCGGGACTCCGGCACCCGTCGCGGCTCCGCTCCTGGTCGCCCTCGGTTTCCCCGCGCTGGGGGCCGCGGCACTTGCCCTGATCGGCGACTCCAGCGCAGTGACCTTCGGCGCCGTCGGCACACCCATGATCGTCGGCATCGGTGAGGGTCTGGGGCTCGACCCGAGCGCAGAGGAGACCCAGCAGACCCTGCTCGAGGTGGCGCTCACCGCCGCCGGCATCGACATCGTGATGGGCCTGGTCATCCCGATCAGCATCATCCTGCTTCTCACCCGGGTGTTCGCGAAGGTGAAGACCCCCGGGGCGGCGCGCGAAGCCCTTCCCCTCACGGTCTTCGCCGCCTTCGCCTACACCCTCCCGGCGTTCGGCTGGACGTGGCTGCTCGGGGGTGTCGAGTTCGGGGCCATCCTCGGCGGCATCACGGGTCTCGTGCTGATGGTCGTCGCCGCGCGCCGAGGGGTGCTCGTGCCACGGCGGACATGGACGGTGCAGAAGGGATACGTCGACGCCGACGCCGCCGGCGAGGGCACCCACGAGCGCACCATGCCGGTCTGGCAGGTCTGGACCCCCTACCTGCTGCTGGTGGCCCTTCTGCTGGTCTCGCGGCTCGTCGGCCCTCTTCAGGAGTGGCTGCAGTCGGTCAACCTCGTGGCCGACGACATCTTCGGCACCGGCATCACCGCGTCGTGGCAGCCGCTCTACTCCCCCGGTGCGATCTTCGTCGTCGTGGCGGCCGTCACCCTGCTGGTGCAGAGGGTTCCGCGGGAGAGCGTCGGTCGGGCTGCTGGCCGCACCCGTACCGCGGTCCTCGGAACGGGCATCACCCTGGCCGCGTCCGTCCCCCTGGTGCGCGTCTTTCTCAACTCCTCGGACAACGCCGCCGGGCTGGACGCCATGCCCGTCGAGCTGGCCACCGCCGGCGCCGCCGCGCTGGGCGGGCTGTGGCCGCTGTTCGCACCCGTCGTGGGAGCGTTGGGGTCCTTCGTCTCCGGCAGCGCCACCTTCAGCCACCTCATGTTCGCCCAGCTGCAGTCCGATGTCGCGGGCAGCATCGGGGCGTCGCAGAGCGTCGTGCTTGCCCAGCAGGTCGGCGGCGCCAACGCCGGCAACATGGTGTGCGTCGCGAACGTGGTCGCTGTCGCCGGTGTCACCGGCCAGCTCGGCAAGGAGGGCGCGGTCATCTCGCGCACCGTGCTGCCGATGGTCGGCTACGTCACCGGGTTCGCCGTCATCGGCCTGCTCCTGGTCGCCCTCGTCTAGCTCGCGTCGCGGATGGACGGCTACTCCACCAGCGCCGTGCAGCGGTAGCGTGCCGCCTGTGACTGTCGGCGCCGACACCTCCCTGTCGTCGTTGTCGTCGCTGCGCTCCTGCACCACCGTCTTCCGTGTCGCGGGCGACCCGACACTCGACCTGCTCGTCGGCAGGCTTCGTGCGGTCAGTATCGGACCGGCCTGGATGCGCCGGGCAACGCCGGTATTCGTGGCACTCACGGGGATGCCCGGGTGGTGGGGCAAGCAGTTCGCACCCGACGACGAGGCGACGGCGCTGGGCGGCCACAACACCCTCGAGAGGGACGGATCCCTGGTGCCGTCGCTGAGGATGACTGCTCGCCTCGGCGCCTCCCGTGTCGACGGCCGTCCTGCGATCGTGGCGACGTATGACGGCGGCGCACCGTGGCCGTGGCGCGGTGTGCGCGACGAGCTGCGCCCGCTGGCGGACGGCAGGTTGCTGGGGCTGAGCTTCGGGCTGGTACCGCTGCTGCCCACTCCTGCACCGTTCCTCCTCGAGCGGGTCGAGGAGCCAGGACGCCCATGACACAGCGACGACCGCTCGGCACCCAGGACCAGCTGTGGCTGGAGATGGACCGACCCAACAACCTGATGGTCGTCGACGCGGTGATGTGGACCGACGAGCCGCTGGACTGGGAACGGATGCGCACCGTCATGGACGAGCGGTTCGCCGGGCGCTACCCGGTCTTCCGCAGCCGAGCCGTGCATGACCCCGACGGATCGTGGTGGTGGGAGGAAGACCCCAGCTACGACCTCGACAACCACGTTCGGCGGGTGGAGCTCGACGACCCGGACGACCCCCGGGCCCTGCAGCGGCTCATCGCCAAGCACCGCACGACGATGCTCGACCGCAGCAAGCCGCTCTGGTACTCGCTCTGGATCGACCGGTACCTGAACGGCAGCGCGGTCGTCACCCGCTCCCACCATGCCATCGCCGATGGTGTGCGCATGGTCGAGCTGGCCATGACGCTCTTCGACGGCCCCGACGGCAAGCCGGCGGTCGGACCCGCCGTCACGACCCATGCGGCGCGGCCGAGGTCGACGCAGACCGCGGTGGTACCCACCGGTGCCGGTGAGACCGGCGGCGTCGCCCAGGTCGCGCGCGGACTCGGTCGAGGGGCCGCGTCGCTTGCCGGCCGGGTGCCCTCTGCGGCCCGACAGGCCGCCAAGCTCGCCCGGTCGTCCCTGCTCAACCCCGTCGGCGCCGGGCACGGGATGCTCGCCGAAGGTGCTCACGCAGCGGAGACCGCGTTGGCCTCGGTGCAGAGGCAGATGCAGGCGGTGCTGCCCGGCGGCGGGATGGTGAACGTCTTCGCGTCTGCACCGTCCGACCTCGACACCGCCCGCAAGCTCGTGCTCGGCACCCGCAACGACGCCACGCTGTGGACGGGCCACCCGACCACCAAGAAGGGCGTCGCCTGGGCCGACCCGCTCCCGCTGGCTGACGTCCGGTCGGTGGCCAAGGCCAACGGTGCGACCATCAACGACGTTCTCGTGAGCTGCCTCGCCGGTTCGCTCCAGCGGTACCTGCATGCCCACGACGCCTACTGCGCGTCGACGACGTTCATGGTTCCGGTGAATCTCAAGCCGCTGAACACGACGCTGCCGGACGAGCTGGGCAACGCCTTTGCGCTCATCTACCTCGAGATGCCCACAGACGAGCCCGACCCGATGGTGGTCCTCGACGTCGTGAAGCGGCGCATGCGCCGGATGAAGCTCGGGCACGAGCCGGCCGTCACCTTCAAGATCCAGGAGGAGATCGCCGGCCTCAGCCGGGGCATGTACGTCGCGTCCATCGACTACTTCGCCAACCGGGCCTCCGGGGTGCTGACCAACGTTCCTGGGCCCCAGACTCCCGTCTACCTCGCCGGAAGCCGTGTCGCCGGAATCGTCGGCTGGGCGCCGGTCTCAGGAGACCAGCCGATGAGTCTGACGATCTACTCCTACGACGGCCGTGTCATCGTCGGGATCGCCGCCGACACCGCTCTCGTCCCCGACTTCGAGACCATCGTGGACGGCTTCGCCGACGTGTTCACCGACCTGGCCAGTCGGGCCGACGCCCGGGCGGCCAACCTGCTGTCCCGCAGCTGACCTCCCGGGCGCTGTCCTCGGCCCCCTCCCTGGCCGAGCCGCCTGCGCGATGATCGCTCCTACGGCGTCGTGGACGTTGTCGTGTCCGCGCCCGGAGCGTCGTTGACCGGTCCCTGGTTCGGACCGGTGTAGCTGTCCAGCGTCGTCTGCGGTGCTTGGGCAAGGTGCTCCATCCGCAGCCCCATGCTGTTCGGCACCACCTGCCCGCTGTCAGTCACGATCGGGTAGGCACCGGGCGTCTGAGCCAGGTGCTCACGCGCGAGGCTGTAGGTGTCGGTGTAGCTCGGCGCGGTGTCTGTGCTCGTGACGGCACTGATCACCAGTCCTCCGCCGACCGCCACCGCACCCACGGCGATGCCGACCGCGAGGTAGCGCAACCACGACCGCTTCGGCTGGTCGTAGGTCACCTCCGGGGCTTCCGCCGTCAGGTCGGGCATCTCGTGCAGCTCGACCTTCTGCTCGGGGGCGGTCACCATCTCTTCCGCCGGAGCGGAACGTGGCGCCGGGAGCACGGCCCCGCTGTCTTTGCTCTCGAGCGTTCTGGCCATGTCTCCTCCTCTCCTCGCCTTTCATGCTCGGCCCTTCGACGGCAAGGCGTATCCGTGGAACTACGGGACACAGGTGACACTCGCCCCTGGTCGGCGCGCACACAGCCGTCGATCCTGAGGTCGTGATCGTCGGTCGGTCCGACGCGCTGGCAGCCCTCGATCAGGCCCTGGCAGCCGCCGAGGGGGGTCGGGCCACGTCCGTGCTGCTGGTCGGCGAGTCGGGAATGGGTGCTACGACCCTCCTCGGACACCTGCGGGAGGTGGCGCGGACCCAGCGAACGTCGGGGACCAGATGGCGCACGGCGGCGGCGAGCGCTCCCCACACCGACGACGACATCCCGTTCGCGCTCGTCCACGACCTGCTGACCAGCCTGATGGCCGGAAGGGGACCCACGCAGCCCGCGCACGACGAGCAGGTGGCGATGCTCGAACCCGCCCAGCCGACACCCGGGTCGATGTCCACGGTGCTCGTCGACGCGGTCGGATCCATCGCCCCACGCCGACCCGTGCTGCTGACGGTGGACGACCTGCAGTGGGCCGACGACGCGTCGGCGGCCACGCTGGCTCTGCTCGCTGCGCGCCTCGTCGACCACCGAGTCGCCCTGGTGGGGGCGACCCGACCCCCGGTTCCGGACCGCTACGCGACATGGAGCGCGATCGAGCTGCCTCCGCTGCGGGTCGAGGACGGCCTTCGCCTGCTGCAGCAGGTGGCCGAGTGCCCGGTGGACGCATGGGCCGGAGAGGCGGCGGTGCGGGCCTGGGGTGGCAACCCGCAGGCCATCGTTGCCTGCCACCGGCTGCTCACCGCAGACCAGCTGGCGGGGCGTCGCCCGTTGCCCGACCCTCCCCCGCTCAGCGCCGCCGTGCGCCAGGCGTGGGCACCGGTGATCACGGCCCTGCCCACGGGTGCCCGGCGGGCCCTCGAGGCCTTGTCCGTGCTGGACGTGTCGAGGATCGGGCTCGTCAGCCGGGTTCTCGCCGATCTCGGATGCTCGTTGGCCGACGTCGAGGCGGCTCGTCGGGCGCGCCTGGTGGTCACGGGGCCGCACGGCGCACCGGTGGTGCCGGACCCGCTCGTTCGCGCCACCGTCCTCACCCTCGCCCCGGCGGAGCGGGTGCGAGCTGCGCACCGCGCGATCGCCGACGTGGCGACCGACGCAGGGACCCCGCGCTCGGTCGTCGTGTCACACCTGTACCGGTCGGCGACGCCGGGTGACGAGGCCACCGCCGACTTGCTGGCTGCCCAGGCGAGTCGAGCGGCCGAGGACGACGAGCAGCTCGTCGCAGCCCGCGCATGGCACGCCGCCGCGGACGTCACTGCTGACGAGCATCGGCGACGCGAGCTGGCCTTGTCCGCCGCGCGGGTGTACCTCACCTCGACCACGGCGACGCACGACATGCCCGCCCTGCTCGACACCCTGAGCCGTGTGCCCCTCGGCCCCGAAGACCGCGCATGGCTGGAGTGGCTGCGCGCGGAGGTGCTGGCCGACAGCGACCTCACGGCATCGGCCGCGTCGGCTCTCGCCGCGGCTACCCACGCCGCGAGCAGCCACCCCTCAGTGGTCCCGTGGCTGCTGTGGGACGCCGCAGCCTCGGCGTGGAGCGCCGACTCCCCCGATGTGGCGCTGGATGCGGCCCGCCGCCTCGCTGCCTGGGCCGAGCACGCCGGCGGCATCCTCGTCCCGGCGTGGCTGCCCACCGTCCTTCTCGGTGTGGCGCTGCTGGAGAGCGGTGAGCCGGCTGACGGCGCCGCTCTTCTTCGCCGGGCTCGTGCATCCGCCGTGGCGTGGCGTCCGTCGCCTGACACGGCGCTGGGTGAGCTGATCAACGTCGTGGCCCTCGACGACCTCATGGGTGCGCCCGAGGGCCAGCGAGCCTGTCGGGTGCAAGACCTGGTGACGCGACTGAGTGCCGACCGTGACGCCACTCTCGCTGCGGCGCTCGTGCAGGCGGGCTGGTGCGCCTTCCGGCGAGGCGACCTCGCAGCGGCAGCCCACGAAGGCGCACAGGCTCGCGACCTCGCCCGCGCCGTCCAAGCCGCACCGGAGAGGATCGCGGCCCTCTGCCTGCTGGCCGAGGTCGAGGCCCGGATCTCCCCACACGGGGACGCCACGGCCACGCTGCACGAGCTACGGACGCTCGCCGCCCGAGTCGGGCATCGCCGGGCCCTGGCCGAGGCCGACCGGTGCGAGGGGCTGCGTCTGCTGGCCGGGGGGCACGTCGACGCGGCAGCGGCGGTGCTGGAGCGCGTCCACGCCCGTCGGCTCCGCGGACGGTCGGCCCGCGACGCGCTCGTCGCCGGCCGCGTCGATCTCGTGGAGGCCTACGTCCGCGGTGGACGGTCGACGGACGCCGTGGCAGTTCTCGCCGACGTGACGCCGACGTTGACCGCCCTCGCCCACGACGATCCGTTCGCGTCCGGACTGGCAGGTCGCGCCGGCGCGCTGGTCGATCCCGGTGCGGACCCGTCGCAGGCGCTGGCGCGTGCCGGTGCGGAGTTCGCCTCGGCCGGCGACGAGGTCGAGCAGGCACGCACCTGCCTGCTGCACGCCGAGTACCTTCGCCGCCACCACAGGCCAGCCGCGGCGCGCGAGCAGGCGCACCGAGCGGTGCACATGCTCACCGAGACGGGCGCGAGCGCGTGGCAGGCGCGGGCTCGCGAGGAGGCCGAGTGCGGTGAGCGCGCCATCGACCAGCGGGGGGCTCTGCTCGACGAGCTGACCACCCAGGAGCGCCACGTGGCCGAGGCCATCTGCGCCGGCGGGACGACGCGCGAGGTCGCTGACGCTCTGTCGCTGTCCCCCCGAACGGTCGAGTTCCACCTCGGCAACGCCTACCGCAAGCTTGGTGTGCACAACCGGACCCAGCTGGCGAACCTCCTGCGGGGCGCGGCCGGCTCGGGGCCGACCCTGCCGACACGGACGTGAACAACCGGTTCTGATCCGTCGCTTCGACCGACACGGGCTGCGTAGGCCCAATACGGTCGTCCTCACCCCCACCCACTGGCAGACAGGAGCACCCAGATGAAGGTCGGAGTTGTCGGAGCGGGATTCGTCGGCGCTGCCAGCGCCTACGCCATGGCCATCCGCGGATCGGCGAGCGACATCGTCATCATCGACGTCAACAAGGCGAAGGCAGAGGCGGAGGCGCGCGACATCGCGCATGCCACCACGTTCACCCACCCCGTGCGGGTGAAGTCCGGCGACTACCCCGACCTTGCCGGCGCGAAGGTGGTCATCATGTCGGCCGGCGTGAACCAGAAGCCCGGTGAGACCCGGCTGCAGCTGCTGGGTCGCAACGCCGCGATCTTCCGCACCGTCATCCCACAGATCGTGGCGAACGCCCCGGGCGCCCTCATCATGGTCTCGGCCAACCCGGTCGACATCATGACCGAGCTGAGCGAGCGCATCGCCTACGCGGCAGGGGCGGCACCAGGGACCGTGCTGGGCACCGGCACCGTGCTCGACACGGCGCGGTTCCGTCAGCTCGTCGGCGACCACATGCATGTGGCACCTCAGCACGCGCACGGGTACGTGTATGGCGAGCACGGTGACTCCGAGGTGCTCGGGTGGTCGTCCATGGACATCGGTGGTCTCGGCGTCGAGGAGTACGCCCGCGCCACGGGCATCGAGTGGAACCAGCAGATCCGCGACCGGATCACCGACGAGACCGTGCACGCCGCCTACGCCATCATCGAGGGCAAGGGGGCGACGTACTTCGGCATCGGGGCCGCGACCGCCCGGTTGGTGGAGGCGATCGTGCGTGACGAGCAGGCGATCTTCTCGGTGACCGCGTCCGTGCCCGAGTACGGCTGTGCCCTGGCGCTTCCGCGCGTGCTCACTGGCGCCGGTGTGGGCACCGTGCTGTACCCGACGATCAGCGACGAGGAGAACGCCGCGCTCGAGCGCAGCGCGCAGGTCTTGCGCGACTACGCCGAGCAGCTGCCTGCGGAGTAGCAGCTCGGGTGATCCTCGCCCAGCAAAGAGGATCTTGACGCGGTTGAACGCGCGTACAATAATGTGAACGTGCGTTCAACCGATGACCGGACGACGCGGGCACGCATCCGCGACGCGGCCATCGAGCTGATCGCTCGGGAGGGCGTGGCCGACCTGAGCGCCCGCGGCGTGGCCGACCAGGCCGGCGTCTCCCCCGGCTCGGTCATCCACCACTTCGGCTCGATGGACGGTCTGCGACGCGCGTGCGACGACTTCGTCGCCGAGACGATTCGCACCCGCAAGTCCGATGCGCTCAGCCCCGGCGCGGCCTTCGACCTCGCCGGGCTCGTGCGCGACACCGAGCTCAGCGTGCTGCCGGCGTACCTCGCCGCTGTGGCCAGCGATGACTCGCCGGCGGTGACGCGGCTGGTGGACGAGATGATCGCGGACGCGGCGACCTACTCCGAGCAGGGCGTCTCGTCCGGGATGCTGCGACCCAGCGACGACCCGCAGGGCCGCGCCGCGGTCATGGTCGTGTGGAGCCTGGGGGCCCTCGTCCTGCACCGTCACCTGGCCCGCCATCTCGACGTCGACCTCACCGACCCCGACGTCATGTCCACAGACGGCTTCGCCCGGTACCTACGAACGGTGTACGAGGTCCTCGGGAGCGGCCTGTTCACCGAGTCCTTCGCCACCATCGCCCAGCAGGCGGCAGCCGAGCTGGATGCTCCCGGAGAGGAACCCACGTGACCCACGACCCGGCAGCGATCGCCCTTCGCACCGAGGGCCTCACCAAGCACTACGGCGACGTCCAGGCTCTCGTAGACCTGACGATCGACGTCCAGCCCGGCGAGGTCTTCGGCTTCCTCGGCCCGAACGGCGCCGGGAAGACCACGACGATCCGCTGCGTGATGGACGAGATCCGGCCCACGTCGGGGCGGGCCTCCATCCTCGGCATGGACTGCCACGCGCAGTCGGTCGAGATTCGCCGCCACATCGGCTACCTGCCCTCCGACCTGGCGCTCTACCCCAACCTCACGGGCAAGGACACGCTGACCTACTTCGCGAACCTGCGCGGCGGCGTCGAGTGGTCGTACGTCGACGAGCTGACCGAGCGACTGGGCGCCCAGCTGGACAAGAAGGTCGGCGACCTCTCGTCGGGGAACCGTCAGAAGGTCGGCGTCATCCAGGCGTTCATGAACCGCCCCCAGCTGCTGATCATGGACGAACCCAGCAACGGCCTCGACCCGCTCGTGCAGCGGGAGTTCCAGACCATGATGCGCGAGCACGTCACTGACGGCGGCAGTGTCTTCTTGTCAAGCCACACCTTGTCGGAGGTGCAGCGGGTGGCCGACCGGGTCGGCATCATCCGCGACGGGCACCTGATGGCACTGGAGTCGGTCTCGAGCCTGCGGTCCAAGGCGATGCGTCGGGTGCAGCTCGAGTTCGGGACGGCGATCGACGGCTCGGTCTTCGACGGCGTGCCCGGCGTCCGCGACGTCGTGGTCGAGGACCACCACGCCTACCTGTCGTACGACGGGAAGATGGACGCGTTGCTCAAGCGGCTGGCCGACCAGTACGACGTGGTCGACATCACCACCGAGGAGGCCGACCTCGAGGAGATCTTCCTGACCTACTACCGCGAGGACGTGGCGCTCTGATGCTGGCCACAGTCTTCAGCAAGACCGTTCTCGATCGGTGGCGCGGGGTGACCATCGGCGTGATGGCGCTGGGAGCACTGCTCCTCATGGCCATGGCGATCTACCGCGACATCGACCTCAGCATCTACACGAACCTCCCCGAGGCGTTCCTGTCCCTTGCCGGCATCCCACCGGACGCCGACATCGCGGCGCTGTCGTACAACGCGGTCTACAACTCCTACGGCGCGCTGGTGCTGGGTGGGATCGCGATCGCGATGGGCTCGGCGTCCATCGCCGGCGAGGAGCGCAAGGGCACGATCGGCATCCTGCTGGGCAACCCGCGCAGCCGCACCCGCGTGCTCGTGGCCAAGGCGATGGCGCTCGTGCTGCTCATGGTGCTCAGCGCCATCGTCTTGTGGGTGGCCGGTGTCGTGTCGCCGCAGATCCTGGGCGTGAGTGTCGAGGGCATGCAGATCGGCGCGTTCGTGCTGCACCTCGGCGCCGCGTCCCTCCTGTACGGCCTGCTCGCGCTCGCCCTGGGGGCGTGGACCGGCAAGACGGGCATCGCCTCGGGCGTCAGCGCCGGGGTCATGGTGGTGTCGTTCGTCGCGGTCGGGATCCTCCCGCTCATCTCAGGCTGGGCAGACCTGGCGCGGCTGTTCCCGTCCTACTACCTGGGCAGCAGCGACCCGCTGCTCAATGGCGTGCACTGGGGGCACATCGCCCTTCTCGCGGGCGCCAGCGTCGCGCTCTTCGTGCTCGCGGTCGTCGGCGTGAACCGTCGTGACCTGCGCAGTCGTTCGGTCGGTACGAGCCTTGTCGACCGGCTGCGGGCTGCTCCCGTGACTGCCAAGGCAGCCGAGCGACTGGCCGGATCTGCCCGGGTCTCGAGCATCACGGCCAAGACAGCCTCCGAGCACCAGGGGCTGCTCCTCGTCGTGTCCATGCTCATGTTCTGGCTGATGGGCGTGCTGATGGGGCCGATCTTCAACGCCATCGACGAGTACGCAGCGGACTTCGGTGACGTGTTCCCCGAGGAGATGCTGGCCCTGTTCGGCGGTGGTGACATCTCCAGCCCCGAGGGCTACTACCAGATCGAGACCTTCGGCATGGTGACCCCGATCGCACTGATGGTGGTGACCATCGCCGTGGCCGCCAAGGCCCTGGCCGGCGAAGAGGCCAACCGCACGATCGGTGTGCTGCTGGCCAATCCCGTGTCACGCTCCCGGGTCGTGGCCGACAAGACCATCACGATGGTCGTCTTCGGCGCCGTCGTCGGCCTCGCCACCTTCGCGGGCGTGTCGGCCGGCAGCTGGATCGGTGGCCTGGGGATGAGCTACGCCAACATCGCCGCGACGTGCACGCTGGCCACGCTGATCGGTCTGCTGTTCGGCGCACTGTCCCTGCTGCTCAGTGCCGCCACCGGGGTGGTCCGCCTGGCGATCTTCGTACCCGTCGGGGCGGCGCTGGTCGCCCACGTCCTGAACGCCATGGCCGAGCTGAACGGCGCCGACTGGGGTCGATGGCTGCCGTTCCACTACTACCTGGGCAGCGACCCCCTCAACAACGGCATGGCCTGGGGAGACGCCGCGATCCTCGCGGTCGGGACGATTCTGCTCATCGCCCTGGCGTTCCCCGCGTTCGCGCGTCGAGACCTGCGCCAGAGCGGCTGAGCCCGCGTCGGCGCAACGTCGGACGCAACCGGTTGGGTGAGTGCGGTGCGCCGAACGTGAAGGTCGGGACTGTCGTCCCTGCACGTCGTCAGCCTGCCCGGCTACGACTGGCTCTCGACATGTCCGCACTGGAGGTGCTCATGGCTCGAGTCGTCGCCCCTGGCACCCGTGGCGCCGGTCACACCTCACCGGCCACAGCTGCTGGCCGGCACACGTGAGCCCGGAGCCCGACCAGCCGTTCTGGGGCGACGAGAGCGGCACGGTCGACGCGGTGCTGGCCTGGACCACGCAGCGCGTCGTGCACTCCGGCGACCCCAAGACCACGGCACGGCCGGGCAGTGAGCTGGCGGCCGCGGCCGGGCGCACGATCACGCCGTCGGGCATCGGCGGAGCGCAGGCGCTGCGCATCTTCGACCAGGTGCTCGCCCCGGCCACCCGATCGCAGGACGACCCGATGAACCTCGCGTACGTGCCGTCCGCACCGACCCGCTCAGCGGTCGCGTTCGACCTGGCGACGAGCGCGGCGAACATCTTCGGGGGTGTCTGGGAGGCCGGAGCCGGAGCCATCTTCGCCGAGAACGAGGCCTTGGCGTGGCTGGTGGAGCTGCTCGGCTGGCCGGCCGACGCTGGCGGCTGCTTCGTCTCGGGGGGGACGACGGGGCAGCTGTCTGCACTGGTCGCCGCCCGCGAGACCGTGCAGCGTCGCCGCGGCGGTCGACCGGCCGATGGCTGGGCACTGGCCTGCACCGAGGGCGCGCACTCCTCGGTCGTCGCCGCTGCCAGGGTCATGGACGTCGACGTCGTCACCGTCGAGGTCGACGATCGCGGGCACCTCACGGGCAAGGCTCTCGCCGGGTGCCTCGCCGACCATCCCGAGGTGTTCGCTGTCGTGGCCTCAGCAGGCACGACGAACAGCGGGGTCGTCGACGACCTCGCCGATGTCGCCGACGTCTGCGCCGCCCACGAGACGTGGCTGCATGTCGACGGCGCATACGGCGGCGCGGCCCTCGCCGCGCCCAGTGTGCGCCACCGGTTCGCCGGGATCGAACGGGCCGACAGCTTCATCGTCGACCCGCACAAGTGGCTGTTCGCGCCGTACGACTGCTGCGCGCTGCTGTATCGCGACCCCGCCACCGGGCGCGCGGCACACGCACAGCACGCCTCCTACCTCGACTCCATCGACCGAGACGAACCCAACCCGGCCGACCTGGCCATCCACCTCAGCCGGCGGGTGCGGGGCCTACCGTTCTGGTTCTCCCTCGCCACGCACGGCACGCAGGCCTACACCGCGGCGGTCGAACGCAGCCTGACGGTCACCCGGGAGATCGCCTCCGGCATCGAGCAGCGCGAGCACCTCCGGCTGGTGATGGAGCCTGAGCTGTCCGTGCTGCTGTTCGAGCGCGTCGGCTGGAGCGCCGACAGGTACGCCGAGTGGTCTGCGCGCATGGCAGCAGACGGGGTGATCCTGTGCCTGCCGACCACGTGGGAGAACCGCACCGTGCTGCGGTTGATCGTCATCAACCCAGAGACCCGGGCAGACGACGTGCTCGCTGCCCTGGACACTCTCGGCGAGGAGTGAGCCGCGGCCTCAGCCGAGTCCGTGCGCCACCTTGCTCTGCTTCTCCTGCGCCTTGAACAGGTTGAAGCGCGGCAAGAACTTCTCCCAGTCGATGATGTGGCTGTCGAGCTCGGGCCCGTCGATGCAGGCGTGCTTGCGCACCATCTTGCCGTCGATCTCCACCGGCACCATGCACGCGCCGCACATGCCGGTCGCGTCGACCATGATCGAGTTGAGGCTGGCCACGCACGGGGTGTCGTAGCGCGCAGTCAGGTCGCTGACCGCCCGCATCATCATCGGCGGCCCGATCGTCACGACCTCGGCCACCCGTCGGCCCTCGCCGCGCTGGTTGGCCTGCAGCATCTCCTCGAGCGGACCGGTCACGAAGCCCTCGACACCGAACGTGCCGTCGTTCGTGGTGTACACGACGTCCAGCTGGTCACCGAACTGCGCCTGCAGTCGGCCCACCCGCTCGTCGGGCTCGTCCCAGAACATCAGATCCCTGCTCCGGAAGCCTGCGATCAGGGTGACGTGGTTCCCGCGGCGCAGGTGCTCGGCCATGATCGGGTAGACCGGCGGGAGCCCGAGCCCACCGGCGGTGAACACGACGGTCTCGTCGCTCTCGTAGAGGTGGATGTCGCTCGGTCGTCCCAGCGGCCCGGCGATACCCGTGAACGCCTCGCCGACCTCCATCGCGTTGATCTCGATGCTTGACGTGCCGACGCCCTGCACGACCAGCACGATCGTGCCGTCGTCGACGTCCCAGTCGGCCAGCGTGAGCGGGATGAGCTCGCCGTCCGGCCGGGGCAGGACGCGCACGAACTGGCCGGCCTGCGCGGCCCGCGCCACCAGCGGCGAGCGCACCGTGAACTCCTCGATGCCGTCGGAGAGGTGGCTCTTGGCGAGGATCTGCTGAGCGGTCGCTCCCGTCTCGGAGTACCGCTTGGCTCGACGCACCATGTCGCGCACCGACTCGGGGTCCAGGTCGGTGGCGCCGAGAATCTCCCGGGCGGCGGACTGGCCGTCTCCGGCGGCGAGGATCGCCGTCGAGCCGCCGCGGGCCGCGTCACCACCGGTGTAGACACCGTCCAGGGTGGTCTGCTGCGAGCCCTTCTGCTCGAGCTCGAGCGTCCCCCACTTCGAGGTGTGGATGCGCGGCTCGGAGTCCTTGATGATCGGGTTGGCCGCGTTGCCGAGCGCCATGATCACCAGGTCGGCCGGCACGGTCTCGGTGTCGCCGGTCGACACCGGGCGCCTCCGGCCGGACGAGTCGCGCTCCCCCAGCTCCATGAGGTCCAACGTCGCGGCCGTGACGAAGCCGGACGAGTCACCGAGGAACTCCGTGGGCGAGCGCAGCTCCTGAACGGCGATGCCCTCCTCGAGCGCGTGCTCGAGCTCCTCGACCCGGGCCGGCATCTCCTTCTGCGTGCGGCGGTAGACGATGGTGACGTCGCCGCCGAGCCGCTTGGCGGTTCGTGCGGCGTCCATCGCGGTGTTGCCGCCGCCCACGACGATGACGTTCTTGCCCGACGTCTCCGGCAGCGGTGTCTCGTAGTCCTCACGCCTGCCCTGCATGAGGTTCACCCGGGTGAGGAACTCGTTGGCGGACATGACGTTGAGCAGGTGCTCGCCGGGCACGTTCATGAAGCGGGGCAGGCCTGCTCCCGTGCCGACGAAGATGCGCCAGAAGCCCGCGTCCCGCAGGTCCTGCAGGGTGGCGGTCTTGCCCACGACGAAGTTGGTGACGAACTTCCCGCCGAGGATCTTGATCTTCTCGACGACGTCGTCGATCAGCTCGTTGGGCAGCCGGAACTCGGGGATGCCGTAGCGCAGCACGCCGCCGAGCTCGTGGAACGCCTCGAAGACCGTGACCGGGAAACCCTCGGCCGACAGCAGGTAGGCGTTGATGAGCCCCGACGGGCCTGACCCGACGATCGCGACAGGCGGGTGTGCTGCCCTCTCCCACGGGTCGGAGTGCCCGGCGAGACGCTGCGCCACCCCGCCCGGGTTGACCAGCTTCTCCCGCTCGGGAAGAAACCACTCGAGCTGGCCGATGGCGATGGGCAGCTTCTGCAGGCAGACCCCCTGGCACTGCAGCTCCTGCGGGCAGACCCGACCGGTGACGTCCGGCAGCGGGTTGGACCCCTCCAGCAGCTCCAGGGCCTCCTTGAACTTGCCGTTGCCGATCAGGTCGATGACGTTCGGGATGTGGATCGACACCGGGCAGCCGCCCTTGGGCTCGCTGCACCCGGCGAGGAACGCGCCGAGCTCGCAGGGTTTCTCCTCGCACTGCTTGTCCCGCAGCACCTCCAGCCACACGAAGAGGTCCACGTCA